>Ga0364867_10410_pt1 | contig 24216 bp, 27 predicted proteins | sample ExccelAu500001D4_3_FD_206915 | JGI IMG/M metagenome (GOLD analysis project Ga0364867, IMG submission 206915) | Enriched cells from Trout Bog Lake Hypolimnion, Wisconsin, USA - BchlTB.Aug13.5000.01.D4 | ecosystem: Environmental > Aquatic > Freshwater > Lake > Hypolimnion/Profundal zone | place...
AGTCCGCGGGTCTTTAACTAATTTTGACGTCGAGCGGCACCAGCTGAATTTCCTTTAAATTTTAAGATCCGAATAAAGTAGTAAGCAGCAGTTAAACCCGATAAGTAGCCAATGATAAATACCACATCTATCGTATATGGATGATTGCGAAGTTGCCCAATAAAGGTTCCAGTCGCGATTGTAAGGATATAGAACAATGCTTCTACGAACAAGAATGAAGTAAGTGTTGCAAATCCCCACCATCTGTTTCTTCTATATCCAACTACTCCGCATAGGAACCACAAGAGTGTGAACCCAAGCAGTATCGATGCTCTGATTGCAGGTAAGGGATGTGAAGAACTGTAGTAGTAGTGAAAAAAGTAGGGAATTTGCGCCGCATAATTCAATATGGTGATAGAGACGAGCACTCGAAATGAGACCGTCTGATTGCTCATAAGTTGAAGTTTAGACCTTATGAAACTCTCCTCACAGTTACGTTCTAACCGCCACCGTGTCATTTCCATCCCAATGTATTCAATGCCATTGATACTGCGTTCGCCCTTTTGAGATTTATCCTTGAATCAGGAAGTAACCGCCTTCTATGAATTAAGGGTGTTGCTTACGTTAATTCGTAATTAGACTCAGTTCCTATTAGGTGGAGGTTTCCAAGAATGCGAAAAATTGTCGTATATGAGTTGATGTCCTTAGACGGCGTCGCAGAGGAGCCTAATAATTTCATCATTGATTGGGATGAGATCATGGACAGTAACCTCGCAAATGTGATTTCAAAACAAGACGCCGTGATCTTGGGTCGCCGAAGTTATGACGAATGGTCACGATTCTGGCCCGAAAGCAATATCCAACCGTTTTCGACTTTTATCAACTCCACCGTGAAGTATGTCGCGACATCGTCTGCACTCGAATTCGACTGGTCCAACTCAACCGTAATTGACGGGCTTCTAGTCGACTTTGTTCGAGATATGAAGAATCGATCAGGAGGAGATATCGGGGTACACGCAAGTATCTCCGTAGTGCAGGCACTTCTGCAGGCTGGTCTTGTGGACGAAATTCACCTCGTGATCGCACCTGGGATAGCCGGCTCGGGACGGAGACTCTTTGAGGGATTGCCTTCCATACGGCTGACTCTGATTCAAAGCTTAATTTCTCCCACGGGTTACTTGTTACTCACGTACGAGGTCAACCACTAGCTCTGGTAAGAAATTAACCCCTTTCCTCAGACTCTGAATAAAATTTAGCCACCGCATTAAACACTTCTTTCGGCTCCCAAGTCATATCTGGGTAGGTTGTTCCATGCCTTCCACCTTCGAAGTACTTCACGAGACTCGTGGATGACCGGTCCACGTCGTATTTTGGATTTTCGCTATATGGCTTGAGTGGAAAAATGAATTGATCTATAAAAGTTCCGTTAAATCCGGCTTGGGCGAGCAATTTAAGGTTATCGATCAAGCGTTTAGCCTGGAGTGCCTCATCACGTTCATGAATGACTTTGAGCTTAGGCTTAATGAATCGTCCTATGACAGGAAATTGATGTAGTACGACAGAGGGTTCGTTACCAATTGTTGAGAGCATCCCCGTGACAGGTTCCGTAGTGGTGTTAAAGCCAAATCCTGTGTTGATAACGGGCTTGCCGTACGAAAACAAAGGCATAACTAGATCTATATATTGCTCCTTGATCTGCTCCGCCCAGTAATGGTCTACGCCGATAATATCGAAGATACTCCAATCAATTTTTTCCCAAACCAAAGAGCGATACATTATTTGTCCAGCAAATACCTTGCGCACTTCTGCCACAGCATTAATTAGAAAATCATTGAGCGGCTTATTGTGTCTACCTTCCGCGATACCGGCCTTACTCAGGTTCTTTGCTCTAGACATAAAGGTCTTACCCTCGATTATGCCTTGCATGAAGAGAGTGAACTCAGAACCAAGACTAAATACCACCTTGCCTGGGTAGCGCTCATGTAAAAGTTGGGCTGCGCTTGCGGCTTCTAAAATGTAATTGAGGGTAGCCTCTGGCGATTTGTTATTCCAATCTGCCGGATTAAGCCAAGCATCAAGCCCTTGGCTTAGGGCCCCCTCAGCAGTCAGAACTACTCTGTCGATGTTCTTTCCGCTAATACCGACAGCGTTGCAGTGCAAGTCCTGCTTTATAATTTCCAATTCTCTGAGGACGGTGACCGGGTTGTAGTCAGGACGCCAGTTGACACCCATTTCTGTGCCGACATCATAATTAACACCCTTCACAATCATTATTTCAATTTACTCCTAAAGTTAGAGAGACCACTTGACAAATTCGGTTTGTAATGCAAACCTATTGCCATGACGAACTCTAATTCCCATATGAATGATGATCCTCGAGACTTGTTGGCAGCTCAACAGAACCTGGTAAATCGAGTTCGAACCTTGCAGCGTGCTACATGGTTCCCACTCACTATTTTCGCAATTATCACCTTTCTTGCAATTCCAATCGAACGTTTGAGCCATCGAACCATCGGAAATTGCGTCGCCAAGATCGCTGTTAGCAACGAACCTCACTATTGTCGGATATACAGTATTTCGGGCCTGTTCTATTGGCCTATTGCGCTTGTGATCGCCTATGTAGTGATTTCGTTCTTTTACACCATTAAAACTCGCGGGCTAGGCGCCGAAACAAGCGCCAAGAAGTTCGTGATACCAGGCATATTTATATCCATAGCGCTCAGTTTGGCTTCCTATCTTCTCTTCCTCTTTGCTTCTGGCCACCATTCGGTTCTAGGGATCTATTTCTTAGACCCGTCTAACGCAACTATCTTTCGAATAATCGGTCCTTCATTTTCCATTTGCCTTGCTCTAGTTTTCTTGGCTCTTTTTGAAAAGAATTACCTGCTTCTGTTTTTTGATTTGTTATATGGCCTCCTCATACTTTGGCCACCGGTCCGCGGAGTAAAAAACAATGGATTTTGGAGCCTGGCTCCAAATCGAGTGATTGATGGTGGATTTCTCCTCATGCTTGGTCTTGCTTTCTATCTCGTGCAACGTAGAGATGTGAAGTACAAATGAGCCAGCATCCGATCAACTCTCTCAATGAAATAGTTCACCAGCGTGTCAGATTGGGAATTTTGACTATCGCGCATGAGACATCACGAGTTGAGTTTGGATATTTGAAGGAGGAAATGGGCTTAACAGGTGGAAACCTTTCGCAGCACTTGACCGTACTTGAAGAGGCGGGTCTGATAACCGTCGAAAAAGGATACGAAGGCAAACGGGCTCGCACATGGATCTCAATTACCAAAGCTGGCCGGCTAGAACTCCGTGAGGAGATAAAGCAACTCAAACTCCTTATAAATCAAATAGAGAAGAAATGAGTCGGCTTATTTAAAATCTTTTCAATCCCGATAAATTATTAGACTAATTTGTCTCGGGCCGTCTCCAGGTTACTTTCTTCCCTTTCGCATTGAATTTGGTAAAAGGCGGCGCGTCATCTTCCGCCGCTTGGACTCTCATCTTTTGCTTTTCTTGCTCGATTAATCGATGTTCACTGCCCGGTTTAAGAATCACATCCAAAAGATTCATGCCTGCACTAGCTGAACCAGGACGACGCTTCCCAGATTTTTTTGCGTGCAGTAACTGAATAACACCTAGGCCGATAATCACGATAACCAGCCCGGGAAGACTCAAAGCGAAAAAGATTGCCATCTATTCAGCGTAGCAAGGGCGAATGCCGTTTCCCAGTGCCCAGTTTCATCCCACTTGGGGCACTTTAACAGCCGACTTACTGGCCATGCACCGCACCACTAAATATTCCTCTTTCGATCGCCTGTTGAGATAGCAGGTACACCCCAAGAATTGGGATCAACATTAAGACCCCCACTATCGCAGTTCCACTTCCATACAAAAGTTCAAGTCCCATAGGTAGCGTGTAATGGCGTGGATCGTTGAGCAGGACCTTAGGCAATTGATAGCTATTCCAAAGGTTTAGGAACGAGAAGAAAATTACAACAGACCACAGTGAGCGCGAAAGCGGAATTCCAAGATGCCAGAAGAGTCCCCAATCACCCAATCCATCAATGCGTCCCATGCCTATTAAGTCCCCTGGCATAGCAGATACGAAATATAGATACGAGAGGAATGTGCCGAAGGGGTAGTAGGAACTGGCAATTATCAGTCCCCAGATGTTATCGGTTAAATGAATCTTGTCCACCAGCACATAAAGCGGAAGAGCCATGGCGGTTATAGGAATCAACATAGTTACAAGTGTTATGAAAAGTAAGAATTTGCGAAACGGTATTTGCAGGATTGCCAAAACAAATCCGGCTGTAACGCTACTGATCACTGATATTGCAAGTGCAGTTAAGGAAAACAGAAGAGAATTCTTCAGCCAAGCAAGCACAATTCCGTTTTGATTCATAAAGACAAATCTGGTGCTAAGTACGTATTGAGGTCCCGCTTGTCTGACTAACCAAATAAAAGGTATTAACACTAGAATTGTTAATCCCCACAGCGTTAAGTTAATCAACCTGGAATTACGCTTATCAGTTCTCTTATTCATTAGTAAGAACTTCGCTTCAGGAAATCGGTTTTGCGGATAAAGATGATGGCGATGATAACGCTTGGAATCAGCATATCGAGCGAGAGTGCCGTTCCAGCAGCAAAGTCACCGGCCTGGAATGCGTAGCTATATGCCACTTGATTGAGGGACCACCAGTTTGAAGGTAATCCAATTTTCGTTAGGAGTGCCGGTTCGCTATAGATTTGAATCGCAGAAGCGGTCAACAAAATCCCCATGTACCCGATATATCTACTGATCATCGGAATTTTTATTTTGGTTGCCAACTCCCATCGATTACAACCGTCTACTCGAGCCGCTTCTAAAATTTCATGTGGGATAGATCGAAGCGAACCATATTGAATTACGACCCAACTTCCTGCGCCTGAAGAGAATGCAACGCCGGCGATGATCCAAGCTTCATTATTAAGATTCCAATTCACATGATTGCCGATGAAAAACATCCATATGAAGACTGAGATTCCGCCGGAGACAATTCCTGGCAATAAAAACACCAACCTCATGAACGTATTTCCGGGAACATCAGTGGAATCCAGAAGTAATGAAAGTGCTAGGACTGAAATAATGGTTATAGGGACATATACAACCAATAGAAAAATGGAATGTCCCAAATCTGGGATCACTCTAAAATCTCCAAGGATCTTATATATGGTGCTGAAACTTCCATTTAAATTTTTCCAAGATGGCTTTGATACTTCATCGATTGCATATATGAGAGGGATAAATCCGCAAAACAACATCAACGCGAGATATGGAGAGATCATTAACAAAGGCGCTGCACGATATTTCGTCTTAAACGCCATAGAAATTATCCTATATGATTCATCACATCAGGACAATGAAGGTTTTATTGCTCGAGATGAGCTACTTCTCCGAATTTCTAGTCTTTCTTAGATTGATTCCAGGTAATCCTTTTTCCTTTAACCGTGAATTTCGAAAAAGGCGGAACTCCACCCTTTGCCTCTTGAAGTCGCATTTTTTTTCTTCTTGTTCAATGATCCGGTGCTCACTGCCAGGTTTAAGAATTACATCCAAGAGATTCATCCCCGCACTGGCGCTTCCGGGCCATCAAAGAAAGCCAAACTAGAGTTAGGGAGAGAAAGTCGGCTCGGATTTTTTCGACATCGTAAGTCACAGGGCTCATTCAAGTCCTCGCAAGCCAATTAATCAATGGGAATTAATTTCGAGAGGCTCGCGAATTCCAAAGCAGTTACTATCTCCAAATGTCGGTCATCGCCTCGGTCCATGGTGTCTTAGGTGCGCATAGATATTCGCAGGAAGAGATCACGAGATATTTTACAAAGATCGTATCGCCGGAGGGGAATCAAGAGGCGGTAATAAATCGGATCCATCAAGCAACTGAAGTTAAATTTCGTAGCTTGGCGCTCCCTGCTGATGGTTACGCAGACCTCGAGGACTTTACCGATAGCAACGATGCATACATTTCTGTTGCTTTGGAACTCGGGGCTGAAGCAATTCTCATCGCTCTTGAGCAAGCCGGAATAAGGCCAGACGAGGTCGACTACATCATGGCCACATCGATTACGGGCCTTGCCACTCCATCTATTGAAACTCGTTTGGTCCCGATCGTTGGTTTTCGTCAAGATATTAAACGAGTGCCGATCTTTGGGTTGGGATGCGCAGCAGGGGCGGCGGGAATTGCAAGACTTGATGATTATTTGATCGGACATCCCGATGATGTAGCAGTACTTCTCTCCGTCGAACTCTGTTCCCTCACATTGCAACGCGATGATCTCTCTATGGCGAATATCGTCTCATCTGGATTGTTTGGCGATGGAGCAGGTGCGCTCGTTATGGTCGGCGCCGAGCGGGCAAAACAAATGGAAATTAAAGGTCCGCGCGTAATCGCATCTCATAGTCGCGTCTACCCAGATACTGAATCTGCCATGGGTTGGAATATCGGCAGCGGTGGTTTCAGTATTGTCTTGTCTCCTGCTGTATCCGAGATCGTCACAGAACATATAGGTCGCGACGTGGAGTCGTTTCTGAGTAGTCACGGTCTTAAAAGTTCAGATATTTCCCAATGGGTCTGCCACACGGGCGGTCCAAAGATATTGCAAGCAGTTGAAGAGAGCTTGAATTTATCTCAAAACGAACTCGCGCTCTCTTGGCTCTCGCTGGCAGAAAAGGGAAATCTGTCTTCTGCTGCGGTGTTGCATATTTTGAGTGATGTTCTTGACGGTCGCGGAACCACCAAACCAGAACCAGGTAATTCCGGTTTGGTTATGGCCATGGGACCTGGATTTTCCTCCGAGCTTGTTCTTTTGGAGTGGTGACTATGTCAGGACAAACCGCTTTTACGGTTTTATTAGTGCTGGTCGCACTTGAGCGCATTGCCGAGTTGATTATCTCCAAGCGGAACCTCACGTGGAGCTTTGCTCAAGGCGGTATCGAATTCGGTCGATCCCACTACAAATATATGGTTGTAATTCACGTTTTTCTCCTGGTTGGTTCCCTTATCGAAGTTTGGAGTTTTCGAACCACCCTCAACCCAGTTTTATCTTGGGGAGCGTTCGCGTTAGCTATTGGATCTCAAGCGCTGCGGTGGTGGTGTATTTCAACTCTTGGAAAACGTTGGAACACTTTGGTGGTCATTATTCCGGGCAAGGCCCCTATAGCGACCGGTCCATATAAGTGGCTAAAGCATCCCAATTACGTTGCGGTTGTAATTGAGGGATTCGCGTTACCAATGGTTGGTTTTGCTTGGCGCACTGCGCTTATATTTTCATTCTTAAATTTCTTCGTGTTAAGGGCCAGACTAAAGAGCGAAAATGCCGCCCTCGCAACTCTGCCGAGAGAGTCATGATCGATCTTCTAGTTGCTGGCGCTGGTCCGGTGGGACTTGTCACCGCGATCCATGCGGCGGAAGCCGGTCTTGATGTCGCGGTCGTTGAACCGCGTGCGGGGACAATCGATAAGGCTTGCGGTGAAGGACTTATGCCTAAAGCGTTGGATCATCTCTCCCGTATTGGCGTCAATCCGTCCGGAGTAAATTTCTTCGGGATTAGATATTTATCAGGAAGCACAAGCGTTGATGCACGCTTCACGAGTACTCCTGGAAGAGGAGTGCGAAGAACTGTTTTGCACGACGCACTAAAGCAGCGCGCTCACGAACTTAATATCAAATTTATTGATGGGAAAGTTGATGAAATTGTTCAAAACGATTCATCGATCACGGCTGCAGGTATTCAAAGCCGCTACTTAGTAGGAGCAGATGGATTACATTCTTCGGTGCGATTCAACCTTGGGCTAGAGATGAGTGCGAAGCAAAACCGACGGCCACGCTATGGAATCCGACAACATTTTACGATCGCTCCGTGGTCTGATCTGGTCGAGGTTTATTGGCTACCTCATGCCGAGGTTTATGTAACTCCTGTCGCTGAAAATACTGTGGGCCTAGCAATTCTGGGATATTCAGGTTTGAATTTCGATGAGGTGATCTCGCAGATCCCAGATCTCGCCACAAGGATTAATCCAGCTCCACCTGCAAGCAAGTTGCGTGGCGCGGGGCCACTTCGCCAGCGAACTTCGCATCGAGTACAAGGACGTGCACTCTTGGTGGGCGATGCCGCAGGCTATGTCGACGCGCTCACGGGTGAAGGACTTCAGGTCGGTTTCGCAGAAGCGCAGGCCGCTGTTAACTCGATACTTTCAGGTGACATCACTTCCTACGACTCAGAGTGGCGCAAAATCACGCGCTCTTATCGTCTTCGATCCGGCGGATTACTCTGGGCATCTTCTAAACGGGGGATTCGCCCAGCGATTGTTCCTGCTGCACGTACTCTCCCACCGGTCTTTCGAAAGATCGTTAGGAGCCTCAGCTAGATTTTTGGAAGAAGTAGCTGATCTCTATCGATATGTGAATAGTTTAATCCATGAATTCTTGAAGCATCTATAAATATTTTATTGATGTAATCGGAACAAAATAGCGGCCATTTGGGCCCGCATTCGTCCTGCTGGCTCTTGGATGGAAAGATCGAGAGCATCTTCAATGTGCTTTAGGCGATTTGTTATAGAACTGTGGTGCATGAACAGTTCCGTTGCCGACTGTCGCGCAGATCCACTCCATGTGACCGACAATAAAATGTCGATGTCTTGCTCTCCTTGCTCCATTTCGGAAAGTTGCTTAAGCGCTTTCACATCGGGGTTAGCGAGGGCAACTTCACTGGGAATGCTTGCTAAAACAGCAAAGGATCCGAGATCTTCGAAATTTACAATTACCCGATTTTTGGTCCAGGCCGGAGCAAATCTAAGGGCCAAGCGAGCACTACTCCACGATTCATAAGCTCGCGAAGCGGGCACCGACTGGCCTACACCCATTCGCATTCTTGATTTACAGATGTGACTCAAAGTATCAATAAGATTTTCAAAATTCCTTCCGGGACTTTGGATCAACATCACGCACGTGGTACCAATCATGGCTGACCTGGCGAGACCTCCTTGTGCAGTGATGGCAGTTATCATTTTTTGCATTGATTCTGATTCATCTCTCTCGGCGATAGAGATGGCGATAGCTCTAATTTCCTGAATTGGATTAAAGCCCATCAGCCGAAGTGCGCGAACCCGATCTTGTTCCTCAGCTAAGGAACTGATTGAAAGTTCCAAGAGTGCAGGATCGCTACCTTCAATTGGATGGAGAGGCCTCCAAAGCGCAGTTGCAGCTATTCCCATTCGTTCCAATAATATTTCGTCAAGAGGCTCTGATTTCTCGCGTTCCAGCCAAATATGTCCTACGACGGTTTCCTCATTCACTACTGGAAGCTCAATGATGACTGGATGAACTAACGCGGGCGAAGATTGCCCTTGCTGATCAAATCGAATAATCACTCCCGATTCTTCATCTCGTAGACCCGCAGTGCAGTTTCCTAGAGATGCGCTTGCCCGAGTTAAACCTTCGAGATTAATTCCGTTATGGACGAGTCGATCAAAATATTCAATCACGCGCAAATAGGCATGGGTATTCGGATCCAAATCTGACAATTTCAGCAAGAGTCCACGCATAAATAAATCATAAGCAAGTTTGCTAGGATTTCCAGTTCTGAAATCTTTATCACGAAATCGTTATACGACAGGTGTCGGGCAATACCCAATCTTCTCGCGACGCACGTCGGTTGACCTCGGAGTGGCCTAAAGGCAATCATTTCCTCACTCACAGCGACTGTTGTGAAATAGCCAGGGAAAGTCAAGAAACCCTACGGCAAAATGGACTCAAGGGGGAGATATGAAATTGAAAGGAAGAGTTGGAAGCCGTGCTATTACGGTATTGGCGACTGCATCCTTATTGCTAGGCGTTACAACAATTGAGGGTACCTCGAACGCATTCGCCACAAGCCATCAGGCAAATGTTGTGACACATCGCGATGCCACTACCAATCCATCTATTTGGTATATCAATCCATTGACAACATATCCGCTCTTTACATCTGCCCAAGATGCTTTTAAGGCAGCTGCCGTAAAGTATGGATATACGCCAACTGTCGTGGGAAGTGCAACAATCAATATCCCTGAACAGATTTCATACATAAATCAAGCAGTTACTTCAGGGGCAAAGGCAATCATTTACTTTGATTTAGATCCTGCTTCGTATCAAAAGACGGTTACAGATGCTCAAGCCAAAGGCATAGTCATGATCTCAATGGCAGGAATCGACTCGTTCTCTGATTATGCGGTTGGAACCGGCTACAAGGCCTTTGGAGAAACCGCAGCACAGACGATTGCTAAGAATGTTGGCCCTAATGCAAATGTGGCGGTGTTTGGAAATGATTTAGCAAATCCAGGTATGTCAACCCCATTTAATTCATTTGTTGCATACGCAAAAACTCATTATCCAAAGATGCAGGCGACGTTCATTGCGGACAAAGGTACGCCAACAAATACATCATCACTATTGAAGTCTTTACCTCAGGCATATCCTAAAGTCAACACTATTTGGTTTGTCGAGGGTGGCGACGACTCCATTATCACTTCATCTTTGAAGCACGCTGGAGTTAAGAAAGGTAAGTATTTCATACTAGCAATTGACAACGTGCCTACAACTTTGGCACAGATAACCAATGGCTATATTTCGCAAACACTTGCTCAATGCCAGTTCTGGGCTACGCCTTTTGCCGCCCAATTGGCTTTAGCTAAACTAAATGGAAAAGGTCCTACACAACAAACCTGGAACATTGGTGCCTTATCGGTCGGGAAAGCTCAACTTCCTTTCAAAGGATGTCCAGCTTCGTTTTACCCAACTCTTCCGTAAATAAAACCTGCTAAAAAATGGACTGGGTTCCATTTGAAGGATCCGAAGGAACTTCAAATGGAACCTTGTTTAATCATTAAAAAACTTGGCATTTGCTCGTAAAGTTGCACCAAATCAATAGATAGAGCCAAAGAAAGTGTGTTAAATCAACTAAAAGTCCGAAGGAGACCGCTGTGTCAGTCGAGACGGAACCGATTATGGAGATCCGAGGTGCATGGAAAGTATTTGGTCACGTGGTTGCTCTTCGAGACGTCAACACCAAAATTTATGCAGGGAAGATTCTCGCAATTGTAGGTGACAATGGTGCCGGGAAATCAACTTTGGTAAAAGCGCTATCTGGTATTAATCGACTCGATGAGGGTACCGTTTACTTTCAGGGGAAAGTTGTCTCTAAAATCGATCCTAAATTCTTCCGTAAACTGGGTATCTCGACAGTGTTTCAGGATCTGGCTCTCGTAGAGACACTGGATGTAGCAAGCAATATGTACCTCGATGCTCCTATTACTAAATGGCATTTCTTTGCTAATCGAGCTCTGATGTATCAAGCGGCTGCCAAAACTTTACAAGAATTGAAAGTAAGACTTCCTTCTGTGCGTGTGGCAATTGGAGAGCTTTCTGGAGGACAACGACAGAGTGTAGCCATAGCTCGGGCTGTGCTCCGTGATAACCCAATCATACTTCTTGATGAACCAACCGCTGCACTTGGTGTGCGTGAAACTGGAGAGGTAGGCGTAATTCTCAACACACTTAAGTCTCGAGGAAAAGGTCTAGTACTAATCAGCCACGATTTGGAATTTGTCTTTAAACACGCAGACATTATTCAGGTAATGCGCCTAGGGGCGGTTCAAGGAATACGAAAAGTTTCAGAGACGAATCGGGAAGAGATAGTCGCTCTCATCACTGGTCTAAAGAGTCAAGAAAGTGATGATTCATCTCGAAAGGAGCATAATTAATGTCACAATTTAAAGGTGGAGATGCGTTTGAAGGAAATCAGGAGGCAAACTCATTTACTTCACAGCATTCAGTAAATGGTGGTACTCAAGTCGCATTACCTAATATTAAATTAAGTTGGCAGAAGAAATTTCGCTCAAGTTTGTCTCTTCCTGTGATTGTGGTGATCATCCTTTTCACTCTTATAGGTGAATCACAAAACTCTAATTTCCTTAATGGGCCAACTTGGCTCAACATTTTGACAACAGCTAGTTTTACCAGCATTGTTGCATGTTTTGAAGGATTTGTTCTAATTTCTGGCGGCTTAGATTTGTCTGTTGGCGCTGTGTTTCTGACAGGAGCAATGGTTTCCGCGGAGCTGGCGGTTAAAGGTTTCCCCTTGATCGTCGCGATACTTGGTGCATTACTAGCCGGAGCTTTTGTCGGTGCTATAAATGGTGGGCTTGCAAATTATGTTGGAATATCGCCGATTATTGCAACTCTTGGCACTCTATTCTGCACGACAGCAATAGTGTCCACTCTCTCCAAAGGACTTGCTATCGGGCCGCTGCCAGATAGTTTTAATCGGCTTGCTGGTGGAACTTGGGGGCCTATACCTTCAGTGATTTTCTACGCGGTGGGCATAGCCCTTATAGCCCACGTAATTTTAAGATACTCAACATTTGGCATGAAAATCCGAGCTGTGGGAGGAAATCGTTTGGCAGTGGACGCTCTAGGCTTGAATGCCAAGCGAATATCTATGGTCGTTTACATAATGACGGGTTTGGCGGCCGCGTTTGCAGGCGTTCTGCAATGCTCTTATCTTGGTGCTGGAGCCCCTTCATACGGTTCTGATCTCGCACTTCAAGTAATTGCGGCTGTGGTCATTGGTGGAGTTAGTGTCCTCGGCGCCGTGGGCGAGGTGTCCGGTATGGTGATTGGGTGCATTCTGTTGTCACTACTCTCTATTGGCCTCTTGTTATTGCATTTTGCTGGCTCAATGCAAGATTTTGTCGTCGGATTCGTGATGGTAATTGCGGTATCGATTGACAAGATTCGAAGAACATTCATGTTCAGGGTATCTAGAAATGACATAAAAAGAGCTAAAAGTTCCTAATTTTCTCAGAAAATAGTCGAAACCTAAAAGTTTCAAATTAGTGAGAATTCGGCAAACCGAAGAGTGTTGCCAAATTGCAGATGAAAGTAGAACGGGAATAGGGGAAATAACGTGGACGCAGAACTTTCCGCAGCGCTCATAATGCTAGATAACGGAGATCTTCAAGATTATGAAGGTCAGCGATCAAATCATCGCAAGATGCGTGAAGCGAATCCACCTACCATTCTCGAATCAGTGCGAGTGCGAGACATTCAGCACAATTCGCACGATGGGCCGCCCGTGAGACTTCGTCTTTATGAACCACGAATAAGTGGGCAACCACTTCCGGCACTACTTTGGATACATGGTGGTGCATTTGCAATTGGCTTTCCTGAAGATGATGATGAATTATGCATGAAGTTAGCTGCAGACTCTGGTTTTCTAATAGTTTCCCCGGATTACCGACTTGCCCCTGAACACCCATTTCCTGCTGGATTTGATGATACTTATAACTCATTATTGTGGCTAGAGAAATACGCAGATTTACTCGGGATTAATCGTGATTTTCTAGCGATTGGAGGAGTGAGCGCTGGCGGTGCTTTAGCAGCTGCCGTCTGCCAACGCGCAAGAGATGAGAACGGACCCCTTATTCGGCAACAAATTTTGGCTTGCCCGGTAATTGATGATGCATTGACTTCTGCCTCAATGCAAAAATTTCAAGAAGCGCCAATCTTTACGCCACGAGAGGCCAAATTAATGTGGGATATGTATTTGAATGAAAATCGAGAAACCCCCCCACTTTACGCCGTTCCAGGGAGACATCCCGACCTGGCTAATTTGCCTCCCGCTTATGTGTTGACCGCTGACTACGATCCACTTAGGGATGAAGGAATTGAGTACGCTCTACGATTAATTTTAGCGGGAAATTCAGTGGAACTTCATCACGTACCAGGCACATTCCATGGATTTGACATCTTGGTACCGACCGCCGGGATCTCTCAACGGGTATATCAGGATTATGTTGCAGCACTTCACCGCTGTATTTCAAATGTTGGATTTCAAGTTAATTCGCAATTCACAAGTCAAGGCGAAAAGTAAACATTCACTTTAACAAGCCAGAAATAATGACAGATCTATTTCTTACAGAAAAGGAAATTACTATGTCAACTAACGGTAAACCGGTCATAATTCTCAAGCCGGCTCCTCAACTCAGAGATCGAATATTCAGTCCACAGACACTTGCTAGATTGAAGGCTGAATTCGACGTGGTGGACTTAGAAGTCAATCCTTCGGAAGAGTTATTTCAACAGACACTCCCCAGCGCATTTGCAATTATAGGACAGCCCGATTTGGATGCCAATGCTTTAGAAAAAGCACAATCTCTTAAGGCGTTAATGAATGTCGAAGGAAATTTCTTCTCAAACGTTGATTATCCAATTGCCTTTAGGAATGGCGTTCGAGTTCTTGGATGCGGCACTGCCTATTCGCAGGCAGTGGCGGAGTATTCACTTGGATTAGCACTTGACTTAGCACGTGGAATTTCTCGCGAAGACAGAGCATCCAGGCGTAGACAAGAGCGCTATGTCTCTGCGAGTAATGCAGACGCAATCCTTCTTCGCAGAGCCACAGTTGGAATAATTGGATACGGAAACTTAGGCAAGAGTTTCCATCGACTTCTAGAGCCATTCAATACCCAAGTACGTGTCTTTGACCCCTGGATTCCAAACTCTGTTCTTGAGGATGCAAATGTATTACCATCGACTCTTGAAGAAACCATTGCAAAAAGCCAGTTTGTTTTTGTATTTGCGACAGCCACGTCAGAGAGCGAACACCTTATAAATTCAGAAAACATGAAATTATTTCAAGATGGAACTCGGCTGATCTTAGTGAGCCGTGGCGCCGTCGTCGACTACGAATCGCTGTTGCCACACTTAAAATCTGGAAGAATTCTCGCCGGCATTGATGTTTGGCCAGAAGAGCCATTACCTAGCGACAGTCCGTTTCGTGATCTCGAAACTGTGGTTCTGTCGCCTCATCGGGCTGGGGGTATTCCACAAGCTTTTTATTCGATTGGCGAGATGGTTCTTGATGACCTTCGTTTGATTGTCCGAGGGTTACCACCGGCGCGCATGCAAGCTGCAGCACCAGAGCTTGTTGGTCGATACAGAAACAAACCGGTAAGTTAGTGACATCCATTGTTTTAGAGAACGATTCGACAGTTGTCGAATGTTCTCCTGGTCACGGATTCACCATAACTTCCATTTTCAACAAATTTATTCAAAAAAACATACTTTGGGAAGTTCCAGGCAAGTCCACTCCTAATCTAGATGGAGACTTAGGCCCATCTGGGAATGATTCCATCAAATATTTTAATGATGAAATACTAGTTGGCGGTTGGTTCCCCATGTTTCCAACTGCAGGCTTGCCCGGTGAAGAGAGCAATCAATGGATGCACGGAACCGCCCCCCGATTACCTTGGGAAGTGATTTATCATGATGAATCCACGATCACTGCGGAATTGACTCTTAATGGGAGTGAAATAAAACTAACTCGAACTCTGAAATTGGTAGATTCTAAAGTTTCAGTTGAAATGTTTGCTTTCAATCAGTCGAGCGAGCCAGTCAAAATAACGTTTGGTGAGCATCCTTGCTTTGATCGAAAAATCTTTGCTGGAGGAAGAGTACGACTGTCAGATCAGGTTAATCCTTGGGTTGAAGACGTAAATTTTGAAGGCTCGGAAAACCAAGAGATAACTTGGAATTGGAGCGAGATCCCAGACTTTCCCGATGGGCGACATGAACACATTTTATTCAAAGCGCCATCAGGGCATGTTGAAGTCACCAGCGCGAAGTTTGATATATCGATTCAAATGAATTTTGACACCAGCTTCCTTCCGTACCTCCTTCTTTGGGAACACTTCGATCCAGTCGACAGTAATTTGAGTGGCGATGTTTTTGGCCTCGAGCCGATTAGCTATGGTGGGACTCATGTAGGGAAAGCTATCGGTCGAAGGGAGGAAACAGTGCTTCCTCCTAAGGGAACTCTCAAATTCACCACAAATATCATGGTCAACCGCAGGTAATAACGATTACTATCATATTGGGGAATGGCATGAATAAGAGGGGCCAAACTAGAGTCGCGATCATTGGAACCGGAATGATTGGTTCAGTTCATCGCAAAGCAGCCCGGAATGCGGGCGCAAATGTAATAGGTGTTCTAGGTAGCACTGCTATGAAATCAGAAGCAGCCGCTAAGGAGTGGAATGTGCCAAAAGGATACGCAAACCTTAAAGAGCTCCTAAACGACAAACCCGACTTCGTTCAAATTTGCGCTCCCAACGCCACCCATTTTGAATATGCGCTCAGAGTCATACAAGCAGAGATAAACGTAGTTTGCGAAAAGCCTTTAGCAACTTCCAAAAAACATGCCGACTTATTAGTGAAAGCGGCGAGAGAGGCGGGGATTGTAGCGACAGTCCCATTTGTCTATCGTTATCATCCACTCGTGCGTGAGATTCGATCTCGTCGAATTGCGGGAGAGTTCGGAAGGGTACTACTTGTCCACGGATCTTATTTACAAGACTGGTTACTAAATCAGCAATCTACCAGTTGGCGAGTGGATTCAAAGTTAGGCGGTGCCTCGAGAGCTTTTGCAGACATTGGATCTCACTGGTGTGATTTGGCTTCATTTATATCGGGTGACGAATTTTCAGAAGTTCTATCGACGACAACAATTGCTTATGCTTCTCGACCGGTTCCAAGCGGTTCGTCGTTTGATGGAAGTTTAAATGAATTCGCCAACCACTTTGAGGTCGCCACCGAAGACACGGCGGTTGTTAGTTTAAAGAGTCAGAAGGGTATTCTATTCAATACCGTAATATCACAAGTTTCTGCGGGGAGAAAAAATCGACTTTGGATTGAATTGGACGGCTCAAAACAATCCGCAGTTTTTGACCAAGAAAACCCGGACAGCATTTGGCTAGGCAGCGAAGTCGGAGCCAAAGTTTTGCGACGAGGTGAAGGAACTATTTCTGATGATCAAGCACGGTTGCTTTCCGCTCCACCGGGACATCCTCAGGGATATCAAGAGGCATTTACTAGTTTCTTAGACGATAGATATGCTTTAGGAAGGGGAGAACACCGAGAGGGTGTTCCCTCATTTACGGATGGAGCTCGATCAGCCGCCCTTGTGGAAGCAGTTCTAGAAAGCGCTGAAAAGAATTCCTGGGTTCGAATCCAGCTCGATGTAGAAACCACCTAAAAAGGGTAGTTGGTGGTGTGGGCAGCGATTCTTTTAAATTTTATTATTCGGAATAAGTAATAAGTTGCAGTAAGGCCTGATATGTAGCCAATTACAAAAATAACATCGATTATCAAAGGATGATTTCGCAATTGTGCGAGAAAAGTTCCAGATACGATCGTGAGTAAATAAAACAAGGCTTCAACAAATAAATATGAAATGAGGATTCTAAATCCCCAGCTTTTGCCTCTTTGATAACCAAATACACCAGTCAGGAACCAGATGAGTGTAAATCCAAGTAAGAGAGTAGCTCTTATTGCCGGTAACGGATGCGTTGAACTAAAATAATAATGAAAATAATACGGAATTTGTGCAAGATAGTTTAAGTAGGTGACTGAGACAAGCCAACGGAGTGAGTTTGCGCTTAAGATACTTGGGATTTGATTATTCATTGACAACTGTCCTGAGTTTTGGATCTCTCCGAACCTCGGGAGACAAAAGACTGAGTTCCCGTTGAATGACTTCGTCATAGTCTTTTCGGTCATTCATGAAGTAAAGGTTAGTGCAAGGCCCCATCCACATCTGTCCAGCGTAGCGCCGTAAAAAGAATCTCCAATCCCGCACGGGTTGGACTTGCACAGAAGAGCCCAACTCTCCAGATTCGAGCTGGGTCTAATGGAGCTAGCCGCACCAAACGCCAATCGTGATCACATTTGGCTCTAATTGTGAGTGCGTCACCGGTGCGCGAGAATCGCAAGGAGACCTCTTTATTCATCCACTCGGGAACGCGGGCCACAGACCAGTCTGAGTTCTTGATAGTTACTACTGCGCCTAATTGCGGAAAACCATCCGCAAACTCCACCCCGGCTTTAATCCAGTTCTCGTCATCACTGTATGTAATTAAGCCTGCCTGATCGAATTGCTGCGTGTAGTTGAGCTTCCACGTGAGCTCAAGAGCAGAGTCTTGAGGAAAGGGATTTAGTAAGGCATGCCCGTTCGAATGAGTGAAACCATACGAGGTCTTCTGCCAAAAGTCGGATCCTTCTTTGGCTAATACTGCTAGGCCCCCTGCGGTGAGGTTTGTACCGAGTGGAGGGTTCAGCCATTCACCGGAACTAAGTTCATTCATAAATAGATCATATTGAATTGCAGTCCGCCGCCTTCCTACTTTTATGGTTAGGTTTAGCCGTGAATTCTCCCGAGCAGCGTCAGAACGGCCGCTTGCCTGCGGGCTTATATGCAATTGGACTTGGTGGGGTTGCAATTGGACTTACGGAATTTGCTATTGCAGGACTACTTCCGATCATTGCACACGACCTACATGTCTCCACGGCAAAATCGGGAGTGCTCGTATCTGGCTATGCCGCCGCGGTTGCTGTCGGCGGAGTTTTTCTCACCGCACTTCTAGCAAAGCTCGATCGGAAGGCAACGCTCATCGGAGTGATGTTGCTCTTTGCACTGGGAAATCTGATTTCAGCTCTCTCGCATTCCTTCAACTTGATGCTGCTTGGAAGATTTTTATCGGGGCTTTGCCACGGTGCCTTCTTTGGAATAGGCGCAGTCGTTGCAGTAAATCTGGTTTCCAAAGAGCGTCGAAGTACCGCAATCTCAATCATGTTCGGCGGCATCACAGTTGCCAATGTTCTAGGCGTGCCGTTTGGAGCTTGGATCGGTCAGCGATTTGGGTGGAGAGCTGCCCTTATGGTGATTGTTGGAATTGGGGTTAGCGCTCTGTTTGGATTAATTGCATTCCTACCAAAGGTGCATGGCTCAGAGCAGCGCTCAACGAAGGTTCCACTTAAGTCTGAACTCCGGATCTTCAGGAATAAGCAGGTTTGGCTTTCGCTTCTCATGACCGTCTTTGGATTTGGTGGAATGTTTGGTGCCTACACTTACATAGTATTTACCTTGGAGGACGTTTCGAAATTCTCGGTCTCTACTGTTCCTTCACTCCTTCTACTTTTTGGTTTGGGAGTCTTCGTCGGCAATTTCTTCGGTGGAAAATTGGCGGATTGGAAACTCAATCGCGCTCTTTCAATCGAAATGTTCTTGCTTACACTTGTTCTATTGATTTTTAGTCTGACCGCTCACAACAAAGTGTGTACTGTGATTGCGATCTTTCTGATGGGTGTCTTTGGATTTGCGCAATCTGCGGCGCTACAGATGCGAGTGATGCATTACGCGCACGAAGCACCTGCGATTGCATCGGGAGCAAACATCACCTCGTTCAACCTTGGAAACGCACTTGGAGCTTGGCTCGGAGGTTGGTTGATTTCACTCAACCTGGGATACGCATCTCCACTCTGGGGTGGAGCGATTATTACAGGAGTAGCTCTCCTATTCTTTGGCGTCTCTTACGTCACTGGTCATAGCCATGAAAGCTGGATGGAATAAATCCAAGGTAAATCTGGTTGCCACGCGTATAAAAGGCGAAACTCAATTCAAGGGAGTACTCATGGCTAAAGTCGTTATCTTCGGAGGATCTGGATACACGGGAACTAATCTCTCTCGCGAACTCATTGCAAGAGGCCATGAAGTGGTGGCCATCTCTCGCGATACTTCCAAGCCAAAAGTAGATGGAGTGAACTCCCTCTCGGGAGATATCACAGATCTCAATTTTGTGGCTCAGGCACTAGAAGGCGCATCTGATGTTGTGCTTGCAGTTCGACACAGTGATCCTGTGGTCGCCGACATTGTTGATCAGATCCTTGATTTGGCTACCAAGGCGGGAATTCGACTTGGTGTCGTGGGCGGAGCGGGAAGTTTGCTTGTTAGTGAAGATGGTCCACGCCTCATTGATACGCCAGATTTTCCAGACATTTATAAGGGCGAAGCACTCGCCGCAGCCGACACCCTCGAGAAGCTAAAAAGTTCGCAGGGCGGAGACTGGTATTACGTGAGCCCGCCAGCTGGATACGGCTCGTACGCTCCCGGAGAGAAGAGTGGAAAGTATCGCCTCGGTGGTGATGTTCTACTCGTTGATGCAGCGGGAAATTCACTTATCTCTGGAGATGATTTTGCGATCGCTCTTGCCGACGAGATTGAGGAGAAGAACCACCGGAATACACGTTTTACCGTGGCATCTCAATGAGACCTATTCTCTAATCCACCTATTAAAGTAAATACCACTCTTTGACAGGGAGATGTAATGGCTGAACGGAACTCCTCCTTCGCATCTAATCGACTAGAAGCTTTCAGCGATGGCGTCTTTGCAATTCTCATCACCATCATGGTTTTGAGTATTCATACGCCATCTGGACATCACTTCTCTGACCTCTCCCCTCTTCGCCCAGTGCTACTCAGTTACCTCCTCAGTTTTGTTTACCTGATGATTTATTGGAATAACCATCACCATTTATTGAATACAGTTGACTCCCCGAACGGTTGGGTTATGTGGGCGAATTCGAGCCTGCTCTTCTGGCTATCTCTCGTTCCCTTTTCAACCGCATGGCTTGGAACAAGTGGTGGAGCTAAAGCACCGGCAGTGATTTATGGAGTGTCGCTACTCTTGCCGGCGATTGCTTATTACCTTTTACAACTTTCGATCGTCAAAACCAGTGAGAGTGGATCCACACTCAAGAGCGCGCTGGGACGTGACTTAAAAGGAAAACTTTCGCCATTTTGGTATGCCACCGCGATCGGCTTTGCCTTCTTCGCACCATTTGTCTCGTATGCAATTTATGCAGCGGTTGCGGTGCTGTGGATCGTTCCCGATCGAAGAATTTCTAAGAAACTTAACTCTATTTAGCGAACTCCCATAGATGCCCATCGGGATCTGCAAAAAGTAGAGTTCTGATTCCCCATGGGCGATCCATCGGTCCATTAACTAAGGCAACTCCCAATTTATCAAGGCGTGCGGCGTGAGCATCAACGTCATCGACTTGGATGGTGAATTGAGATCGAGCACCGTTTTCCTTTGATGCGACCGGAGCGGGTGCAATAAGGTCTGGAGCTTCGGAGTCAACCAGGAGGTTGATCATGGTCTCTCCGAATTTAAAGACGACAGAGTTTTCATCCTCATAGACTGGAGCCTTTTCAAATACCCGTTCATAGAAGGACTTAGCTACATCTTTATCTGCCACAAAGACTGTGGTGGCGAAAATTTGGTTTGCGAAGCTCATGTGCCTAGCCTAATTACTGCAAGGGTGAAAACAACGTTAAATACTTTATAGTTAAGCATGACCTCAGAGCAGATCGTTCGATCAAAGTTTCTCGCACTCAATATCTCTGTATCCCAAGATGGATTTATGGCTGGCCCACATCAATCGGAAGAGAATCCACTGGGTGTAAATGGCACGAAACTTCATGAGTGGGTCTTTAAGACTCAGGCATTTAGAGAGTGGATCGGACTTCCCGGCGGAGAAACAGGAGTCGATAACGACTTTGCCGCGCGAGGATTTCACAATATTGGTGCCACGATCATGGGCCGGAATATGTTTACACCAAGCCGAGGAGCCTGGGTCGAAGATGGGTGGCAAGGCTGGTGGGGGCCAGAGCCTAAGTTTCAACACCCCGTCTTTATCCTGACTAATTTTGCGCGGCCCGCGCTCGATATGGGCAATGGAACGGTCTTTCATTTTGTAACAGGCGGAATTGAGGCAGCCGTTGATCTAGCTGAAAATGCAGCACATGGAAAAGTCGTTCGAGTGGGTGGTGGAGCAAATGTTCTCCATCAGTTCCTGGAGGCGGGGATATTGGATGAGATTCATACAGTTATAGCACCTGTCGAACTCGGTTCTGGTGAACTTCTCTTTTCGAATCCGCAGGAGCAACTTAAGAACTACGAGGCACAAGAGCCAGTTATATCGGGCGATGTTAGGCACCAAACGTATAAGAGGCGTTAAAACCTGAATTCTTTAGTTGCTTTGGAATTCAAGTTATTATCAACTCCATGGATGGATCTTCGTTGCTCCAAAGAATTCGCGATGGGGTAATCGGCGACGATCAAGTGATGCACGGCCCATATGGAGCGCGTCGCGTAACGTACGCGGATTACACAGCAAGCGGAAGATCACTCGCCTTTATTGAAGATTTCATTCGCGATGAGGTTATGCCGCGCTATGCGAACACGCACACGGAGTCCAGCGGCACGGGGTTGCAAACATCAAGGTTTCGCGAAGATGCCAGAAATATCATTCGTAAATCTGTAGGAGCAACCGAAGAAGACGCCGTAATCTTTGCTGGATCGGGCAGTACCGGTGCGATCGATAAATTAATAGGAATACTCAATATTCGTATTCCTGCTGATTTAAATAAGAAGTGGAATTTGTCTGCTCAGATTCCAATCGATCAGCGTCCCGTCGTATTTATTGGGCCTTATGAACATCACAGCAATGAAGTTTCATGGCGCGAAACGATCGCTCATGTTGTAACTATTTCTGAAGATGCAGATGGCCATATTGATATCGAAGATCTCAAGCGAGCTCTCGTTGCCCACAGTAACCATCCCTTGAAGATCGGCTCGTTCTCTGCAGCGAGCAACGTAACTGGCATCATTTCGGAGACAGATGAGATAACACGACTGTTGCACGAACATGGAGCGTTGGCTTTTTGGGATTATGCGGCTTCTGCTCCTTACGTAGAAATAAATATGCATCCGGGCGATCCAATGGCGCGGAAAGATGCCATTTTTTTCAGCCCACATAAATTTATAGGTGGACCAGGGACTCCTGGCGTACTGGTTATCAACAAGGCGATCGCTCAGAATTCGGTTCCCGTGGTTCCCGGTGGCGGTACAGTCGCGTACGTAAATAGTGATGAACATATGTACTTGCAGGATATTGAGCATCGCGAAGAGGGTGGAACGCCAGCGATTATTGAATCGATTCGAGCGGGCTTGGTATTTCAACTCAAAGAGGCGGTCGGCGTACCCGCCATCCAGGCTCTCGAAGCCAGATTCCTACAACGTGCCTTTGAAGCCTTCGCCGCTGAACCGAATATCGAAGTGCTGGGCAATCTAAATTCCGAGCGCTTATCTATTGTCTCCTTCGTGGTTAAGGGTCCTTCTGGCAAATATCTACATCACAACTTTGTAGTTGCACTACTTAATGACCTCTTCGGGATTCAATCTCGGGGCGGATGTTCGTGCGCTGGTCCTTATGGACACCGATTGCTGGGGATCGATTTGGAGACCAGTTATGAGTTTGAGGCACAAATTGGTGGAGGATGCGAAGGCATAAAACCAGGTTGGGTTCGGGTGAACTTCAACTATTTTCTATCTGATGCTGTTGCGGATCACATTATTGAGAGCGTTCGATTTATAGCTAGGAACGGACATCTCTTTCTGAGCGACTATCTCTTTGATCCCGCTTCTGGGATGTGGCGACACAAAGCCGGTCCGATTGAACCACCGCTAAGGCTGACCGATATCTCATACTCTGCTGATGGAGAGATGCACTACCCCATTCGCGAAGATCGCGCACCAGAGAGCGCGCTCAAGAGCTACCTGACTGAAGCGATCGAATTGGCTGCTAATAAGAAGGTATGCGCTCCATCCGACGAAGCTGAAATAGTTGAACTTGTCGGGGCGAGATTCGAAGGGCTGCGCTGGTTTGAATTGCCTACCGAGTCCCTCAAAAATTAATGTACTTACTCTCGCCTTGCTAAGGTATGGATGTGACTAATAGCGAATTGAAAGTAATTCCATCCTCCTCAATGCTTTTACTGATGGATTTTCAGAATGGAATTTTGGCGAACTATCCAGATGTTGCACCTTACCTTCTGGCAAAGGCACTTGATGTTCTAACACTTGCTCGCGAAAGTGGAATCGGTGTTGGATTTGTGCGGGTTGCATTCGAAGATTCAGATTACGACGCAGTTCCATCTTCAAATAAAACTTTCTCTGCATTCGCAGCTGCACGTCGCCTTCCTGCTGCTGCGCCTGAAAGCCAAATCGCGTCAGCAATTGCACCAGGCGAAGGTGAAAAGATTTATCGCAAGATTCGCGTTGGAGCGATGTCGACAACCGATCTTGAAACGGATTTGAAAGCAAAAAGCATTGACACTTTAATTTTGGCTGGCATCGCAACCGGTGGCGTGGTTCTATCAACTGTCAGAGATGCGGCCGACAAGGATTACCGAATCATTGTTCTAAAAGATGCTTGCACGGATGCGGACCCACAGGTTCATGAAGTCTTGGTT
>Ga0364867_10412_pt1 | contig 24091 bp, 25 predicted proteins | sample ExccelAu500001D4_3_FD_206915 | JGI IMG/M metagenome (GOLD analysis project Ga0364867, IMG submission 206915) | Enriched cells from Trout Bog Lake Hypolimnion, Wisconsin, USA - BchlTB.Aug13.5000.01.D4 | ecosystem: Environmental > Aquatic > Freshwater > Lake > Hypolimnion/Profundal zone | place...
TTAAGTATCAGCCACAAAAAGGCCGGCCGTGTAGAAACGAATACACGTAGTCTGGAGACTACGGGCTTAGTAGGGCGAAGCGAGGACGCTTCGCCCAGTTGGGGCATAAAAAAACCTCTACAAGCCTTACACTTATAGAGGTTTTATTTAGTGACCCCGGACGGGTTCGAACCGTCGACCCAATGATTAAGAGTCATTTGCTCTACCAACTGAGCTACGGAGTCATTTTATTGGGACGCAATAATAACTTTCCTTTCCGTATTTTTCAAGTGCAGGCCAAAAAAGTTAAAATTATACGCAAAACTGGCCTTTTTACGGGCTAAAGCCCCCTTCCGCTACCTCAAAAGCGTTACCGTTCCGTCCTTGTGCAGGGTTTGCCCGTCGAGGTAGGTAATCGTGAAGGTGTAAACGTAGTTGCCGGCCTGGGCGTATTTGCCTTTAAACATGCCGTCCCAACCCAGGTCGAGGCTGTTGGTCTCGAACATCTTTTCGCCCCAACGGTCAAAAACCGCCAGGTGGAAGAAGGTTTCGCCGTACGTGTATACTTTGAAAACATCGTTGCTGTTATCGCCGTTAGGCGTAAACACATTCGGCACAAACAGGTGCTTGCCTGCGTTCACTGTCAGCGGCACGGTCAGGCTAACGGTGCAGCCGTCGGTGTCGGTCACTATTACCTGGTAAGTGGTGTTCTCAGGCGCGAACGAAGTTGGGGTAGGGCAATTGTTGCAGATTAACGAGTTGTCGGGGCTCCACGTGTAAGTATAATCACCCGCGGGGCTCACGCTCAGAGCCAGGGTGATGTGGCTGTTAAAGTCCATCACCAGCGAGTCGGGTGCGGTGAGCACTATTTGCGCGGGTTGGGTAATGATGGCGCTGTCGGTGGCGGGGCAACCGTTGGCATCGGTGGTGCTCAGGGTATAGTTACCGGCCACCAGGTCATTATTCTGCAACGAACTTTTGCCGTTCGACCAGCTGTAACTATAACCCGGTGTGCCGCCCTGCACCGAAATAAAAATAGCCCCGTCGCTTAGCCCGAAACAACTTACGTTATGCAGGCTGTCGGTAATCAAACCAAAGAAAGGGGCTGCGGTAATGGTGTATTGCCCGGTTACGGTACAGTTTTTAATATCGGTTACTGTTACGGTATAAGGGCCCGGAGCGAGACTACTGATGGCCGCCGTACTCTGCGCCGGAGTGGTGCTCCAGCCATAAGTATAAGCCGGTGTTCCGCTGCCTGCCGAAACCGTTAGTGAGCCGTCCTTCTGCCCGTAACATTGCTCGTTGGTTTGCTGAACAAGGCTAACCGTTGGGTTAGGGTCAACAATAACAGTAACCGGTGTGCCGATAAATTCGCAACCGGTAGCATCGGCCACCGAAACGCCCACCACACCCGGTGTTGAAACCGTTATGGTAGATGCAGCACTACCGGTGCTCCATAAATAAGTGCTGTAAGGCAGCGCTAACGACAAGGCCACACTTCCCCCCTCACAAAACTCTAATGGGCCGGAAGCTACGATAGCTACGGCAGCCGGTGGGGATACGGTAATAACAGCCTGGTCGCCGGCGGTGCAACCGCTTTGGTCGGCGGTTAAATTGTAGGTAAATGTTTGCGCAGTAGCACCGGTGTTTGAATAAGAGAAAGAAGGTTGCGCCGTGTTGGCACCGGTAAGATTAGTTGCAGGCGACCAGCTATAATTGATGCCGGCCACAGGTGCTACTCCTAATTGAATCGTTCCACCCGAACAAACTGTTTGGTTGCCACCCGCATTGGCCACCGGTGGGTTACTGACAGTAACGGTTTGCGAAGTTGCGGTGCCGGTGCAGCCATCGTCGGTAATGTTGAGTGTAACAGCGGGGCTTCCGGCAGTGGCCCAGTTAACCACGTAGGGACCCGAACCGGTGCCGCTTATCACAGTAGCCCCCGAAAAGTTCCATACAAAATTGGCAGATGAACTATCAACACCGGTATAAGTGATGGTAGTATTGCCACCTGTGCACAGTGCAGTCGGGTTGATGCTAAAGGTAGTTACCACGGCCGGAAAAAGTGTTACCACAGCCGTATCGGATGCGCTGCAACCATTTTGGGTGGCTGTTACGATATAATTCTGCACAATAGAAGCACCACCCGGATTGACGGCAGCAATGGTCGGACTGGCAATGGAGGGGTTACTCAAACCAATGGTCGGGGTCCATGAGTAGGTTACCCCGTTTACAGCGGGCGCGCCCAGGTTGGCAGTAGTGCCTGAACAAAACTGTACGTCGGCCCCTGCGTTGGCGGTGGGTATTGAATTTACGGTTAGCGTTACGCTGTTGGGCAAAGCTGCGCAATTGTTTTGATTGACATTGAGCGTTACTGCGGGACTACCCGCGCTTGCCCAGTTCACCACGTATGGTCCTTGTCCGGTGCCGCTCACTACGGTTCCTCCTCCGAAGGTCCAGGTATAAGTGGCGGTGTTATCGTTGGTGCCGGTGTATGTAATGGTGGCATTCTGCCCGGTGCAAACTGTGGTAGGCGAAACCGTAAAACTATTATCAATGGGTGGATATAAAGTGACCGTAGCCGATGCTGTAGTTGAGCAGTTATTTTCGGAAGCCGTTAAAGTATATGGATACGAAAGTGTGGTAGTGCCGGGATTAACCGCCGAAAAAGTAGGGTTAGACACCGCAGCGCTGCTTAAACCCAAAGCCGGCGACCAGCTATAAGTTACACCACCCACGGGTGCTACACCCAACGTAACGGCAGCTCCTGAACATACAGATACGGCAGGTCCGGCATTGGCAACAGGATAACTGTTAACCGTAATCGCCGCAGTGCCGGTAGGGCCGGTGCAGCCCTGGTCGGTAATATATAGGGTAACGTTCTCAGGGCCGGCCGCAGGCCAGCTTAAGGTATAAGGTGCAGAAGAGCCAACAACCGTTGCTCCGCTAAATCCCCAGTTAAAAACTGCGGTGCCTGAGTACGTGCCGGTATAATTAACCGACGTGGTTTGATTGGTACACACCGAAGCGGGTGTGGCCGTAACCACCGGGGCCGCTACATTCACCACGGTGGCGATAATGCTTTTGCTGGCGTAACAGCTATACCGGTCTGTAGCCGTAATGCCATAGGTAGTTGTTGTTGCAGGATTGACCGTAATACCCGAAGTAGTTTGCCCACCCGGAGACCAGTTATAAGTATAAGGCGGTGAGCCCAGGATGGTTGAACTGGTTAAATTAAGCGTGGCACCGGTGGCGCATAACAAGGTGTCGTTGTTGGTGGTAATTTGCGGACAAAGATTGACTTCAACAATGGCAGTACTGTTACTGTTGCAGGCCAGGTCGTTCCACGTGCCGCTGGCATACATTTGCACGCATTCCTCGCCGTTCGAACAATTGTAAGCAGCCTGGCCCGTGCATAAGCACGACCCGAAAACATAACAGCCGGGGCTGTTTGCCCCACCGCCATAACCGCTGTTGTTAGGCTCGCCGGGGGCCCAGTTGCTGTACGTAAAAGGACTGCCATCAAGCGTAATAAAAGGAGAGCCGTCGGTTGGCCCGGTGCGGTGATAACCCAGCCAGATGATCTGCCCGCAACACAAATATCCGCCGGCGTTCAGTGCGTTGTTTACATTGGTGTTTTCGGCAGCGTTATTCATTACCGAAGTATTGGCCCCCAGTGTTTGGGCGGCAGCCTGCGCAGTAGCTGCATCGGTGCTGTTATTATCTATAAAGTATAAGCTGCAGGGTTCGTTATCTACTATCAGTTGAGTATAATGGCCGGCCGCGGCAAAAGCAGCCTTAATAGCATTGGTGTCGCATCCCTGAAATCCCTGGGCAGAAATACGGGGCGAACACAAAATAAAGAACATAAAAGCGTAGAGGGGTAGAACGTTTTTATTCATGTATCAGTCAGGTGGTTTGAGTCAATGGAATGTATGAATGTAGCAAAAAAGCAGTGTGGGGTTGCAGGTGGGATTATAAAAATGCGGGCGATGTGTTAAGATAGTTGATAATCAAACCTTGATTGTCGAAAAAATATGAGTTCTGTGGTTTTTGAAGTGGGTTGTAGGGGCGGAGGGTTTTGCATGTTGTGTTTTGTATCTCAGGGAGGACGCTGATCAATTATGATGATTATGATTGAATGCAACAAAATGTATTCTGTTCCCGCAGGGTCTCCCTTTACGGCTTTGCCTAATGGGGACCCTGCGGCATTGGCCGCGCTAAACTACCGCAAGGCCCGAAGAGGAGACCCTGCGAGAACGGTAAAGAAGTGCAGCCCGGGGGCGTTGTATTTTGTATTTGTCATTACGCAACAGGCGGACGAATTGCAGGGGCGAAAAATTTTTCGCCCCTACATGGCATGGATGTGTAGAGACGCAAAATGTATTCTGTTCCCGCAGGGTCTCCCTTTACGGCTTTGCGTAATGGGGACCCTGCGGCATTGGCCGCGCTAAACTACCGCATGGCCCGAAGCGGAGACCCTGCGGGAACAGTAAAGAAGTGCAACCCGGGGTGGTTGTATTTTGTATTTGTCATTACGCAACAGGCGGACGAATTGCAGGGGCGAAAAATTTTTCGCCCCTACACGGCATGGATGTGTAGAGACGCAAAATTTTGCGTCTTGTATTTTGAATTTGGCCCACGCGCAACAGGGGCGCAAAATGTATTCTGTCCCCGCAGGGTCTCCCTTTACGGCTTTGCGTAATGGGGACCCTGCGGCATTGGCCGCGCTAAACTACTACAGGGCCCGAAGCGGAGACCTTGCGGGAACAGTAAAGAAGAGCAGCCTCGGAGGCGGTTGTATTTGTCATTACGTAACAGGCGGACGAATTGCAGGGGCGAAAAATTTTTCGCCCCTGCATGGCATGGATGTGTAGAAACGCAAAATTTTGCGGCTTGTATTTGGGATTTGGCCCACGCGCAACAGGGGCGCAAAATTTTGTGTCTCTACGTTTTAATCAGGTCGATTTACAGCAGGAGACGCGATGCATTGCTTCTCTACGGGGTAGGGACACGGCTGGAGTTAATGAAGCAATTTTTGAATGGCGAAGTCGCAGATAATTATTTCGTCGGTGTTATCCAGGTAGGCTACCACATATTTCCTTTTAAAGTTAGCACAGCGATAATCTAACAGATTCCAATACGGATGTTTGCAAGGATGATGTTTTACCCTGGGGTCAGAAAGTTTTTCAAAAAAACTAAAAACTTCGTCAACAAATTTTTTGGCTGTGGCTGGCAATCCTTTGCCTTCAATAAACAGGGCTATGCGTGCTACTTCTTCTGTGGCAGGGTCAAGAATGGTTACTTTTCTTTGGCCCATTTATCAATCAGTTTATACGCCAGTTTCTTCCCTTCATTCAACGAACGTCGCCTAACAGGAGGGGTTTTTCTGGCAGCCCTTAATAATAAGTTTTCATATTCCTTTTTAGGCAGCACTATGTATTCTTTCTTATCAATCGTCAGATTTGTCATGGCGTTGTTGTTGCTATGCTAATTTAAACATTTTAGGCCATATGGTTATGCTATTTGCAATGACTCTCATGAAAGGTTTGGGTTTCCTCAGGCTTTTAACGACGCAAGATATTTCGTCATCCGTTCCCGCAGGGTCTCCCTTTACGGCTTTGCGTAATGGGGACCCTGCGGCATTGGCCGCGCTAAACTACCGCAGGGCCCGAAGCGGAGACCCTCCGGGAACAGTAAAGAAGTGCAGCCCGGGGTCGTTGTATTTTGTATTTGTTATTACGCAAAAGGCGGACGAATTGTAGGGGCGAAAAATTTTTCGCCCCTACATGGCATGGATGTGTAGAAACTCAAAATTTTGCGGCTTGTATTTGGGATTTGGCCAAACGGAACAGGGGGCGAAAATTTTTCGCCCCTCCGAATTATCTTTCCCGGTAGGTCTTTTCAGCCAATTTAATTTCACCCATAAAATGATATGCACACCTGTAGTAACAAAGTCTTAACACACCAAATAATCTGCTATATTTGCGCTCCGGTAAACAAAAACATGGAAATACTCATCCGCTCAGCACGAATAGTAGATACCGGCTCTCCTTTTAACAATCAGGTAAAAGACATTTTGATTTCCAATGGGAAGATCAAAAAGATAGGCAGCCGTTTACAGAACAAAAGCAAAGCCAAAGAAATTAAGGAAGATAACCTTCACGTTTCTATCGGCTGGCTCGACCTCAACACCTTTTTAGGTGACCCGGGTTATGAGCAGAAGGAATCAATCGAGTCGGGCTGCAAGGCGGCGGCGGCAGGTGGTTTTACCCACATTTGCTGTATGCCGAATACCCTGCCGGTCATCCAGACCAAGGCGCAGATAGAGTATGTGCTGCAAAAATCGGCTAACCAGATAGTGAGTGTTCACCCCCTGGGTGCTGTAACGCATAATACCGAAGGCCACGACCTGGCCGATATGTACGACCTGCACCACGCCGGCGCTGTTGCTTTCAGCGATGGTCCGAAACCTATCCCTTCGGCGGGGGTGTTAGAAAGAGCCCTGTTGTATGTTAAGGCATTTGGTGGTCTTATCATCGTTCACCCGGAAGATAAAAGTGTTTCGAAGAACGGTGCCATGCACGAAGGGCTGGTGAGCACACAACTGGGCTTACCCGGAGCGCCTGCCCTGGCCGAAGAAATTGCAGTTAACCGCGACTTATTTGTTTTAGAATACACCGGTTCGAAATTACACCTGCTCGATATTTCGCTGAAGCGCTCGGTTGATCTGATACGCGCCGCGAAGAAAAAGAAACAACAAATTTCGGCCTCGGTAAATGCCTATAGTTTAATGCTCGACCACACAGCCGTGGGCGATTTCAATACGCTGTATAAACTGAACCCGCACCTGCGCCTGAAAGAGGATATCGCTGCTTTAGTAAAGGGCATTCAGGACGGAACGATTGATGTGATAAGCTCTGCACACCAGCCGCAAGACGAGGACTGCAAAAAGCTCGAATTCGACAAGGCTGATTTTGGTATGATAGGTCTGGAAACCTGCTATGCCGTGGCCAACTCGGCGTTAAAAGACAGTGTTTCGGTTGAGAAGATGACGGAGCTTTTGGCGCAAAACCCGCGCAAAATACTGGGTATGGAAATACCGGTAATACAGGAAGGCACCGTGGCTGACCTTACCCTCTTCAACCCCGGTAAAAAATGGGTTTTCGCTGCCACCGATATTCATTCCAAATCAAAAAACACACCTTTTGTGGGTACAGAATTTACCGGTAAGGTAAGTGGCATTATCCATAAAGGTCAACTACATTTAAACTAGCAACGGCAATCCATGAACAAATACGCGTCGTCCTTAAAATACGGGGTTATTGCCGGTATCGCGATGATCGCAATTATTTCGGTTATCTATAAAATCGATATCAATGGCATGGCTACCATGTGGCCCCGGCTGGCCTATGTGTTGCTGATATTTACGATGGTGTGGGGCGGCATTACGGCAAGGCGCAAACTGGGCAACTTCGATGGCTTCGGTCACGCGTTTTTAACTGTTTTTATTATATCTTTTACGGCCACTATGTTGTTTGACTCATACAATTATGTGCTCAATACCGTTATAGACCCTAAAATTGCCGGTGTGGTAAAAGCCAAATTGATAGAAGACAGTCTTGAATTATCAGATAAACTGGGCCTGAGCAATGACAAAAGGGATGCCGCTGTGGCCGAACTAAAAGCAGCTGATTATTCGTATACCAGCGCTAAGTTGGTTCAGCGTTATATATCATCCATTATTATTGGTGCTATATTGTCGCTGGTAATTGGTTTATTTGTAAACAGGCCTGATGTGAGGCCGCTGGAAAAAGCAGGAGAATAGATGCAGATATCAATAGTTGTTCCCTTATTTAACGAAGAAGAATCATTGCCCGAATTGGCGGCCTGGATAGACCGTGTAATGAAGGCCAATAACTTTTCGTACGAGGTTATCATGGTAGATGATGGCAGTAAGGACAAAAGCTGGCAGGTGATAGAAAGCCTTGTGGCGCAAAATCCGAATATCAGGGGCGTAAAATTCAGGGTCAATTATGGTAAAAGTGCTGCGTTGAATACTGCCTTTCAACTGGCACAGGGCGATGTGGTGATTACCATGGATGCCGACCTGCAGGACTCGCCGGATGAGGTGCCTGCACTATATAAAATGGTGATGGACGAGGGATACGATATTGTGAGCGGATGGAAACAAAAGCGGTACGACCCTATCACCAAAACCGTTCCTACAAAAATTTATAACGCTGCGGCTCGGGCTATGTCAGGCATTCAATTGCACGATTTTAACTGCGGACTGAAGGCCTACAAAAACGAAGTAATAAAGAGCGTTGAAGTATACGGCGAAATGCACCGGTATATACCTATCCTGGCCAAGAAGGCGGGGTTCGCGAAAATAGGAGAGAAGGTGGTGATACACCAGGCCCGTAAATTCGGCACCACCAAATTTGGTATGGAGCGTTTTTTATATGGATTTCTGGACCTGCTGTCAGTATCGTTCATGACCCGCTTTGCCAAGCGCCCGATGCACTTGTTTGGAGGTTTGGGAGTGCTTAGTTTTTTCCTGGGTTTTATCACGGTTGTTTATCTCACCATAGCCAAGTTTGCCTTTGAGGTTTACCGCATGACGGAGCGGCCGATATTTTACCTGGCTTTGCTTTCTATCATTGTGGGGGTGCAATTGTTTGTTGCCGGATTTTTAGGCGAACTGGTATCGCGCAACGGCGCCACCCGCAACCAGTATGATGTAGCGAAGACTTTGAATTTGAGTTAAGAGCCGTTAGCTATGAGCTATGAGTCATGAGCTATGAGTATGCGCAGGTAACTCAAAGCTCAAAGCCCACAGCTCAAAGCCCAAATAAATATTCATGAAAGTTATCATTTTAGGAAGTGCCCACCCTTTACGCGGAGGTTTAGCCTCATACAACGAGCGTCTTGCGCGTGAGTTTGTAAGGCAGGGACATACGGTGCTGGTTTATACTTTCAGCCTGCAGTATCCTTCTTTTCTTTTTCCGGGCACTTCGCAATATAGTGATGCGCCTGCACCTGATGATCTTTGGATAAACATTAAGGTCAATTCCATCAACCCGTTTAACTGGTGGAAGGTGGGAAAAGAAATTGCCGGTTTAAAACCCGATTTGATGCTGGTGAAATTCTGGCTGCCGTTTATGGGGCCTTGTTTGGGCACCATTTCACGTATTGTAAAAGGGAACGGAATAACGAAGGTGATATCCATCATTGATAACATCATTCCGCACGAAAAAAGAGTAGGAGACATGCAACTGGCCAACTACTTTGTCAACTCGGTAGATGGCTTTGTAGCCATGAGCGATTCGGTGTTGGTCGACTTGCAGAAATTCGACCAGAAGAAGCCTAAGGTTTTTTCGCCGCACCCTTTGTTCGATAATTTTGGTGAGGCTATTTCGAAAACAGAGGCTTACGAAAAACTTGGACTGGCCATTAATACCGAATACATTTTGTTCTTCGGATTTATCCGCGATTATAAAGGGCTCGACCTGATATTGCAGGCCATGGCCGATGAACGGGTGCGCAACCTGAACCTTAAACTGATAGTGGCCGGTGAGTTTTATACCGACTCAAAGCCCTACCTGGATATGATAGCTGAGTTGAACATTAGCGAGCAGCTGATATTGAAAACAGATTTTATTCCGGATGATGAAGTGCGCAATTATTTCTGTGCAGCCGATATGGTGGTGCAGCCTTACAAACATGCCACACAAAGCGGGGTTACACAGATATGCTATCATTTCGACCGGCCTATGCTGGTAACGAATGTGGGAGGTTTGCCTGAAATTGTTCCCCACGAAAAAGTGGGTTATGTGGTAGAACCGAATGCAAAAGCAATAGCCGATGCTCTGGTAGATTTTTATGCCAACCACCGCGAGTTTAAAATGCGCGACAACATTAAAGCGGAGAAGAAAAAATATTTGTGGAGTGTGATGCTGGAGAGAATTTTGGAGATGTACCGGCAGATATCCTGAAAAGGAAATATACCACGAAGAAGATTAATACAATTTTTAACCGCAAAGATGCAAATAGCGCAAAGGGGAATACAAAGAGGAGAGAAATTTACCACTAAGGCACCAAGGACACTGAGAGGCACTAAGGATTAAAAAAAAAGTGAAAGCCAAAGAAGCCGGAAGGGGGATTTAAATGTTTTTCTTAGTGGACCTTCGTGTTCTTAGTGTCTTAGTGGTTAATTTTTCTACCTCCCTGAAATCATTTATTTTGCAAGCATATGATCATTAGAAGTAAAGCCCCTTTAAGACTCGGTTTGGCCGGTGGAGGAACGGATGTATCGCCTTACTCTGACCTGTACGGCGGTGCCATTTTGAATATGACGATAGGCATGCATGCCTATGCTACCATCAAACCGTCGAACGGCAAAAAAATAATTATCAGGGCCATTGACAGAAACGAAGAGGTAATTGTTGAGGCAAAGAAGCAGTTGAAGATTGATGGCAAGTTAGATCTGGCCAAAGGAGTTTATAACCGGGTGGTGAAAGACTTTATCAAAAAGCCGTTTGCTTTTGAACTAACTACATACGTTGATGCGCCTCCGGGCTCAGGTTTGGGTTCTTCTTCAACCCTGGTAGTGGCCATTTTAGGTGCCTTTGTTGAATGGTTCAAGCTGCCGCTGGGCGAATATGATATTGCTCACCTGGCCTACCGCATCGAGCGCGAAGACCTGGCCATGCACGGTGGTAAGCAAGACCAGTATGCAGCTACCTTTGGTGGCGTTAATTACATGGAGTTTTTTGCCCACGATAAAGTAATTGTGAACCCACTGCGCATTAAAGATAAATGGCTGCACGAACTGGAGAATAACCTGATATTATTCTTTACGGAAACATCGAGGTTGTCGTCGGATATTATTGCGCGGCAGAGTGAGAATGTGAAGAAGAAAAATGTGAAGAGCATTGAAGCCATGCACAATCTGAAAGAGCAGAGCGTGATGATGAAGGAAGCGATTTTGAAAGGTGATGTAGATGGAATCGGCAAAATTCTACACTACGGCTGGGAGCATAAAAAAGCCATGGCTGAAGGAATATCGAACCCGCAGTTGGAAGGCATTTACAATGCTGCTTTGAAAGCAGGTGCAACGGGCGGTAAAATATCGGGTGCAGGTGGCGGAGGGTTTATGATATTCTACGCGCCTTACAATTCAAAATTTAAGGTGATAGAGACGTTGAATAAATTGGGGGGCCGTGTAATGAAGTATAACTTTACCGAGTACGGCCTTACCACCTGGACGATTTAAAAACATAGCCATGAAAGACAAGATAAAATCCATTATATCAGCTTCTGTAGAAGTGAAAAGCAAAATTCTGGCCAACGATGAGTTTGTAAAACTGATGGAGGAAGTTGCATTCGGTATAGTAGGTGCCTTTAAAAATGGCAACCGTTTATACCTGTGCGGCAACGGCGGCAGCGCAGCTGATGCACAACATTTGGCCGCCGAATTCACCGGCAGATTTTACAGCGACCGCGAACCATTACCGGCAGAGGCGCTTCATTGCAACACCTCATTCTTAACTGCGGTGGCCAATGATTATTCGTACGACCAGATATATGAAAGGTCTGTAAAAGCTTTTGGCAGAAAGGGTGATGTGCTGATAGGTATCTCTACTTCGGGTAATTCGAAAAATATCATTTTGGCGCAGGAAGAAGCGAAGAAGCGCGGAATGACGGTCATTTCGTTTACGGGCGAAACAGGAGGTAAAATGAAAGATAGCTGCGATTATCTTTTCAATGTGCCGAGCAAGGATACCCCGCGTATTCAGGAGAGTCATATTTTGATTGGGCACATTATCTGCCAGTTGGTGGAAGAAGAGCTTTTTAAATTCGTGTAAATTGGAGCTGCAACATTATCCTGTCATTATTTTAGCCGGGGGGCTCGGCACACGTTTGCGCTCTGTAATTTCAGACTTGCCCAAGCCGATGGCACCGGTAAACGGAAAGCCTTTTTTGCACTATATCTTCCAGTATTTAAAGCATGAGCAAATAAAGGAAGTGATATTATCGGTAGGATATAAGCATGAGGTGATTGAGGCGTTTTTCGGGAAAGAATATCTCGGTATCAAGGTGCGGTATTCAATAGAAGAGGAGCCGCTTGGCACCGGTGGTGGAATTAAACAGGCTTTTGATCTGATTGATGGTCCGACTTATGTGTTGAACGGCGATACTTTTTTTGGTGTGAATTTGTGGGCCTTGCAGGAATTTTATTTTGAAGAGCAATGCGATATAGCACTGGCGATAAAACCGCTGGAGAACTTCGACCGGTACGGCACTGTTCAAATGGACGAAACTTTCAGGATACTTCAATTTGAAGAAAAGAAACTGGTGGCCCGCGGGTTCATTAACGGCGGGACCTATTTTTTCGATAAGAAGTTGTTTGATAGAGTAGATGTGCCGCAAAAGTTTTCGTTCGAAAAAGATATTCTGGAAAGATACACGGCTGAGCTAAAATTCAGCGGCCAGGTGTTCGACGGTTATTTTATTGATATAGGCATACCCGAAGATTTTAATAAGGCCCAGCATGACTTTAAGTGAATTGAAAATTGATAAGGCCTGGACATTGTTCCTGGATAGAGACGGTGTCATTAACCTGCACTACCCCAACGATTACGTAAAGACCTGGGATGAATTCTATTTTTTGGAGGGTAGCCTGGATGCGCTTACTCAACTGGCACATGTTTTCAGAAGAATATTGATCGTTACCAATCAGCAGGGGGTAGGCCGTGGATTGATGGGCCAGGAAGATCTGGATTTTATTCATGCCGAAATGCTGAAAGAAGTGCGCAAACACGGCGGCCGTATTCATGCTATTTACACCGCCACTGAGCTAAAAGAGAACGATGTTAAAGGTATGCGTAAGCCTTTAACCGGCATGGCCAAAAGAGCGAAAAAAGATTTTCCTGAACTGGATTTTGCGAAATCGCTCATCGTAGGCGATTCTGTCAGCGATATGCAATTTGGCCGCAATGCCGGGATGATAACGGTGTTTGTAGGCGATGTGGCTAAAATTACTGATGAGGATAAGAGTTTGGTCGATGTGTTTTGTGAGTCTTTGGCGGGGTTTGCGTCGGAAATCATGGTTGCCAGAAAATAGATTTTTTGTATTATTTTAGAGGAATGAATACGAAGTTGTCTTTTGAATTAGACCTGCCAGAAGGGCTCCATTTAACAGAGCACGATGCCGCTATGATCATTGCAGGTAAACTTTGGCAGCAAGGTCTGATAAGTTACAGTAAGGCTGCTCACATAGTAGGTGTAACCAAAAAGGAGTTTATAGAATCTTTGGGGAAATACGGTTATCCGTTTACTAATATATCATCCGATGAACTCCGGCAAGAATTAGAGCATGTCAGCAACTATCATATCTGACACCAGTTGCCTTATTCTTCTGACCAACGCGGGCAGATTGGATCTGTTGCCCTTGATTTTTGATAAAATATATATCACACCCATTATTGCAGAGGAATATAGACTGCCTGTTCCTGGTTGGATTGAGATAAGAACCCCCTCGCAAAGCAAGTATGAGATGTTCAAAGAGATACTTTTTGATGAGGGAGAATCAAGCGCATTTGCATTTGCATTGCAATTAGAAATTCCGGAGGCAATTCTTGTTCTTGATGATAGAGATGCAAGGAAACTGGCCCTGAAACTCAATCTGAAATTTATGGGCACCTTGGGTATTATAAAATTGCTGAAAGAGAAGGCACTTATCTTAAGTGGCCGTCAAATGTTGGATGACATGAAGAAGGTAGGAATGAGATTGTCGAACGAATTGGAGGAGGATTTTCTTCGAATGATTGGGGAAAGTTAACTGAAGCCAGGAACCTAATTCACCAACTCCCTAACCACCGCCTTCGCGTATTCTTTCAACCCCAATTCCAGGCATTCGATAGCGGCAGCAATGTCTTCTGTATTTAAAACATAAGCAATGCGCACCTGGTTCTTACCTGAACCTGTTGTTGAATAGAAGCCCGAGGCAGGGGCCATCATAACGGTAGCTCCGTTGTGAGAGAAGTTCTCGAGCATCCACTGGCAAAAATGGTCGCTGTCTTTTACCGGTAGTGAGGCTACTGCGTAAAACGCACCACCCGGGTTCGGGCAGTGAACGCCCGGTATCTGGTTCAATAATTTAACCAGCAGGTCGCGGCGCTTTTGATATTCGGTAATGATGCCGGTGTAGTAATCTTTACCGAGGTCGAATAGTTCTTCACCGGCAATTTGTGACAGGGAGTTAGGGCTTAAGCGGGCCTGGCCAAACTTCAAAGCGGCACTTAAAACCTCTTTGTTGCGGGTAACGATGGCACCGATACGCGCACCGCATGCACTGAATCTTTTCGAGATAGAATCAAACACAATAACGTGCTTATCCATACCGTCAAGGTTCAGCGCGCTGAAGAAGGTTTTACCGCCGTATAGAAACTCGCGGTAAACTTCATCTACAAATAAAAATAGGTCGTGGCGAAGGCAGATGTTGCGCAGGGTCATCAACTCTTCTTTGCTGTATAAATAACCGGTTGGGTTATTCGGGTTGCAGATAAGAATGGCTTTTGTTTTAAGCGTAATGGCTTTTTCAAAATCCTCGATAGGAGGTAAGGCAAAGCCGGTTTCGATAGATGTGGGGATAGGTTTTACCTTGATGTTGCCGGCAGTGGCGAAGCCGATATAATTGGCATACATGGGTTCAGGGATGATGATCTCATCATCTTCGTCCAGGCAGCTCATCATGGCAAACGAAAGCGCTTCGCTGGCACCTTCGGTGATCATAAAATCGGTAGCGTTAACAGGTATGCCGATCTTGTTGTAATAACCGGCAAACTTTTCGCGGAAAGAGGCTATGCCGTTGCTGGGGCAATAATCCAGCACTTTTATATCGAGCGATTTGAGTTTAGTCCAGAATTGAGGAGGGGTTTCCAGGTCGGGCTGGCCAATGTTGAGGTGATATACCTTGACGCCTTTTTTCTTGGCGGCATCGGCATAAGGTACTAGTTTCCTGATGGGTGATTCAGGCATTGACATTCCTTTCTTCGAAACACTCGGCATGGCTAAAATTTTGTGGTACGAAATAAACAAAAAACTCCATCAACAGGTTGACGGAGTTTTTATAAAGAGGTATGGTTAAATTAGTTAGTGCTCTTAGGGGCCAGCATGCTGGGTTGCTCCAAAGGCTCGTATTTGGCAGGGTCAACCTTAACAACAGTGCCTTTGATATAAATAACCTTGCTTGAAACAGAAGCGTTAGAAGTAATAGTGATGGACTTGTTGAAAGTACCCGGACGGCCCTGGGTGTTATAAGTAACCAGAATAGTGGCGTCTTTTCCCGGAAGGATAGGGTCTTTAGGCCAGCTAGGCGTGGTGCAACCACAACTTGCCTTTACGTTAGCCAGAATTAACGGCTCTTTGCCGTTGTTGGTAAATTTGAATTCGTGGGTAACCTGAGGGCCTTCGCTAACTTCGCCAAAATTGTAAGATTCTTCCTGAAAATCAACAGTTGCGGCGTTCGGGTTGGTTACCTGGGTGGTTTTCTCGTCCTTCTTGGGTTCTGAAGCAGGTTTTGCCTGTTGTGCAAACGAAACCGAAGCAGCGGTAATGAATAAGAAAAAGAAGAAAGTCTTTTGCATAGTTTTATGAGTTTGAGCCGCTAAAATAGCAGAGTTGAGGTTTTTATTCTAAAATTTTAGGATTTGGTTAAATCTGTTAACAACATTTTAGCCTTAAATGTCGCCCAGCATTGGTCTTAAAACAACTTCTTCAACAACGGTGTTGGCCGATAGCTTGTAAATGTCCCAAATCAGTTGAGCCACATCCTCAGACTTCATGAACCTGGATTCGGGTAGCTCCGTTCCTTTCCATGAATCGGTCAGTGTGGCCCCCGGCAGCAGGGTGGTAACTTTAATGCTGAAATCCTTCAATTCTTCACGAAGTGCTTTTGAAAGACCCAACATGGCGAATTTGGAAATACTGTATGAGCCTCCATTGGGGTAGGCTTTGATACCCGCCACTGAGCACATATTGAAAATATGCCCGCTGTTCTTTTTGATCATATCCGGCAAAAGCGAGCGGCTTAAACGGTAGGCGCTGTAAAGATTGGTTTCTATCAGTTGTTCCAACAAACCATCTTCTTCCAGGTATATCTGGCCGGGTAAAAACACACCGCCGTTATTGACCAGTATGTCTACTGCACCAAAGGCATGCTGAATATCTGCGGCGAAGGCTTTTAACTGCGCTTTGTTGCTGATATCGCAAACTACGGTCAGTATTTTTTGGTGCTCGTGAACACGCAGGCCGGTAAGTTTATTGTTGAGTGCCAGCAAATCATTTTCAGAGCGGGCGCAAACGGCCACATCAAAGCCTTCGCGGGTAAACTTTTCGGCTATGGCTGCGCCCAGGCCCCGGGTGCCTCCGGTAATCACTATTTTCTTGTTCATAGAGCAAACATAATCAATCGGCTTTTATGAAACCGGACAGGAATGAAGCAAAGGTTCAGTGGTGCTTTACTTCCAGCATATAGCCGCTTTTGTGCAGGTTGACGATAGAAACGCCCGGGTCAGGCAACAGGTATTTGCGCAGTTTTACCACATAAACATCGAGGCTGCGACCGGTAAAATAATTTACCTCTTTCCACAGTAACCTTAGTATCTCTTCGCGGCGGGTTAATTGGTTCAGGTTGTTACAAAGCATTAATAACAACTCAGCCTCTTTGGGAGAAAGGATCTGCTTCTCGTTGTCTAACGACAGGGTACGCATAGGGAAATTAAAAGAGAACTTACCGATGTTGAACACGGTTTGCTCATGCTGCGTTATTACCGGCTCACCGGTGCGTTTCAATATGGCTTTTATCTTGTGCATCAGTATGTCTGCATCCACGGGTTTAATGATAAAATCATCGGCCCCGTGTTCGTAGCCGGCCAGCATATCGCCTTTTTGACCTTTTGAAGTGAGAAAGAATATCGGTATCGCGGCATTCTCTTTTCTTATCTGCCCGGCCAGTTCATAGCCATCGCGTTTGGGCATCATGATGTCGAGAATGCAAAGGTCGAAGTGATGGTTGCGAAAGGCTTTCCAGCCATCCAGGCCGTCTTTCATATGCATCACCTCCATGGAGTTGAGGCTGAGATAATCCTTTAGTATCTTTCCGAAACTCAGGTCATCTTCTACCAAAAGAATCCGTGTCTTTTTATCTTCCATGTTGATTATTGATTGGTCTGACTTCTTTTAGCGCACCGGTATCTCCATAAAAAACGAACTGCCCTTTCCTGGCTCACTTTCTACCCATATTTTTCCATGCAGACTTTCAATCACTTCTTTTGCAAAACTGAGCCCCAGCCCAAATCCCTTTACATCATGCCGGTTGCCGGTAGATGCCCGGTAAAATTTTTCAAATATCATGGCCTGGTCTGAGGTGCTTATCCCGATACCTTTATCTGTTATCCGCAATAAAATTTTGTCGCCAACCTGCCTTAGTAAAATGCTTATTTCAGGTGCATCCAACGAATATTTTAAGGCGTTATCTATCAGGTTCGAAATGGCGCAACGCAAAAGGTCTTTGTTGGCACTCAAAGAAACCGGCGTTGAAGGTAAGTCTGCCGTAATACTTCCGTTGTGCTGGTGAACCATAGGCTCAAAAACCTTCACCTCATCCTCAATCAACTGTTTAATGCAAATGGTTTCCTTTTGTTTGTCCGGCCCGTTCTTTTCGAATAATGCGGTTTCGAGTATCCTGTCTACATGCCTTGAAAGCTTTCGCACCTCGTTCTTTATCATGCCCGAATATTCGCTCACCAAACCTGCATTTTGGTTCACTGAGGCCAGCGCCAGCGTATCTGCCGTCATTGATATGGTGGCCAGCGGGGTTTTTAGCTCGTGGGTCATATTATTGATAAAATCGTTGGTGATATCCGACAACTTTTTTTGTCTGAAAATAACATGCAGCGAATAGGCGAAGGTTGCAATGATGGATATGGTAAAGATGAGTGACAGCACCAGCATACCGGCTACCGATGAAAAAAGATAGCGGTAGTGTTCCGGGAAATTAATAAGCAACAACGACCCTTCATCAATAAAATCGGTTTGCATCAACGGGGCATGAAAAGCGAAATCCTGAAGCGGATTGGTGGAAGCCGCTTTATTGATCATGAGGGTATCGCCGGCAGTGCAGTAGGTGGCAAACACAAAGTTTTCGGGCAGGCCCATAAGTTTGAATTCTTTCTTAATAGCGTTTCGTATGGCGTTCGAATCAAGGGCATCGCTCACTTCCTTTACATTCATTTTACTCATGGCCCATTCATCGGCTGCGCTTTTTACGATACTGATAAGGCGGCTTCCTTTGGGAGGTTTAACCCTTCCTCCCTCTGTTTCAGGTGGGGATGGAGCCGCAGGAGGTTCAGTAGCCTCAGTGCCTGCTGCCGCTTCTGCTTTAGGCGTCTGCTGCCAAACGCTTTTATCAATAATAAGCGGTCGTTTGCTGGTATTGATATTGACCACGGTTACAATTTTGTTTTGCAGGCACCCGTTATCAGCTGCGTTCGACACATAAGTGTTGATGGTTTTGTAAGTGGTAGTAGTAATGATCTTGCCATCCTCTTCATGGCTTTCGCTGTCGATTGTTTGGCCCGGTTGGTCATTCTGGTCGGCAGATATCATGAATTTGTAAAAGCCGGGGTCCTGGCTCATAACTTCTTTCAATGCACTTGAATCTGATTCGAGTTTTTCGGTTATCCAATGCACCCCGTATTTGTTTTCAAGGTCGGCCGAAACGCGGGTCAGTGCAGTATTAACGGTGCGGTCAAATTGTTCCTGTTTCATTTCCATGGCGTTTTTTATCCATAGAAACTGTATCACGATCACGCCTATCAGGGCAATGCTCATCAGGCTTATCAATATACGTATGCTTTGTTTTGATTTCATGACAGGCGATGAACGTAAACTTATGTTGCCAAAAATAAAAGTATATGGCCGATAGCTTTGCACTTTAACTTTTCATTAACCGCCTTTAACCAGTCGTTAACCATAACCAACCGGGTTACTCACCACCTTTGTTACAGGAACAAAATTTAATAATTAAATCCCCTGTTATGAAAACGATATCAAACGCAGTTCGCATATCAGTGTTAGCCGCCATGGCGCTGATAACCCAATCCGGATTTGCCCAGCAAATGACCGGTAAACCTGATGAGCAAAAATACCAAATCAGGATCGTAAAGGAAGAAAACGGCAAGCAGGAAATTGTGGAGAAGACCTTTACCTCGAAAGAGGAGCTGGATGCCTGGGAAAAACAGCATCAGCCCGAGGTACTGTCAAGAAAAGGCCCCGGCATCATTGGTCCAAGGCCGACCGGCGATAGCAGGGTGAAAAAGATTGTAATATCTGAAAACGGTGAACAAAGTGCCGACGGTAATACCCTGCTACAGATACAGTATCAGAATTTTAGTGCCGAAGAAAGGGCGCAAGTGATACAGAACCTGCTAAACGATAAAATGAAGGGCGTGCAGATAGAAATGGCCAAAGAACAACACGAAAAGGGTGAGATTCAGGAAGGGAATGCTGTCACAGCGCCCGGGCAATCGTCTGAGGCTAATAACGCGGCTGTTGAGCCTAAAGTTAACTTAACGGATGTTAAAGTTTACCCCAACCCGGCAACAGGCCAATTTCATTTGGCGTTTAGCGTTGGTAAGGCAGCAAACATACAGGTAACGTTAAGCGATATGAGCGGCAAACAGGTATATGCCGAATCTTTAAGTAATTATTCGGGAAGGTTTGAAAAGGAAATTAACAGCGGCAATCTTCCTGCCGGAACATATATCGTCAACATTCAGGTGGGTGACGAAAAGAGAGCCACTGAGGTGGTAATGCAGTAGGTTAGAAATAGGTTATCGCAATTTCTCATTTCCTTCCCTCAACTGCTATCGGCTCCGTTTTACGGGGCCGATTTTTTTTGGGGGCAGTTATTCCGGTTCTGTTCCGGGAGATGATTTTCTTTTTATCTTTCAAACATGAGATGGGTGGTTAGCGATAAAAACAAAGTATTTCTGTTTACCGCGATGTTTATTTTGGTGCTGGGCAGTTGCCGTTCCAACAATTGGCTTAATGCCTATAACATGAGTGGAAATTGGGAGTCATTACCTTCAACAGTGGGCGGTAAAATGATGTTTATGTTTGATGTCCCGGGTCATTCTTATCAGGTAACATATACCGAAGGCAATGGTCAGATCACCGTAGGTCAACGAAGGCCGTTTTTTGTTATCAGCGACAGCATTATTGCTTTGAACGGAAAAGATAAGCCCCATTGGCGAAAGGTGTGGTTTTCAGATGACGGGCGTATGGGATTTCTGTATTACGAGGCAAAATTGAGGGAAGATGTGGAGCTTAGTTATGAGTATGAATATCAATGGGTTAAGTGATGTTTTTAAACCTACAATACAGGCGGGGTGCCGATTCAAAATATTTTGACGGCTTGTTCGTCTTACAATGGCAAGTATGGATAGTAAACTTTAAAGCACCATCCATTCAAAAACGATGTAAAATATACCTCAGATCGGGCTCCGGATATCTGTTAAATTATGATAGAAACCGGTTACAATACAAATAACCTTTTGGTAAGCCTTAATTTCGTTACTATTATTATTTTAGCCATGCGTTTAAACAAGAAGACTCATTCACCCATCCCCAATAACATGAAAAAAGAGAAGAAAAGCAGTTTTAAATATTTTTTGTTTTTACTGGTTGTCAGCGCCATGATGGTTTCGTGTGGCGGAAGCAACAAAGACACCTATCCTAACGCCACTATCACAGTAAACGACGACGGAGGAAAAGAAGCCGGCCTTGATCTGCAGGCACTGGGCGAGTTAGTGAAAAAAAGTTCGAACCCGGCCGATCTGGAGAAATCGTTGAACACGGCCGGTTCTATTAATAATCTTGACCTCGATTCGGACGGCAAAGTTGATTTTATCAAAGTAACTGAGTCAAGCAAAGATGCTAACTCAAAAGGTTTAAAGTTTACGGATATTGAAAGTAATGGCGATAGCAGCGAAATTGCAACCATCAACATTACCAAAGGCGCCAACAACCAGGCCTCGATGGATGTTGCCGGTAGCCCCGCTGTTTACCAGGACCCACCAACCTATCACTCCGATTTCTCGGTAGGTGAGGTGTTGCTTTTGGCGTACCTTTTTTCTCCGCACCCATATTATTACAGCCCTTATCACTATGGATATTATCCTGGTTATTATCACTATTACCGTCCGGTATCAACTGTTGTATATCACCGTACGGTAACCACTTATAATTCGCACCCGGTGGGCACGGTTACGCATACCGGTGGTTCTACCAGCAGCAACCGCAGCAGCTTGTCGTCATCGGGCCGTTCGCAAAAATCTTTTAGCACACGTAGCAGCTCTTCGCCGGTAGGTTCGGGTGGTTTTGGAAGCAAAAGTAGTAGTTCAAGCTCTTCCAGCTCATATCATCCAAGTTCATCCGGCTCCCACTCAAGTTCTTATCATTCAAGCTCATCCTCAAGCCGCCGCAGTTTTGGTGGTGGACGCAGGCGTTAGAAGCATATTTATTAACTTTGTAGTATTCATTCGTAAATTCAAAACTCAAACATTATGGGACTCTCAAATCTTATATCACGGATCGGAAAGATATTCGAAGCCAACAGCAACGCGGCTCTTGACAATATGGAAGATCCGACGAAAATGACCAAACAAGCGGTGCTTGATTTGAAACAGAAATTGCAGAAGGCATTGGAAGCTGAAGTTCAGCTCAAGGCTTTGGTTATTGGCAAACGCACCAAAGCACAACAGAAAAAAGACGAGGCCGATATGTGGGGCCACAAGGCTGAACAAATACTCGACCGTGTAGAAAGCAAACAAATAACCGAAGCCGATGGCGACCGCCTGGCCACTGAGGCCCTGGCGCAACAGCAAGCTGCTCAAAAGCTGGCTATTCAATATGCGCAGGAGTCGGTTGACCAGCAAAAGATACTGGATGGTATGGATGCCCAGGTGAAGAAACTGCACGACATGATGGACGGTGCTGAGAACCAGGCTGAAGAATTATCAGCACGCCAGCAATCGGCCGATGCTGAAAAGGCGATTGGCAAGGAGTTAAGCAGCATGGGCACCAACAACACCAAAGAGTTGCTGGACAGAATGCGCAAAAAGACTGAAGAGTCTGAGCATATTGCACAGGCCTATGTTGAGTTGGATAAAGCCAATAAATCTACCAAGGATGAAATTGACGACGTTTTAGGTGCTTCTAACCCAAGTGCCAATAATGCATTAGCTGCTTTGAAAGCGGCAAGAGCCAATAAAGCGATAGGCGATGGCAAATAAGTATAGCGTTACTCCGGAAAAGGCCGACCAGTTTGTTGCCATCCTGCTGGTTGATTACCTCATCAACCGCAACGGTAATTTACCCTTGTTGATGAATGATAATTTCAAGGTGCTTGAACCGGTTACCATGAAACTGGCTACTTCGGGTTACCTGAGGCCGCCAACGAAGGATGAAAAATACATGGGCTATATCGTTACTGATAAAGGCCGCGATGCACTGGCTAAATTTATGCAGCGATACAGCGAGTATTTAAAGCTGTTCGATGTTTTTTGCGCCGTTGACCTGACCGAAGGCACTTTTGCCTTTGCCAAATATTTCGATTTTGATACCGATGATGAATGGTTTGCTTACCTTAATAAACCGGGTTGGGAAGATGTGCGTGTTGCCGTGGCTGAGTTTAAAAAGATGGACGCGGTTGAAATAGTATTCATGTCGTTCATCAACGAAGGTCGTTTTGATTTTGAAAAGACCGGCTGGCAATTTGATATCAGCAGTGGCGATGTGTGGTCTGAAATTGAGCAGATATGCAATGCCGCACTGACCGTTGAGCAGATCAACCAGGGAGACGATACAGTAATGCCCGATATCATTGGCCAGGGGGCTGACTTAACTGTTTCTTTAATGAAGCAGGAAGAAGAGCGTCGTAAGAACGACGAGCTTGCCCAACAGGAAGCCGACCAGCAAAATCAAACAGAAACTATTACTGAGGAAACCTACACCTATCCGGCTACTTACTATGAGTCGTATTATGACCCGTATTATGTAAGTCCGTTGTGGTTGGGAGTGTTGTTTTTGTTATAACAGCTCAGATAATTTAAGAAGATGGTCCTTGCACGTTTTGTGTAAGGACCATTTTTATTTTCGGGCAAGTAATAATTGGTCACCCTGATGGAAATGGCATTTAGTCAAACAGATTCTCACGCGACTCCGGAGTCGTTTAAAATTTCTCCCGTTGATGCTATAAATATTTGACCTCTTAGAGGTCAGAACCTTTAACTCATATCATCGTTTCGACTCAGGAGGAGTTGTATATTTATAGTAAAGCCACAAGTAAGCTAAACGACCCCGGCGGGGTCGCACCCTGGCAATTCTTAATTTAATGACATTGCCCTGCCCTGTCTCTATCTTACTTGGAAATACGGCTATTTGTAGTTTCATTTACGGCAACAACCCACAAATATTATGGCAGAACTAAAAACCAAAGAGAACCAGGCAAGTGTTGATGCTTTTCTGGATACCGTGGCTGATGAAAAAACGCGTAAAGATTGTTATACCCTCATTAAAGCAATGAGCAGCGTTACAAAGGCCAAACCCATGATGTGGGGAGGTAGCATCATTGGTTTTGGCACTTATCATTACAAATATGCCAGTGGTCATGAAGGCGATATGTGCCAGGTGGGTTTTTCGCCGCGGAAGGGCAAAATATCTCTGTATCTCTCGTGCGGCTTGGGTAGAAGCCCCGAAATTATGGCCCGGTTGGGCAAGCACAAGGCCGGCAAAGGTTGCATCTACATCAAAAGCACAGATGATATTGATCTGGATGTTTTGAAAGAATTGATGGTTGCATCGCTTGCTGCGCTGAAAGAGCAAGTGGCGGCTATGAAGAAGGGGAGTAAGTGAGGTTGAAGTTTGGGCTCTTATGGTTTGAATTGTTTTAAATATTAGTAACGAAAGAACCCAGAGTTTGTCATCTCTCACTAGTCAGGATGATAAATGAGAAGGGTTCACGCAAAGGGCGCAAAGAGAG
>Ga0364867_10413_pt1 | contig 24046 bp, 18 predicted proteins | sample ExccelAu500001D4_3_FD_206915 | JGI IMG/M metagenome (GOLD analysis project Ga0364867, IMG submission 206915) | Enriched cells from Trout Bog Lake Hypolimnion, Wisconsin, USA - BchlTB.Aug13.5000.01.D4 | ecosystem: Environmental > Aquatic > Freshwater > Lake > Hypolimnion/Profundal zone | place...
CATTTAGAGCGAAGAAACAGAGCGAGAGCGAATGGAAAAAAAGAGAGCGGAGAAACAGAGCGGGAGAGCGACAGGAAATAATGAGAGCGGAGCAACAGAGCTGTTCGCTCTGTTGCTCCGCTCTTCATTATTGTGCCCGGGACTGGATTCGAACCAGCACATCCTTGCGAACGCTGCGACCTGAACACAGTGCGTCTACCAATTTCGCCACCCGGGCATTTTACTGATTTTGTGTTTCAGGGGCGGCAAAGATAACAATACAATTCCAATAAATAAAGCACCACTGCCGAAAAGCTTTGGGATAGATTTTATCTTTAAGTGTGGTGCGCTGAGATGAAAATAAATTCCGGGGCAACTGGGCGCTGTGCCAGGCGTTTGGCTATAAGGGATTTGCTGTTATATATGACAGCGTACATTTATTTTGACATCCTACGAATATCGCTATGGCGAACTTTCCATTTTTGGCTTTTGACTTAACATTATTGCTATCTTTGCCACACTTTTTTTTAAAAAGCAAGCCTTTTTAATCTCTTATTTATTAGTTAAAAATATACCTATATGTTGAAAAGCATAAGCCTCCTGGCTGCTTTCTTGTTAGTATGTTGCGGTATTGCGCTGGCACAGGGCCATAATGGTACCATCAAGGGTTTTGTGAATGATAAGAAAACCGGCGAACCCATGATCTATACCAACGTGCGGGTGCTGAACGGAAACACAGGTGTGCAGACGGATGTGAACGGCTACTTTTCAATTTCGTTGCCGGCAGGGAGCTATACATTGATGACTTCATCTGTGGGTTATGATTCAAGTGTGGTCACTGTGAACCTGCTGCCAGACGCCGTGGTGAGCAAGAAAATACTTTTAAACCCGTCGCAAGTGGAACTGAAGGCCGTGGAAATTTCCAGTCACCACGCTGAGAAAATGACGCAGGTAGGGACGGGCGTGACGACGATAACACCACGGGAGCTGAAATTGCTGCCGAGTGCGGGCGGTGAGCCTGACGTGGCCCAGTACCTGCAGGTAATACCGGGCGTTATCTTTACCGGCGACCAGGGCGGGCAATTGTATATCAGGGGTGGATCACCGGCACAGACGGGCATCTACCTGGATGGCATCACCATTTATAATCCGTTCCACTCCATAGGCCTGTTCTCGGTGTTTGAGACTGAAGCTATACGTAATGTGGATGTGTACACGGCAGGCTTTGACGCACAGTATGGCAACCGCACATCGGCAATAGTGGACGTGCATACAAAGGATGGTAATAAGAATGAGATCTCCGGTATTGTTTCTGTTTCACCGATTATGTCGCGAGTGCTGGTGGATGGCCCGCTGGTAAAATCCAAGAAGGACGACGGATCGGGTGTTACGTTCCTGGTGACGGGTAAAAGCTCGTACCTGGACCAGACGTCTAAATCGCTTTATTCCTGGGAGGGAGAGCCTTTCTCCAGCGGGCTTCCGTATAGCTTTTCAGACTTCTTTGGGAAGATCACCTTCAATGGCGGTAATGGCAGCAAGCTCAATATATTTGGTTTTGACTTTAACGATAAGGCGAGCCTGAACAATGACACCAATTATCAGGCCATCGCCAATTACCAGTGGCATGCAAGGGGCGCGGGCGCTACATTTGTGATCGCCCCTACGAGTTCATCGTCACTGATCGACGGTAAGCTGGCATTTTCGAATTACAACCTGAGCCTGGCGCAGGTGGCTGCCAATCCACTGGATACTACGCCACAGGCTACCACGGTAGGTGGTTTTGAGGCTGCGATCAATTTCACTTATTTCCTCCCTAATTACAGCCAACTGAAATATGGCGTGGAAGTGAGCGGACTGCACACCTCGCTCAACTATTATGAAGCGCCCGGGATTGTAACCACGCAGGATGGCCAAAGCACCATGGCTGCTATGTTTGTGACTTACAGGCATAATTTTGACGATAAATTTATCTTCGAGCCCAGTTTCAGGCTACAGTACTATTCGGAGTTACAGAAATTTGCACCGCAACCGAGGATTGGCGTGAAGTACAATATCAACGACCACGTGAGGCTTAAGGCATCGGGTGGTATTTATGAGCAGAATATCATCAGCACCAAGACCGACCAGGATATTGTGAACCTGTTCTCCGGGTTTATCCTGAGCCCGGATGAGTCTATCAAGGACCCGCATGGCAATACGGTTGCTTCAAATCTACAGACCGCATACCACGGTGTGGCGGGGCTGGAAGTAGACATCAAGAAGGTGGAACTGAACCTGGAGCCCTGGGTGAAATATTTTGGCCAGATAGACGAACTGAACCGCGACCAATCGATCACCAACAGAGCGGACTTTATTGCAGCGACTGGACTGGCCAATGGGGTGGACCTCTCGGCCAAATACAGCTACCAGCGCATCTACTTCTGGATGGCCGCCGGCTACCAGAACGTATCGTATACGAGCCTGGACTCAAAGGGCAATGTGCAGACGTACCCTGCACCATTCGACACCCGGTTTAACGGGAACATAGTGACCTCCTATACGGCAGGCAAGCACAAGGACTGGGACTTCTCAGCGCGCTTCAATATCCATGCTCCGTTCCCATTTACGCAGACACAGGGTTTCTATGAAAATGTACCTATCACATCGTCTATCACCGCCAACCCATCGACAGCCAACGGCTCGCTGGGCGTCCTTTACCCGGAAACGATAAATGGTGGACGCCTTTCGTGGTACCACAGGCTGGACCTCTCAGCAAAAAAACGCTTTAAAACGAGCGAAAAAACAAAACTGGACATTACATTTGCCATCACAAACGTTTACGACCGGCAGAATGTATTTTATGTGGACAGGATTACCAATGAGATCATTTATCAATTACCGATTTTCCCGAGCTTGAACCTTACGTTTAGTTTTTAATGAATCGTGCAGCATGATGCCGCAACAAAATAAATGGCATATGGTCCGGGCCGCTTTTTTAGCAGTAATTATGCTATCGGGAAGGGTATGTGTGGCACAGGAACTTACCCCCGACCTCCCGGCCAACAGACCGCTGGCGCTGGCTGAGGAGCAGTTCTCACAGGGCCATTACGCACTTTCGGCACAGTCGGCCAGCCAATATCTGGCGCAGGGCACGGGCAATGCATCTGAAAGGGAAAAAGCAGATTACTATCTCGTGGTATCGTCGATAAAATCTGACCTGCCGGGATGCGAGGCCGCAGCGCTGGACATGCTGGCGCAACCGGGACACCCTGCTTATCAGCAACGCGTGGGCTTCGTACTTGCCGAATATTATTTTCACCACAACGAATATACCAAGGCAATACCGCTATTTGAAAAACTGAGCGTCAGCAATCTGGATAATGGCGAGATAGCGGATGAGAAATTTGAGCTGGCATATTGCTATTTTAATAACCGGGAATTCAGCAAGGCCAAGCCGCTGCTGCTGGCGATAAAGGAAATAGAGGATGGCCGGTATTTCAAAGCGGCGAATTATTATTTCGGGCTGATCGCATACAATGAGAATAATTACCGTGAGGCGCTGAAATCGTTTGACCGGATAAAGGACGAAAAAGAATACCACAATGTGGTGCCGTACTACCTGGCGGAGATATACTACTTTATGGGTGAGCGCGAACGGGCGCTGACGCAGGCCGAAACCCTGCTGAAAAGCAAGGAGAAATCTTTTTATGACAATGAACTGCACCTGCTGGCTGCACAGTGCCTGTTTGAAGATCAGAAATTTGATTCCGCACTCCCGTATTTTGAATTTTACTACGACCATTCTACACGGATACGGAAGCAAGACCTCTACGAAATGGCCTACTGCTACTACCAGGCAAATGCATGGGGCAAGGCAGAAGAAAAATTTAAGCTGCTGAGCGATGCAAAAGATTCGCTGGGCCAGACATCGATGTACTTATTAGGTGATTGCTACCTGAAGACCGGTGACAAGAACAGCGCGCGGAATGCCTTTGGGATATGCTCGGATATGGCCTTCAATGAGGGCCAGCAGGAAGCGTCGCTCATATTATACGGGAAGATCAGTTATGAGACAGGGTTTGACGACCAGGCGCTTTCGGCGTTCCAGCGGTTGCTGGCGCTTTTTCCGCATACGCACTACAAGGATGAAACCAATACCTTCATTTCAGACCTGCTGCTGAAAACGAATAATTATTCAGAAGCGCTGGCCCACCTGGAGCAGGTATGGCATAAGGACAACCACTTCAAAGCGGTGTACCAGAAAGCAAATTTCGACTGTGCGGTGCAGGCATTCCGTGATGGCAAGCTGGATAGCGCGAATATTTATTTCGACCGGTCGCTGGAATATACGGTAAACCCTACGTTTGAAGATGCGGCCTTGTTCTGGAAAGGTGAACTGGCTTATGAATTCAGGCATTTCACAGAAGCAGTGGATTACTCTAAAGAATTTATCGCAAAGAATAGCGGCACTAAGGCCGTTGCCTACATCAGCCCACTGGCTACCAAGCAGCATGCTTACCTGAACATAGGCTACGCAGAAATGGAATTGCAGGATTTTGAGGCGGCGCAGGATTATTTCAGCAAGGCGCAGGGCACGGATGATAAGGACCAGTTTTCGGGCGCGGTGGCTGCTGTGAAACTGGCGGATGCGGTGTTCATGCAAAAGAATTACCCAAGGGCACTGACGCTGTATGAAAAAATAATAGCTACGGATAGCACGGACGCGGACTATGCAAGGTATCAAAAAAGCATCCTGCTGGGATTGCAGGGCAAGAACCAGGAAAAGATAGCGGTGTTGCAATCCATTTTGTCCCAATACCCGCCATCAACCTATGCCAACCATGCGCGGTACGAAATTGCGCTCACCGATATTGAGGCAGGGAAGTATCAGGCTGCACTTCCTTACCTGAGTGCGCTTACAGACAGTGGCAGCGACAAAAGTTTTGCACCCAGGGCCTGGATGAAGACCGGCTTCGTGTATCAACAACTGGGCGACTATAACCGCGCCATAGCGGCGTATAAGGAAGTGGTCATAGACTATCCGTCTTCGGACGACCGCTCGGCCGCGCTGGATGCGCTGAAGAACCTTTATATACAGAGCAACCAGCCATCGGCATACTCGCAAATGCTGCGCGATAATAACCTGCCCTCCGCCGACAGTGGCGCAGTGGACTCTACTTATTATGCTGCCGCGGAGTCGCAGTTTGCATCGGGGAATTGGGAAGATGCGCGCAAGGCGTTCTCGAATTACCTACAGCAATACCCCAACGGGATATTTGCGACCAACGCACACTACTACCGCGCTGAGAGCAATTACCAATTGAAGAATTACAAGGACGCGAAGCTGGATTATGCCATAACGCTGTCGGGGCCGTGGAATGACTTTGTAGAAAATAGCGCCCTGCATGCTGCCAATATCGCATATTCTGAAAAGGACTATAAGGATGCCTATAACTACTTCACGAAACTGAGGGCCAATAGTTCCAGCAACCAACTTAGGGAGCAGGCGCTGGTGGGGCTGATGAAGAGCGGTTTCAATTCGGCCATGTATCTGGAGACGGGGCAATATGCCGATTCGCTGCTTGCGTTCCAGGGCGCATCTGCGGAGACTATCAACAGCGCGCTTTACTACAAAGCCAAGACGTTGCAGAACTTTGACAGTGGCGACGCCGCAATGAAGATATACAAGCAGCTTGGCAACAACCAGAATGGCGAAGTAGCCGCAGAGTCGCGGTACCAGATTGCGGGCATCCTGTTTACCGAGGGCAAGCTAAAGGAGGCAGAAGCGGCTGCCAACGAAGCCATCCATTTGTCGGCGGGGTATGATTACTGGATCGTGAAATCGTATATACTGCTGGCCGATATACTGACCAAGGAAGGTGACTTATTTAATGCCAAGGCCACGCTGGAAAGCATAGTGCAGCACACGGGGATAGAAGAACTGAAGAAAGAGGCGGCAGATAAACTGGACGAACTAAAAAAATCTGAAAAACACCACAGCAAATTGTCTGAGGAATAAAATACAGGGTATGGGCGTAAAACCTCTTTTAATGTTTTCGTTGTTGTTGATTGCGTTTGGCGCAAGGGCGCAGCATGCCGCAAATGACACAACGCTAAAAGGGTCGTCGATACAAATCATACAGTCTTACAAGCCACAGGTGAAGCAGGCGCCGAAACCGGGATGGATACCCAGGCTGCCACCGGCTGATACATCACGCCCGGTGTTTACTTATGATGTGCCCCCACAATCACTGTATTATGGATATAGCTCACTGCCACTGCGGCCGCTATCGCTCACGGGCGATACTGTGGCTATGCCCTACCGTGATTATGTGAAGGCCGGCGCGGGCAACCTTTCTACCCTATACCTCGATGCAGGCATTGGTAGCCTGTGTGGCGACGATTATGAAACGGCGATACATGTGCACCATATCTCCCAGCTCGGGGCTATACTGAATGAGCAAACAGCGCAGAGTGGCGTGGAGGCTGATGGCACATTGCACGAAGAAAAAAATGACTGGCACGCATCAGTAGCGGGCGAGCGCAACCAATATGATTACTACGGGTATAACCATGAGGTTTATCATTATCATGGCGACTCGTTGGAGCAGATCTATACTACCGCCCGCGTGAATGTGGATATGCAGAATAAGGTGGACAGCAATACCACATTCTCGTACCACCCGGCTATTACAGGCTCGGTGTATGATGGCCGGTTCAGTACTTCGGAATCTAATTTCGGGATCAGCGTACCTATGAGTTTCCGGCTGGACACCAACCTGTCGCTGCCCGTGGCTGCAAGCGGTATTTTTACGGGGTATAAATCGGGTGGGTACAGCGCGTCTAATAACATAGCGGCGCTCAGCGCGGGCCTGGATATCCACGGACTGCCCGGCGTGAACGGGCACGCAATACTGGCTGCGGCTGCGGGGAAGAGCGGCTTGTACGTACTACCAGACCTGCTGGCGGTATATGCCCTCCCCGGCAACAAATACACCTTTAGCGCGGGATGGCAGGCTACGCTGCGGCAGAATACTTATGAGCAACTGACGATGGAAAATCCCTTCATCAACCCGCTTTATGCGCCGGAACAAACCCGGAAGGACGAGGTGTTTGGGAATGCGCTGATCAGCGTGGGCAACCACATAACGGTATCAGCAAGGGTGAGCTGGTGGAATTTTAATGACCTGCCTACTTTCCTCAACAACGTGGGCGACGAGAAACAGTTTTATGTAGGGTACATCAATGCCAATGCGCTATCTTTCAGCGCGGCATTCCGTTACAAGATAGCAGAGATCTGGTCGCTGGGGGCGACGGGTGATTTTTATAATTACTACGGCAGCTCATCTGCTAAGGTATATGTGTGGGGAGAGCCCAATACTAAAATAAAGGGCGACCTGATGTATTCCCCCATACCTAAGCTCACTATAACAGCATACCTTGCGCTGATGTCGGGTATCTGGCAGAAGAATGCGCTGAATGAGTCGGTGAAACTGAAGATGATCACCGACCTGGGTGGGAATGTGGAATACCAGCTCATTAAACGCCTGTCGGTGTTTGTGCAGGTGAACAACCTGCTGAACCAGGAATACCAGCGCTGGCTTGGGTACCAGTCTTACGGGATCAATGTGTATGGAGGGTTGAGGTTGAAATTTTAAATAAAAAAAGTATCTTAGAGGCAATTACTGCGATGGACATAGCGAAATACATAGGACTGTTTTTATTGAAAAACCATTTTTGTTATGTACATGGGTTGGGCAACATAGAATTGCGTAAGATACCCGCTTCCTACGACAACAAAACGCTACAGGGGCCCTCCTACCAGGTGGTGGTAACACCGGGAGGGTCTATAGACGACAACCTGGCTAATTTTATCGCGGTAAACGAGCAGATCAGTATTTCCAAGGCGGCCAATGCGCTGCGTGAGTATAGCATACAAAGCCGGAAAGATATAACGGCAGGGGTGGAAGTGGCGATACCGAACATTGGTAAGTTCGGGGAGCAAAACGGGAAGATCTTTTTCATAACTGACCCTAATTTCCAGTTTACACCCGCCGGTGTACCCACCATCAAGAACAGTAAGCAACTGGACGAACAAAATGCCAAGCTGGCCCAAAAGCCAAGTTACCCGATGCCGCAGAAAGCAGACTCTGTGAACTGGAGCATGGTGGTGCTGGTGGTGGTATTGCTGATAGTGGTAGGGGGTGGTTCTTTTGGAGCCTATTATTACCTGAACCATAAGACGCCTGCTACGCCTGTAGTGGTGAAGCATACAGACACGTTGCCGACAAAGCCAATAGCGCCGCCGGTGGTAGATTCTGCACATCTGGCAAAGGACACAACCGGGGCTATTAAGGATTCTACGATGGCCGCCAAGGTAGCCCCGCCACTCACGGACTCCCTGGGCAGGATGAAATTTAAGATGGTGATAGGCGACTACCCCACGGCAGAAAAGGCCGACCGCCGCATTAAGAACCTTACGCTCATAGGCAACCACGTGGAAATGCAGACCAGGGATACCGCAAACTACCTCGTGATGATGACCCTCAACATCAAACCGTCCGATACCACGCATGTAAAGGACTCACTGAAGCGGTTGTTTGGGTTTAAGGGGGTGGGAATAATGAAGTAGTGGCGGGGTGCCCTGCGAGGCTTAAACCACTCGTACTCATAAAACTTTATTGTGGAACCGCAATAGTGTTCCATCCTTTATTCTCCAATTGGAGATAGCTGCGGCACGGACGTAATTGGAGCGTAGGCCCTATACTGGGAAATAATACTATAGATTTATTCGCACATACGAATCGCCATCAAATAAGTCATATTTAACAATCCCAATATTCTCTTGCCAATAAATTTGGATTGCCTGGTCTGGAGTATCGCCAAATACATGAGATGTGTGCATAATTGTTATGTCTCTATAAATTTTTGAGTTTATCATCATAGAATCAATCTCGTATGTTCGCCCCGAATCTACAAAATAATGATCACAAAAACCCTCAAAAAAGATAACAATAGATGATGTATCAGGTGGCGTGTCATAATCCCTGTCAATAGCTAATAATATATTATTAGTCTTGCTATCTAAATCAATATAATCAATTTCACCCCATCGTTTGAGTCCCGGATGGCCTTCATTAAATCCGGTATACTCATCTGTTACGCTAGCTATTTTGAACCGTTTAATATTTCCACTTTTTTCAGACCTAAAGATGAGTACTTCATCCTCTTGATACGTATGTAGCAGCTTACGTTCTTTTTGCGTATATGAAATACAACCGGTGTAAAAAATAAGGGACGAAATTATCAGTGCTTTGTGTAGGTAAGTCATATCATATTCCCTTGGGTTCCATGGTGTTCTAAAATAAAAAAAGTTATCGTCGGGTGTAGTATACACACTACGTCTATCACTATGAACCAAAAATAGTGTTTCTTACTTTATTCGCAAATTGGAGATTGGCTGCGGCACGGACGTAATTGGAGACTACGCCCTGTACTGGGTAGTTAGGAGTTGCCGATCTATAGGGAAATCGCATTTCTCCAATCTAATATGGCATTAACGTCAATTATCATTTTATTACGAAAGACTAGTAATTAGCCAGATCAATGTATTTTTTCATTTACCTTTATTTTTCACTATTATCATTGGGAAGATGACCACAGAAATGTTCAATGAGGAATTTAAAGAAATATCTGGGCAACTGAAATCGTACCTTTTAAGAATAACGGCTTGTGTACAGGATACCGAGGATATTGTTCAGGATACCTACATAAGGGGATTAGAGCGGCTGGGCTCATTCAGAGGGGAATCATCCTTAAAAACGTGGCTGTTCACCATTGCCTCCAACCTGGCGAAAGATAATCTGCGGGCTCAAAAACGGTGGGCTGAAAACGTGACGGACCTATCGAAACAGGAAGCGCTAACTAACCGGCAGTTTTTTGAAGAAGCGATGCAGATCAGAGCGTCATCGCCCTTGGGTGCGTTCGAGATTAAGGAACATATCACCTTTTGCTTTACGTGCATTTCAAAGTCTTTGCCACTGGAACAGCAATTGTGTTTATTTCTTAAAGAAGTATACGAATTCAAAGTAGCTGAAATAGCAACAATAATAGACACCTCAGACGCAATGATAAAGTATTACCTGCACACAGGGAGGGCTAAGATGATCAACATTTTTGACGGCAGGTGCGCAATTATTAATAAAGAAGGTGTTTGTCACCAGTGTTCTGAACTAAACGGCATCTTTAACCCTAAGCAGAAATTTCAGGAAGAAGTAGTAAAAATTGAAATGGCCAGAGAAGCCGGAAGCGCCGATAAAGAATATTTATTCGACTTGCGAATGAAAATTGTGCGTGGAATTGACCCGTTTGAATCGGGAGGAGCAGAATTGCAACTGCATCATTTAGAGCACAATAAAAATGTAATGGATAAATATGCATAAAAAGATGGCCTTTTGCCTATCATTTTTCTCCCGGTGATCGTCAAAATATAAACATATAACGGTCTATGGGACAAAATGGCAAGGCGACAACCGAAAAAACAACCTTCGGGCGCACCACATCAGTAAGCACCAACATCAAGGCAGATCCTGCAATCGTATGGAAGCTGCTAACGAGCGCATCTGATTATACACGGTGGAACTCTACCGTTGTTTCTATCGCCGGGGAAATAATAGCCGGTGGATCAATCAAACTTGTATCTAAACTAGCGCCTAAAAGAACATTTAGTTTAAAGGTAAAGGAATTTGTGCCGGAAAAAATGCTCGTATGGGGCGATATGCAGGGCGCAAGAATCTACGAGATAAACAGAGTGGGCGATGGTACTGTTTCATTTTCAATGAAAGAAAAAATCGGCGGCATAATGTTCCCATTTTATGCAAAATATATCCCTTCGTTCGACCAGTCATTCGAACAATTTGCCGCAGATCTCAAAAAAGAGGCAGAGGCCATTCAAAATATAAAGAAATAACTCAATTCGCAATCACTGCAAAAAATCAACATGATGAAAATTATAAAAGTTACTTACACGGCAAGGGCGGAATATGTAGAAACGAACAAAGCAAATATAGGAGCGGTAATGAATGATCTGCAGCAGCTCAATCACCCCGGGATCAATTACAATTGCTGTGTCGGTGCGGATGATAAAACATTCACGCATACGGCATTTTTCATGGCGGACGAAGATCAGAAGGTATTGCTTGAGCTGCCGTCATTTAAATACTTTTCTGAACAGCTGAAAGCCAGCATACCTGAAGCCGCGCCCAAACAAGAGTTACTTGCACTAGTGGGATCATCAAGAAATATTTTTTAGGTATCTGGTACCTAATTATGAACAACAGAATTGGCGCAAAAGACAAACTGCAGCACTTGCAACCACCCTCAGTTGTACGTAGCGTTCCATAGTAAAAAAAGGTATCATTGGGCGTGGGCTAAGGCTGGGCTACGCCCGACACTTGGGTTTTCAGCAATCGTTAAGTTACCTTTGTCGTCTATTTACGTTAAGGGCTAAAGGGCTGTGAACCAAATAATGAGGGAAAAAACAATAAATATACTGGCGATAGAGTCATCGTGCGATGAGACGAGCGCGGCGGTGATACGTGATGGGAAGGTGCTGAGCAACCATATAGCCACACAAAAAGTGCACGAGCGCTATGGCGGCGTGGTGCCGGAGATGGCGTCGCGGGCGCATACGCTGAATATAGTGCCGGTGGTGAGCGCGGCAATAGACGATGCAGGCATTGCGAAGGATGACATCACCGCTGTGGCTTTCACGCAGTCGCCGGGACTGCTGGGCTCGCTACTGGTGGGGGCTTGTTTTGCGAAGGGTTTTGCACAGGCCATGGATGTGCCCCTGATAGCGGTGCACCACATGCAGGCCCATGTGCTGGCGCATTTTATTGACGAAAAACCGGAGTTCCCGTTCTTGTGCCTCACGGTATCCGGAGGGCATACGCAGGTGGTGCTGTGCCGCGACTACCTGGATATGGAGGTGCTTGGTGAGACCATTGACGATGCGGCGGGAGAGGCTTTTGACAAGGTAGCCAAGATGCTGGGCCTGCCCTACCCCGGCGGCCCGCTGGTGGATAAGCTTGCTGCAACCGGCGACCCGCTGAAATACAAATTCCCGCTGTCTGAAATGAAGGGCTACCAGTTTAGTTTCAGCGGGCTGAAAACATCGGTGCTTTATTTCCTGCAGGCACAGAAAAAAGCCGATGCTGATTTTGTAGCAAAAAACCTGAACGACATTTGCGCCTCAGTGCAATATACGATCATCAAAATGCTGATGGGCAAACTGGTGAAAGCCGCGAAAGACCTAAACATAAAACATGTGGGCATAGCCGGCGGCGTGTCTGCCAACAGCGGATTGAGGAAGGCCATAAAGGAGGCCGGCGAACAGCACGGCTGGAAAACTTATATCCCGCAATTCCAATATTGCACCGACAATGCCGCTATGATAGGAATAACGGGCTATTATAAATACCTGAAGGGGCAATTTGCAGACTTATCGGTAAGCCCATCGGCACGGGCGACGTGGTGATGGGTTTGACTTTTTTTACAGTTTAATTTCATGGGTAACCCGTACTTTCAGTTCAAGCAATTCAGGATAGGGCAGGAGGACAGCGCCATGAAGGTGACCACCGATGCGTGCATACAGGGCGCATGGACGCCGGTCTTGACCCGAGTTGCCACTGCGCTGGATATAGGCGCAGGCACAGGGTTGCTGGCGCTGATGCTGGCGCAACGAAATGCCACTACAAGTATTGATGCCATAGAAGCGGAACCCACCGCGTGGCTGGAAGCACGAAACAACATAGCGCAATCGCCGTGGTATGAGCGGATAAATATGCTGGAAGGCGATGTGCGGACATTTTCGTTCGCGCGTCGATACGACCTGGTCATTTGCAACCCTCCCTTCTTCATGAAGAGCCTGCTGGGGCCTGATAATAAAAAGAATGCTGCCCGGCATACGCTGTCGCTGAGTTTTGAAGAATTGATTGAGGCAATCGGGGGCTGTCTGGCGGAGGATGGATACGCGTCTATATTATTGCCCACGACCGAGTACCTGCGTTGGCAAGCCCTGATGCGGACAGGTGGCTGGCATGAAGTAGGAAAGCTCCACATCATCCATCGCGCCGGCGCGGTAGTGAAGCGCATAGTGGGGCTATGGAGCAGGGTGCCGCAACAAATTGCGCCTGAACAAACCCTGCTGATAAGGGAGGATGAAAAAAATTACTCGGCTGATTTTAAGGAGCTGCTAGGACCATTTTACCTGGACCTTTAGCCTCTATGGCGTCACTACTACGGGCGTAGGCGCTACACCGGCAGGCTTGGGCTTGGCCCTGAACAAAAAGAACAAACTGATGAGTACCCAGCCAGCCCATATCAGGTAAAAACCGAGGTGGAAGCGCCATTTGAGCAGGTGATGGGAGAAGTCGTTCGTGAAATCGTCGTAGGTGAGGTAAGCGCCGCCTACGCCCAGCAAGAAGAAGAGTATAAAACTTAGCCGCGCGCCGACGACATGGAAGCGCCGGAAAATAAATGAATGCAGCCAGAACAGCACGATAAATACGAGGTAGACCGCAATAGCGCCCTGCCACCATATTTTGAGGAAGTTATATTCCCGGTGCAGGAATGTCATGCCCACGCGACCTATCCACGACGCCTTAGACATGAGGTAGCCCGATGTAGCTGCCAGCCCTGCGAGTAGAACGAGGAATAGAATGGTGCGTTTCATACGGCTAAAAAAAACGATCAAATATCGAAATTATCAAACCAAGTCAAATTATTCGTTGCGCCGATCCGATCCCTACAGCGTTGAAACTTTATAGAATGTTGGTTTTCTATAGGCACGGAACGCTGTCGGAGCGCTACTATTGGTAACCATTCTAACAATTATATCACTTGCTCAATAACCCGATCATTTGTGCTACTGCATCGATTGAGCATCTTTCAGGAACTGCTCCAGGCCCGTATCTGTAAGCGGGTGTTTGAGCAAGCCAAGGATAGATGATAGTGGGCAAGTGCACACATCAGCGCCAGCCTCAGCGCAGCGCACTATATGCAATGGGCTGCGGATAGATGCTGCCAGCACTTCTGTGAGGAAGCCTTGAGTGTTGTAGATATTTACGATCTGCTCGATCAGTTTCACGCCGTCCCAACTGCTATCGTCAATGCGGCCGATGAATGGGGATACATAAGTAGCTCCAGCCTTGGCTGCCAGTATAGCCTGTCCGGCAGAAAAAACGAGTGTGCAATTGGTCTGGATGCCGTTGTCGGTAAACCATTTGATGGCCTTGACGCCGTCCTTTATCATCGGTACCTTTACTACAATATTCTTATGGATCGTTGCCAGTTTCTTGCCTTCTGCCACTATTCCTTCAAAGGTTGTACCGAGTACTTCCGCGCTCACCGGGCCATCGACCATCTCGCAGATGGCTTTGTAGTGGGCGGTTACTGCGTCGTGCCCCTTGATGCCTTCCTTTGCCATCAGTGAAGGGTTGGTAGTTACCCCGTCCAGTATTCCCAGGTCATTTGCTTCCCGGATCTGTGCCAGGTTGGCTGTATCTATAAAGAATTTCATAAACCGATATTTGTCTGCAAAAGTAGTCAAACTTTAGAAGTTGCAGGTGGGGTGTTGGTTACCGTATTAACACATTACACACATAATTATTTTGGGAAATAGTAGAAAGTAGAAAGTAGAAAGTAGAAAGAGTGTTTCCTTCGTTCCCGATTTCTTAAATGTGGCTTAATCTGGTGGTATGTGCCCTCATTATCTTACTTTCTTTTTGCTTCGCCAAAAAGAAAGATTCTGTGTTAAAGACCAAAAGTTTTTGATCGTTTTTTTTTATTTTTGCGACAAGGCGGCATCAGCTAGCCAGTATAGAGAAACGGTATTTTTGCTGCTTCTCTATTTTTATTCCACAGCCACTTGAGCACTGTCCTTTTGTTCCTCAAGGTAATTTTTTTTATATTTTTTATTAGTTTTATATATTGTATAAGTCATTTCCAGCAATTTTCTTTGGACCGCTACTGCTGCTTTCATTTTGATACCATGCTTTGCTACCAGGTGAGCATATGTCGCCTTAAACCTTTCATCATGCTTTATGGCAACCAGCGCAGGCAAGTGCATTGCTTTGCGTAAGTGCCGGTTGCCCTTTTTTGATATTTTGGGCTTCTTTTTTACCGATGTGCCTGATTCCTTTTCTTTGACATCAAAGCCTGCATAGCTGGCCAACTGCCGTTTGTTGCGTATCAGTTCAAAGCCGTTGGTCTCCCCTAAAATAATTGCCGCCGTAAGGACACTGATGCCTGGTATGGTGCATATCAGTTCCAATACCTGCTTTACTTCCGGGTCTGTTTCTATTAGGGCATCAATTTCCTGCTTAATGATATGCTCCTGCTTGTTTATCAAGCCGATCCGTTCCTTTATCCGGATAATATATCCTTCAAAAGGTAATGCTCCGGACTCTTCTGCATGCAACTGATTTTTGAGCATGGTGCGCTCTAATACAAGCTGGTCGCGCTCTCTGGTTAATTGCTGCATCTTACGATAGGTCTCCTTTGGTCTATGCCAATTATCCAATTTCCTTTCTAGCCCAAAACGAGAAATAGCTTCCGATGCTGTTTTATCGGTAATGGTCTTAGTCTCTAAGGTGCGCATATAATTGCTCATCTTATTAGGCAGAACTATGCTAATGTCTTGCTGGTGTCCGTCTAGAAAATAGGCAAAGGCTTCATGATAAATACCAGTTGCTTCCATTACGAATCTGAGAGAAACTGCGTTGTCAGTTTGACTCCTCACCCACTTCAGCAAAGCGTTAAATCCTTTCTCTGTGTTAGCAAAAGTTTTGCCTGCATACAACTCTGGTGTCCAGTCTTCATACATACGACCTAAGGAAACCACTAATTCTTTTTGGGCAACGTCTACTCCCAAAACCTGTTTTACAACTTTTCTCATGTCAATAGATTTTCAACTTTTAAATAATGAAAAGTGATCATCTCTCCTCGCTTTGACTCCTGGTTGGATATTCTGGATATGCCGTTAAACAACATTCCTTACATTCTGTTCAAGCTCTAAGAGATAAAAAGGATGAGGTCCTTTCTTTCTTTCAGCATGCCTCAGGGCTGCTAAGTAACAAATTGCACTCTCATCCTTTTTCACTTCTACAATCAAATCTATTGGCACTTATTTTATTCCACAAATACCCTGCTTTTCTTTTATTACAAACATAGGAGTAATAAAGAAAAAGGCGATTTTTTTCGAAAGGCTCTGCCGGAAAAAAAAGGCTCTACGCTGTTGACGCGCCGCGCTATTGGGCTGGGTGGGGCTGGTTTTCTGCCTATGGCGTGCTACTATCGGGCTTTAGGGTTTTGGGCTGGGCTTTTGGTTCTGCGGGCGATTTTGGGAAGGTCATCTACGGCATAAAAAGGCCCCATTAAGTTTTCGGCTTGATCTCAGCTATCGGCCTTTTTTTGTAGAGGGTATTTACGAAATAGTAGAAAGTAGAAAGTAGAAAGTAGAAAGTAGAAAGTAGAAAGTAGAAAGTAGAAAGTAGAAAGTAGAAAGTAGAAAGTAGAAAGTAGAAAGTCAAAGGTCAAAGGTCGAAAGTAGAAAGTAGAAAGTCGAAAGAGTGTTTCCTTCGCTCCTGATTTCTTAAATGTGGCTTAGTCCGGTGGTATGTGCCCTTATTACCTTTCTTTCTTTTTGCTTCGCCAAAAAGAATTAACCATGATCTGCGGCTCACAAACGCGGATGAGAGTGATATTCCTGACCAGCAATTGAATGGTGAACGGCCTTCATACGAAAATTACAGGGGGCATAAAATAATCGCGCCGAAGGATGTAAAGATTACAAAGTATACTGGGCCATTAATTTCAAAGAATGGCTTTGCAAGGATTTTAAGCTGCAGCTATAAACAGACCCTATTTCTCTGGTAAAAATCCGCTAATTCAAATGCAGCCTACAGGACCGCATTCACAATGTCTTGCGCTTCCTTGAGTATCTTGTCGAGATGGTCCCGGCCGAGGAAACTCTCCCCGTAGATCTTGTAAATATCTTCGGTGCCAGATGGCCTTGCTGCAAACCAGCCATTTTTTGTCGAGACTTTCAGCCCGCCTATGGCAGCTTTGTTTCCGGGCGCGGTGGTGAGGATGGCCTCAATTTTTTCACCCGCCATATCGCTTACCTTCACCTGCTCCGCTGTTAGCGCGCTGAGCGATTTCTTCTGCGCAGCGGTTGCAGGCGCTTCTATGCGGTCGTATACCGGTGCGCCAAATTCTTTGGTCAGTCCTGCATATATTTCGCCGGGGTCCTTTCCCGTCAATGCGATGATCTCAGCAGAGAGGAGCGCCGGTATAAAACCATCCTTGTCGGTGGTCCACACGGTGCCATCCATGCGGACGAAGGACGCACCTGCACTTTCTTCACCTACAAAGCCGAGCGATTTATCCATGAGCCCGTCTACAAACCATTTAAAACCGACAGGCACCTCATACAGGCCCCTGCCCGCCTTGGCTGTCACGCGGTCTATCATGGAGCTGCTTACAACTGTCTTGCCGACAGCAGCGTTAGCGGCCCAGCCTTTGCGGTGGTGAAACAGATAATCGATACACACGGACAGGTAATGGTTTGGCGGCATCAGGCCCGTGCTTCGGGTCACTATCCCGTGCCGGTCGTGGTCGGTGTCGCAGGCGAAGGAAATGTCGAACGTGTCCTTCATCCCTATCAAGCCTGCCATCGCATAAGGCGACGACGGGTCCATGCGTATCTGCCCGTCCCAGTCTACGGTCATGAACCGGAATGTGGGGTCTGTATGTGTATTTACAACGGTAAGGTTAAGCCCATAATGCTCTGCTATAGGCTCCCAATAGTGCACACCTGCGCCGCCAAGGGGGTCTGCCCCTATGCGTATACGTGCCTGCCTTATTGCTGCCATGTCCACTATATTGCCGAGGTCGCCCACGTACGGGCGTATGTAGTCATATTTATGTGTTGTGGTTGCCTTCAGTGCGGTTGCCAGGGTCACTCTTTTTAGCTCGGTGAGCCTATGTTCCAGCAACTCGTTGGCCTTAGCTTCTATCCATTTTGTAACTTCGGCGCCTGCGGGGCCCCCATTAGGCGGATTGTATTTAAACCCACCGTCACCCGGCGGGTTGTGCGATGGCGTTATCACGATACCATCTGCCAGACCGGTGGTGCGGCCCTTATTATAGCACAGTATCGCATGCGAGATCACGGGTGTGGGCGTATATTCGTCCATCCCGGCCATCATCACTTCCACACCATTGGCAGCCAGCACTTCAAGCGCGCTGGCCAGTGCGGGTACGGACAGCGCATGCGTGTCCATACCTATAAATAATGGCCCGTCTATCTTATGGAGTTTCCGGTAAAAACAAATTGCCTGAGAGATAGCGAGTATATGGCCTTCATTGAATGAAAGATTAAATGCCGATCCCCGATGGCCTGATGTGCCGAAGGACACGCGCTGCGCCGCTATTGCGGGATCAGGCATATCACTATAGTAAGCCGTGATCAGTTTTGGGATGTTTACCAGAATATCCTGCGGCGCAGGCTTGCCTGCCAATGGGCTAATGTTCATTTTTACGGTTTTTTTAAGAAAATAATTACAGACGCACTTATGGCACCACTGCTGCAAAAATACTGCCATCAGGCAGAAAACAAATGATAAACGTCACTAAGCCCGGTCGCAGGTAGTAAATGCCCCCTTTTGTAACCCCAGCCTTAGGCAACCATAAAATTGCACAATTTGAAGAGCACGCGTGCGCCCACTATCGCATCTATCGCTTCTTCCACTTCGCCCTTGCCGGCGGATACTTCGTTAAGGTCGAACCCGATGATCTGCCTGCCGGACTCATGTACCAAGCGGAACAAATAAAATACCTGCTCCATCTCGAAGCCACCGGGTACCGGCGTACCGGTGCCGGGGCACAATTTGGGGTCAAGCCCGTCTATGTCGAAACTGATATATACTTTCTGCGGCAGGGCGTGAACGATGTCTTTGCAGATGGTTTTCCACGTGGCCCCATCGTACTGGCGCTCCTTGATGTCCTTATCGAAGAAGGTGTGCACGCGGCCATGGCTATTGCTGATGATGTCCAGCTCTTCGCCGCAATAATCCCTGATGCCCACCTGCACTAATTTGGTTACTTCAGGAACCTGCTGCAGCACATTGTACATGATGGACGCGTGCGAATAGGTAAACCCTTCGTATGCCACGCGCAGGTCGGCATGTGCGTCTATCTGTAATATCCCGAAATCCGGGTGCAAGGTACCGAGCGCCTTGATAAAGCCTAGTGGTGTGCTGTGATCGCCACCAATCAGCCCTACCTTCTTGCCCTGCTTCAGCAATTTTAGCGTGCGCTCATAAACCCAGTCGCGCAGCATTGTGCCACCATCGTTTATTTCTTTGAGCTTATCTCTGAGTTGTTCGTCCTTTGCAACATCGCCGCCGTCTGTCATAAAGTCTATCACCTCCTCTGCATACCACCTCAGGAAATCGCTTTTTGCCTTCAGGTCTTCGTCAATGGGCTGCATATAAAAGCCCTTCTTCCAGCCATCTTTCACATCAGGGTCAAAAAGATCTACCTGCATGGCGGCATTAAAGATATGCCCCGGTCCATCGGCAGCCCCCGGCCTGTAAGATACTGTGACCTCCCATGGCACAGGCAGCAGCACCAGCGCGGCATCCTGCTCCTCAAATGGCAACCCGAAAATATTATTTGATTTAAGCCCCGGCGAGTTGGGGTCGAAGTTTGATAGATCCTGCATGCGGCAAAAATAAGGATATTCGGTAGAAAGGGTAAGGGGCATTCCATTAATTCCGGTAATGCGATGGTTTAAAAGTTAACATGACATTATAAGCAAAAGCATAATTATTTTGACGCTATTGTCCGTTCTGATTTATTTTTGATGTGAATCAGGAATAATACTCATGAGAAACCTACCCTTATTATTTGCTTTGTTATTGTGCCAATGGTGCATCAACACTGTTACCGGACAAACGAAAAGCTGCAACCTGTCTGCCAATGACTTGATTAAGTTGGTAGGGGCAACTGACAAGACCGTAAACGACATTATGCTGCATCATTGCTTCGTGGTTGATAAGAGTGCCAATAATGGGGCAAAGGCGAATTTCAGAAAAGACTACAGGGCCGGCGGGAAGTCATATAATGATGTCCTTTTTACCGTAACCACCGGCTCGGTTACGGTGATCACAACATCTGCGGCAGCTTACAATTCCTACCTCACCGGGATGAAAAATAAGGGGTTCAAATATGCGGGCAGGGATGACTACGGAAAGAAGTATATCTATGGAAAATACTTGCTGTACGCCAGCATCAACAACGATAAACCGGGTGTTTCCTCTTATGGGTTTATGCTGGATAGAGAATAACGGGATTATCATACCCGGCTCTTTATTTCCCTACCCCATTGGGACCAATTACCTCCGTCACTGAACGACGTGATTATCATTAATTTAAAGACCATCAGGTCTTAAATCTTTTTTTGCCATGTTTTTTAAAGTACATACATTTACTTTTTTAACCCTAAAAAATCTAAATTTTTAACCGAAAAATCAAACCAAGATGAAAAAAAGAATTTTACTATGCACTATTGTAGCAGGTTTCGCTTATCTCACCCTCAGCAGCCATAGCGGCGGATTAGCTTTTGTAGGCGGCATGGACCGCTCGGGCGCACAGGGCACTACGACTTCCTGCGGTACTGTAGGCGCGGGTTGCCATGGCGGCACCGGCTCTGCTACCACTGTCACTATTACTGTAGACTCCGCATCTACATCAGTCCCCGTAACACATTATGTGCCGGGCTTTACCTACACCATCAAGATACATGGTACGAACTCATCGTCTAATCCTAAGTTCGGCTTCCAGTTCACCTCTGTGAAAGGGACTGGAGTTTCCCAGACACAGGCTGGGACGTGCAGCGGATTCCCGGCACAGGTGGCCATTACGCCCCTTTCCGGATTGAGTATTGTAGAGCAAACCGCAGCCATCACAGCCACTACGGCCGGAGTATATGACGAGTCATTTACCTGGACTGCCCCATCTACCGGCGCAGGTAATATCACACTTTATTGTACGCTAAACGCAGTAAATGGCAATGCGCTCGCTGACGGCGGCGACGTATGCAACAATACTTCTGTGGTGCTGGCGCAGGAAGCAGATCTTTCTGTGGCTTCCGGCATCTCCAATGCAACAGAAATAAAAGCTTTCCCTAACCCTGCTACCGACAACCTGAACCTGCAATTCGCAAACGCAGTTGCCGGTAATTACGCAGTGCTGGTATATGACCTCAATGGCAAATGCATCGCCAGCAGCAGTGTGGAAGTATCTGCCACCAGCCAGACGGTAAACGTAAATACCGCAGGCTGGATGCCGGGCTTCTACCAACTGGTAGTGGCTAGGGATGGCAACAACCGCGTGATACCAGTGGTAAAACAGTAGTCAAGTAACAAACGATCTGCGAAAGTGGAACCCCTGGTGCGCAACCGGGGGTTTTACTTTTTTTAACCTGTTATTCCGCCACCGTCTATATCATCACGCTTACTGCGTAGACGATCATAACACCATCGGCAAGTGCGGAATAGGCGCGCTCCGAGGGGTGCTCCCGGAGGTAGCCCACCACTATTCTGGTGATGATGGCGGTGACAAATGCACCGGCCAGCCGCACCGGAGAAGGGTATCGCATGTATTGTAACACGCTCAGGAAGACGAACACGAGCAAGGCCAGGTCTATGAGGCGGTAACTGTTGAGGATGCCCATTTTCTGCGGCAGGGTGTCTATATTATTTCGCCTGTCAGACTGCACATCGCGGAGGTCAAAGACGACACAGAGGGTGAAAATAAACACGAGGCGCACCAATATCTCTATGGGGTAGTCGAGGATATCCTTGCCGTGGTATAGCATGGGCAGTATGCTTGTAGCTACCGTCCATACCCCCGCCAATACGATGATCTTGGCCCAACCATAGTCCCGCAGGCGCTTCTTCTCCGGGAATGGCAACAGTGGCAGGAAGTAAGCGAATGCGAATGCCCCGATAAAACCACTAAGCACAATAACGCCCACCGGCATCTGGTAAGACCCCACCAATACAATAGCCATGCCGATGTAGAAAAACAGAAGGTATAAACGATGGTTGGGGCGCGCCTTACGTTCCACTCCGTAAGGCCTGCGGATGATGCGCGGCGTATTATAGACCAGCAGCACGCCGCCAAAGATGAGCGCGTGAAGGTTACTGAATATCACCGGCATCTGGCCTGTGACAAAACGCTCTGTAGACATACACAAGCCCAGCGCACAACAAGCCGTAAATATACTTGTGCATAATAGCAGGTCTATGATCCGAATCAGCAACTTCACGCAGCAAAGGTAGTAATAGTTTATACGTCAAAAATTCAAAAATGGATGGTTCTTTTCAGATGCACGCGTAAGCGAAAACAGCAAATACTGTGTAAATAATTGATACTCTGTATCAGATACGCCTCTCTTTTATATCTTCGCAAACGTTTATAATAATCATATGCGGCTTTTCATTGTCTCCATATTGTGCCTGCTTACTTGCTCCCTGGCTGCACAGCCCACATGGCTGCTCCACAAGCCATTTGCGGAACAGTATTACTATACCGACTCGTTCTATACCACTGCGTCAGTCGCTACGTCAGCTGATTTCATAAAAAATATCGAGTTCCTTCAAAAATGGGCATATACCAATGGTGATGCCAAATTGGGAATGGGACTGGAAATGGTGGAGTTGCAGCAAAAGATGTTTGACCGCAACAGGCCCGCAGGCACACTGGAAAAAGAAATAACGGAACTCGAACATAGAGCTGAAAAAAGTAAACTTATCTATATCCAGGCCCAGGCCACACAATTATTAGGTACCTACCATTGGGGCAAGGGCAAAAATGCAAATGCTGCCTTCGAAAACTATCTGACTGCCTATAAACTATATAAAGACCTGACGCCCGAGGATTTCCCGCCTAAAAGACAATATATCTATACCCTGGGCACCGCCTACTATATTTATGAAGATTATGACAACGCACTGAAATTTCTGAAAGAAGCGCTGGACACCAAGCCGGAAAAACGGCTGAATTTTGTGAATGCTATATATACCTCCATAGGCCTTTGCTACCGGTACAAAAAGAACTACGACAGTTCTACTTTGTATTTCCGCAAGGTACTTGATGATACAGACAGGGCCTGGAAAGCCATCACCGCCGGGAATATGGGGATTAACTACTTTTATGAAAAAAAGTACACCGAGGCAATTCCCTTGCTGCAACAGGACATAGAGACAAGCATTAAATTGAATAATAATATCCGTAGCGCTGCAAATACCATGTATGTGCTGTCGCAGATCTACATATCGCAAAACGAAGTAGAAAAGGCGGAAAAACTACTGGTGCAGGGCCTTGCACTATGCGAATCCAAGCCATTCTGGCCGGACTATCTCCTCGAAGAACATATATTCAGACAATTACATAAAGTATACAGCCTTAAAAACAAACTGGCGCTCGCCAATGCATACGCAGATTCTGCAATGGTAGCCAATGACAGTGAGCAATCCCAATTCAATGCCCTGAGCCTTGCAAAAGCCCAGGAAAAAAGTGATTATATGCAGCACAAACTGGAAACAGAAAAGCTACAGAACAAGAAAGACCGGCACGAACTTATCAGGAATGGCTTGCTGGCATTTGCGGTACTGTTAGTGATCATCTGCATCATGTATATCAACCGGCAACGCCTGAAACAGAAAAAAATGGAAGCCGAGAAGAAAATGGCTGATGCTGAGCTGGCCAATGCTACCGCAAAGCTCGACACCTTCCGGCAATCGGCAAAGGAGAAAAACCAACTCATAGAGCATTTTACGGAGGAACTGCAGAAGCTGAAACAAACAGAACTGGAGCAGTCGGATAATGAATTGCGGTCGCAGCTAGAGCGTGCCGTCATTCTCACGGACGAACAGTGGGAAGATTTTCGTAATTTATTTGAGCAGGTACATAAAGGTTTTTTTGGCGGGCTGAAAAAGAAATATCCCGACCTCAC
>Ga0364867_10416_pt1 | contig 23918 bp, 18 predicted proteins | sample ExccelAu500001D4_3_FD_206915 | JGI IMG/M metagenome (GOLD analysis project Ga0364867, IMG submission 206915) | Enriched cells from Trout Bog Lake Hypolimnion, Wisconsin, USA - BchlTB.Aug13.5000.01.D4 | ecosystem: Environmental > Aquatic > Freshwater > Lake > Hypolimnion/Profundal zone | place...
CTTACTACGCCTGCATGTCCGCTGAAGGATATGATTGAGAAGGCCTGTGTGAATGCTATCCGGTTGCTGGTAGATAAGGAAGCGGTAGTGAAAGTGAACATGGCGGCCAATGTAACCGGTAACCGCAAGGATAACAAAAGCGTACTGCCCGGTGTGAAGAACATAATAGCTGTGGCAAGTGGTAAAGGAGGCGTAGGCAAAAGTACAGTAGCTGTGAACCTTGCTATTGGCCTTGCCCAGGAAGGCGCCAAAGTAGGCCTGCTGGATGCTGATATTTACGGGCCTTCCATGCCTATAATGCTGGGCCTGCGCGGCGAGCGGCCCAAAATGACCGAGATAGATGGCAAGGGCCTGATAGTGCCCATGGAGCGCTATGGTATAAAAGTAATGAGCATAGGACTGCTGATAGATGAGACACAGGCGGTGATATGGCGCGGGCCGCAGGCCAGCGCAGCGCTGAAGCAATTCATATCAGATGTATACTGGCAAGACCTGGATTACCTGGTGATAGATCTGCCACCGGGCACAGGAGATATACACCTCACCATTGTGCAAACTGTGCCTGTAACCGGTGTGGTAATTGTATCTACGCCCCAGGCTGTAGCAGCTGCTGATGCCAAGAAAGCAATAATGATGTTCAAACAGCCACAAATCAATGTGCCGGTACTCGGAATTGTTGAAAATATGGCTTATTTTACGCCGCGTGAACTGCCTGAGAATAAATATTATATCTTCGGGCAGGGAGGAGCAAGGCAGATGGCAGAGCAGTTTGAACTGCCTTTTCTGGGTGAAATACCAATAGTGCAGGGCATACGTGAAGGCGGCGACCGGGGAATACCGGCTGTGGTGGATGATGAGCCGGTGGCTAAGGAAGCATTTTTGACACTCGCTAAAAAAGTGGCGCAGAATATAGCGATGCGCAATGCGAATATGGAGCCTACCAAGGTGGTGCAGATGATGGAACAATAAATTTACTAACTATTAAATATACTTTATGACACGAATTCTGACCTCCTTATTATTATTGGTTCTGCTGCAACCGGCTATGGCCCAGCGCAAATATGAACGCAACTATAAAGATACCATGCAGATATATACTGTGCGGGTGGAAGGGGGGAATTTTGACCTTGGCGCCGATGATGAGGCTTCAGATAGAAAAATGGCCCATAATGTTAAGCTCCATGATTTTATGCTGGGCACCTATGAGGTTACCCAATACCTGTGGTGTACAATCATGGACGAAAATCCAGGTGGATCGAACAGGTGCTTTGACTGCCCGGTGAATAATGTGAGCTGGACAGAAGTACAGACTTTTCTGGAAAAGCTGAATGCACGCACCGGCCACCATTACCGTCTGCCCACAGAAGCCGAGTGGGAATATGCGGCAAGGGGTGGTGTGAAAGAAAAACTGGTTAAAGAAAAAACAAATCCACGTGGCGGCGTTAATGAGTTCCTGATAGAGGACGGCGAGAAAGGTGAAAGGAGAAGGGTGAAGGAAGTGCCTGGCAAACGATATGCCGGCCGAAGTGCAGGGCCACAGAGCATAGCGTGGTATAAAGCCAATTCGCAGGACCATGTGCATGAAGTTGGGCGTAAGCAACCAAATGAGCTGGGCATTTATGATCTTTGTGGCAATGTAGAAGAGTGGTGTTCTGATTTTTATGCTACCTCATATGGCGGCAAGCACCCGGTTGAGAATCCGAAAGGGCCTGCAAGCGGCAAATCACATGTGGTAAGGGGCGGTTCATTTGTAAGTGATGCCAACGAACTGATCATTACCCGCCGCGCGGCCTACCTGCCCGATACCAAATCCGTGTCCCTTGGTTTCCGGCTGGCAGAAGATGTGAAGTAAATAAATGCTCAATGGCTTAATGGTTATAATGATAAGATGTGCCACACTTTTCAGGTGTGGCACAACTATAAGTAAACTATTCTTTCACTAGTTTTTTAGATACTTTCTGCCCGGTTTCGGGATCAATAATATTGATCATATAGACTCCCCTGTTCAGATAATTTATAGGAATAGATTCGTTTTCCGACTGTACTATTTTGCAATACAATTCTCTGCCAACCAGATCTCTTATTTCAAGCAATGATCCCTGGCCATTCCGGACCGTAAAATAATCTGTTGCTGGGATAGGATATATCTGCACCGTGGCATATTTATTTACCGGCGCGCTGCCCATAGTTGCCACCCATACCACAACTGTATCGTAAGAAACATCACCACCACAAAGATGCAACTCAACTACATACTTGGTTGTAGTATCTGGCCTTACTTTAATCCAGGCAGTATTGCTATCTATTTTTGTTCCATTGACATACCAATAGGTAGGCAAGTAGGAATCCAATGTATCTCCAATTTTAACGCTATCAATAGAAATGGTTGGGATTACTCTATCCAGACCAGCAGACGCAACTGCATCACTTTTAATGACACTAATATCATCTACAAGATAATATCCATATCCAGGTCCAGGAAAAGATGTCATTCCATCTATTAATAAATATATCATATGAGCTGTATCAGTAAAATTCCCAATGGTAATAAACCTTTCAGAGCCGTTGGCGACAAAACTACCTTCAATTTTTGTCCAGTTGAGTGTATCGGTAATAACAGTTGTCTCCAAAATCTGAGGAGTATATTCAGATTGAATGTTTGCAGGAAGAGAGGTAGTATCTATTGAACCATTGTCAATATATGCACCTATTTTATTATTAGCGTATGGTGTATTAGTTAATACAACATAGAATGAGACACAGTAGGATTGTCCCGCTATTAATGTCGAACTTAAATGTCCCTGAAGGTAGTCTCTTTTATATGTATTACTAACGGTGTCCCCCCACTCGTTATAAAAGGTTAACACTTGAGCCATGCCATTTCCAGTACGTGGGTAATGATAATAAATTGAATTCGCTGGAACACCACAATATGTTTGATAAAAACCTGCACAAACATTACAATATTCTGGAACACCATTTTTATCATCAGCCCAATCAGGAGCACTCCAACCACTATCCAGGCTATTCCAGTGATTTGCATAGGTAATTTCATCAGCATAATTAGGGCAGGTTGAATATTGCTCAAAACTTGGGTTCATAACCAAATTAATCTGTGCCCGGGACTGGGAACAAATAAAAATCATTAGAATTGTATAGGCTCGTTTCAATTTTATAAAAATGATGTATCAAATTTACTGTTTTATATTTCAGTCTCCAATAAGGGTTCATTTTAAATAGATGTGCCACACTTTGAGGTGTGGCACATCTGCGTTTTATTCTACAACTAATTTCGCACTAACACTTTCGTTATTGGTAACTGCAGTTATAAAATAAACTCCCGGAGGGGCATTCAGTTGGAGTTGTGTTTCTTTATTAGTGGGAATTTTATACTCCTTTACTTTTTCGCCCAGGGTATTAATGATGGCAACACTGGCATCAAGATTGATTGCCGTATTTATTTTCAGGTTGATGAATCCCTTACCGGGGTTAGGGAAAACATTAATGGATCCGGAGGTTGATGTGGTAGTCAGAGGTTCATTCAGCCATGTACCGTTTAGCGTAGCCACTGTCGCCTTCTGGCTGTTCGGATAGTCCTGGTAAGCAACATATGGTTTACCAATCTGATTGATAGCCATTGAAATCCATTGTGTCGTACCTGCAGTAAAATTTGGAGTTCCGGTATTTACCCAAGAGGTTCCATTGAAGTTCATTACCGTAGCTTTAAGTGTAGCCATATTCTGGTATGCCACATAAGGTGTGCCGCCAGCATCAAGTGCCAATGAGGCGTACTGAATTGTACTATCTGAGAAACCCGGACTTCCCACATTTACCCAGTTTGTGCCATCAAATTTCATAACCGTAGCCTTGCCCTGATAACCGGCGTCACCAAATGCCACGTAGGGTGTGCCACTGGCACTGATAGCCAAAGAATTATAAGATATGTACCCTGCCGAGAACCCGGGAGCGCCTACATTAACCCAACTTGTACCGTTAAACATCATCACCGACGCTTTATTGCTATTAGCAAAATCAGAATATAGAATATAAGGTGTTTCACCAAACAATGCAATAGATGTAAACATAGCCTGAGCGGGTGTAAAGCACGAACCGCCTAAATAACCCCAACCCGTGCCATTGAATTTCATAACTGTCGCTTTATTGAAGCAGGTATTATCTTCATACACCACATAAGGAGCACCGGCAGTATCTATGGCAAGCGCAGTATTATTGACCTGGCCAGCCGAGAATCCCTCAACCCCAACATTTACCCAGCTGGTACCATTAAATTTTCTCACTGTAGCCCTATTGTCAGAAGTCGCATTATCAACATAAGCTACATAGGGCGTTCCGCTGCTGTTGAGTGCAATGGAAGTATAATTTACACTGCCTGCTGAGAAACCTTCTGAACCTAATACAGACCAGGTAAAGCCGTTATATTTCATAACAGTGGCCTTTCCGGTTCCACCTGTACCAACAGGCGCATCTTCATAAGCTATGTACAAATTGCCAATGCGATCAATGGCCAGAGAATTGTATTGCGAACTACCCGTTGTAAAATCAGCCCCACCAACAGGAACCCAGCTCTGGGCCACCGCTAAACCGGATCCTGATAAAAGAACGGAAGCAATAAACAAGCCTTTTATGGCTGATGATTTAATTTTTGCCGGATTTTTTTGCGAATGGTAGTTTTTCTTCATAGATTTTACATTGAACTGGTTATGATTGTATGTTGTTCACTACTAAGATAGTTATAAAACAAGAATAACTACTATAGTAGACGTAAAAACCTGAAGAAACCTTGGGTGGTTGCAAAAATATTTTATTCTTCATGGTAGTCCCACACCTGAAGAAGGTGTGGGACTACTGCTATCGGTATTTTTACTTGTGAGCATTTTTATTACTCAGGCAATTACTCCATTATCGCATTGCCGAATTGTCAAATTGCCGAATTATTTCATCACCACCTGAATCGTCTTCCTTGTCTCCTGCCGCAAAAGTATCTGTTTGTCATTAGTCAATTCAAAGATTACTTCGGGGGTATAGTGCCGAACGGTGAGCAGTTGCACATGATCGTTGATGGCTACTTTGTAATGCTTGCCAAGAGTATTTATAAGTGCCTTTACTTTATCTTCCCGGTTATCAATACAGGCAATAAAACTGATAGCTGCATTCTGAATCAGGTTGATCTTAATTTTAAGATCGTGGAAAATGGAGTAAAGGGTACTGAGATTATCCTCGGTAATAAAGGAGAAATCGCGGGTGGTAACCTGCACCAGCACCTGATTGTCCTTCAGCACGATCAGTGGCGGATAATGCGCCTGGTCTACCTCGCTCTTTATGACTGAGCCCGGCAGTTCTTTATCGAAGAAACATTTTACGTATAATGGAATGTGGGCATTGTGCAGCGGCTTGATGGTTTTGGGGTGAATGATCTGCGCACCATAGAACGCCATTTCGATCACCTCGCTATAGGATATGGCATCAATTTTCACGGTATTGGGAAACAGTTTGGGGTCGGCATTCTGGAGGCCGTTCACGTCCTTCCAGATGGTCACGGAATCCATATTCAGCATGGCGGCCAGTATAGCCGCAGTATAGTCGCTGCCCTCACGCCCCAGCGTTACCGATTTTCCATCATCTGTAGCTCCGATAAAACCCTGAACTACCACAATCTTGCCCTGGTGCAGCTTGGGCATGATCGTCTCCCCCGCTTTCTTTGCCGAAAAATCCCAGTCAACCACAGCATCCCTGTAGGTAGCATCCGTGCGGATCACTTTACGGATATCCAGCCATTCGTTCGGCACATTATTTTGCTGCAGATAAAAGGAGAACATGGTAGACGAAAGCAGTTCACCCATGCACACAATCTGATCGTAAGAGTAATCATAAAAAGCCGGGTGGGCATCATTGACGGCCTGCTCCAGCTCGGCAAAATGATTGCGCAGGGCTATAGAAGCCTCGGCATAACAGGCCTCCTCCAGCAGGGTTCTGGCATATTCCAGGTGTTGCTCTTCCAGAGTGTTTGCTGCCGCCAGCGCTTCCTCCTTCTTTCCCTTGGTAGCCAGGTTCACAATCACCTCCAGTGCATTGGTGGTCTTGCCCAATGCTGATAATACCAGCAGCAGCGGTTCCTGCTCATCGCTAATAATCGGCAGTATTGCCGCCATCCTTCCCGCATCAGCTATAGATGCCCCGCCAAATTTGTAAACACGCATATTTTGTAGTCGTTAGTCGTAAGTAGTTAGTCGAATGTAATCTTCAATAATAATGGGGGCGCAAAGGTAAATGATATAGTGTATATAAGGAGCCAGTTTTTGGGGGTTTATACCCTTGGCATGATTTTTTAAATTTACTTTTTAATCAAAAAATTATTTTTTATGGACACATTGGATTTGAAAGGAAAATGGAACGTACTAAAGGGTAAGGCAAAACAGGCAAATGCAACCCTGACCGACAACGACCTTCTTTATGAGGAAGGCAAGGATGATGAACTATATGGCCGATTGCAGCAAAAACTAGGGAAAAACAGGGAGGGAGTAATTAAGTGGTTGAATTCGCTGGGGTAAAAATGGAAACTAAAAAAAGCGCAATTGCGCTTTTTTTAGTTAGAGGATATTCTATTAAATACACCAGTAATTTGTTCTCCTGTTTCCCTTTAATTCCAAACCTTCAAGCCAACCTGGCATACAATGAAATAGGATGATTAGTGTTTTTGGGGGTTTCAACATTTACAGCCTTAGTGTGCGCATTAATCTGAAGCAATAATTTACTTACAACACACAAGTATTTAATAAAACCCGAAAGCATATTGCCACAAGAAGGCGCCAGGCTCAGACTCCTCCCCGCCTTATAACACCCAGCAGAAAAGAAATTATGGCCAACACAAGCAGGATATAAATCAGGTTGCCGATATGCCACATAAATGCACCTAAAAGCCAGAATATTACCAGGATAAGCGCGACGAAATACAAAATGGATCTCATAATCTGTTTGTTTAAAGTAATCATTAGTATAATCTTGCCAACAAACCGGAACGGGTGTTAATAAATATTGCCGGATTATTGAGAACCGGCAATACCCTATTATTTTTCAGATTACCACTGAAAAAAAGGCGGTCTGTAGTCAGTTAAAGATGGCAGGTAGTGCCACCCGGCAGGGTGTTATTGGCCTGCGTCTGGTAATTGTTGCAGGTATTTTGCGCATAACTATGGTAGGCATCATTTATATTGTGTACCTCTGTATTGGAAACAGTACCGATAACTGTGGTGCAGGTGCAGGTGTAATTCTTTTTACAGGAAGCAAATGTTGCTGCAATCAGCACAATGGCGGTGGTAATTTTCTTCGCATGTTTCATAATCGTTCTTTTTTGCAACTCACAAACGAAAATTATGCCAACATCCTGCAATCTCTTATCTGCCAACACAATTTTAACTCTATAACAAACTATAAGCTTTTGCAACTACCCAAAAGCATTGTGGCATCATTTTTATTTCATTTTCACTAAAAAGAAAATTTATGGCAAAATATTCGAAGAAAGCAGGTGAGAAGGTAGCGATGGCGCTGCATGAGATGAAGGAAGGCGAACTGGAAAGTGGCCGGAGCGGAAAAAAAGTAACCAGTCGCAAACAGGCAATTGCTATCGGCCTATCTGAAGCAAGGGCAGAAGGAGATAAGGTGCCCCTCAAATCAGGTAAAAAATAATCTTTTTATCAAAAACCGATCCTGAATCTTTTATCGGAGATTGTTATCTCTTATGTTGAAGTCGGAGATTGCACCCAAGGTAATAGCATCAGGAGAGAAGTATACCCAACTCTTCCTATTTTTACATTAATGAACCAACCAGCAGATAAAATAACCCTCTTCAACCTTTTCGACCGCGATACGATATTGCATCTGCGCATACCTTTCTCCTTTTACCTGATGCCGGTTTTTGTATTCGGTATCAGCCAGGCAGCCCAGATCCATGTGCCCGATACCATCATTGTATTTATTGCACTGCACCTGTTCATTTATCCTGCCAGCAATATCTACAACAGCTATATGGACAAAGATACCGGCAGCATAGGCGGCCTCGAGAACCCTCCACCGGTAACCAAAAGACTATACTATGCAAGCATAATATTTGATGTCGCCGGCCTGCTGATCTGTGCGTGTTCGGGATGGGGAAATGTACTGGTAATGGCTGGTTATATAGCATTTTCAAAAGCTTATAGCTGGTATGGAATAAGGCTCAAAAAATATACTTACCTGGGCTGGGCTTCGGTAATGTTCTTCCAGGGAGGGTATACTTATTTGCTGGGCAATATGGCTGCAGAGCACCAGGTGGCGCTGAGCTGGTTTACCCCCAAAAACCTGGAATGTATGCTCTTTGCCTCTCTTATAATTGGTGGCTCCTACCCCCTCACGCAGATCTACCAGCACGATGAAGACAGCCAGCGGGGCGACTATACCATCAGCTACAGGCTGGGCATTATGGGCACTTTTGTTTTTACCTCGGTGTTGTTTTCGGCAGGGGATCTGGTAGCGCTGCATTATTTTCTGACCTGGTATTCCTTAAGCCAGTTTTTTATTTTCACTACCTGCCTGGCTCCTGTGATCCTGTATTTTGCCACCTGGTTCTGGAAGACATCAAAAAATAAAACACTTGCAGATTACCAACACGCCATGTGGATGAACCAGATTTCCTCTGTTTGTATGGTAATCTGTTTCGGTATCATTTTATACCTGAACTGCGCAAAATAAACTTATTTGCGACTACCCCATTTCAGTAAAAGCACATGTCTTTTATTCAGCCTTTCCATAAAGCCGACAGATGGGACTTAACCTGTTAACTTTAATTAACGCCATAAATATACCGGCCGCTAAAAAAGAAATTAGTTTTGAAAAAACATAAACTGATTCAAATCTTTTACAAATGAGGCGCTGGTTATTATTTTTTCTGTTAGGACTCTCTGTTCGAGCAAACGCTCAAAGCAAGGATAATCATATAGTTATTGGCACAGTAGACAGCATTTACTCATCCGTACTTAAGGAAACCAGAAAAATATGGATTCACCTGCCAAACAGCGAAGGGGGTTATGATCCACAAAAAAAATACCCGGTAATATACCTGCTTGATGGTGATGTATTCTTTTATCCGGCTACCGGAATTGCACAATTCTTAAGCCAGAATGGGATATGCCCGGAAGTAATACTGGTGGGCATTCCAAGTACAGACAGGCTGCGCGATCTTACCCCCTGGCACGATGCAACAGTGCCTGCAGACAGCGATATGATGAGCACATCGGGCGGAGGTGAATTGTTTACTTCCTTCCTCGAAAAAGAATTGATTCCTTATATCGGGTCGCATTATCCGGTTGCGCCCTACCGTATGCTCGTTGGCCATTCGCTTGGCGGCCTGCTTGCTTTGAATACACTGATCAATCATACCAGTATGTTCAATTCTTATGTAGCCATTGATCCGGCCATATATTGGGCCGGCCAATGCTTATTAAAACAAGCCAAAACAGTTTTAGCGCAAAAAAAATTTAACAACACCTCATTATATATGGGCTTGTCTGGCGCTTTGCCCAACGCAGATTCTATAATGAAGGATAAAACGCTTGCAACCCTATATGACAGGTCTGTTCTTGAATTCGACAGGCTGGTTTGCTCATCACCGGATCATGGGCTGCATTACCGGAAGAAATATTATGACGATGAAACGCACAATACAGTAGGCTTCCCGGCCATTTACGATGCGCTTCATTTTATTTTTGATTTTGTGCCCTTACCGCATATACAAAAAGATACTGTAACAACAGCATTTTATACCAACCATTACAGAAGGGTATCTGAGAAAATGGGGTATATGCAGTTGCCTCCCGAAGAAATTATTAACGGTATGGGGTATTACTTTTTGCGTAAAAAAAGGCTTGACAAGGCTTATGATTTCTTTCAAATGAACATCAGCAATTACCCGGGCAGTTATAATGTTTATGACAGCATGAGCGACCTATATGCAGCCAAAGGCAATAATGAAAAAGCAATTAAATACCTGAAGAAAGAACTAACACTAAAAGACCTGCCCTATATCAGGCAGAAACTGGAGGCACTTAATAAACAGAAATAGCTTGCACTGCTGGTTTGAGTAGGTAAATCTGCTCATTCCGGCATGAAATAATTCCATTTATTCATTACTTCCATTATAAAAAAGAAAGAGCCCCGGTTAAAGGGCTCTCTTAAATATTAAATCAAATAAAAGCTACTAAGATTCCGGATATAAAACAGCTACATACTGGTTCTTACCGTCAAATATCTTTCTGGCAGTTTCCTTAATATCGGCCGGTGTCAGCTGGTCAATAAATTTCTCGTATTGCAGTATACGGTCTTTATCGCGGCCCCAGAACAATGTGCTCTGAAGTTTATCGGTCCAGTATTTATTTTCTTTTACATCGGTGCGGTACTTTTCGCGCCACTGGCTTTTTACTTTATCCAGGTCTTTGCCATCAGGCCCGTTGGCCTTCAGATCTTTGATTTCTATGGCAGATGCTGCGAGCAGCGTATCTACACTTTCGGGGCCGCAGGGCAGCTGCAGTTGTATGCTGTACCGCTCATAAGGCTCCTTGGCAACAGAACCACGGAAACCGCCGCCATAGATCTTGCCCATTTTCTCACGCAGGTCTTCAATCACCTTAATATTCAGAATTTCGGTAAGGGCCTGAACCTTTAAAGAGAGATCTTCGGAATAAGGAATTTCGCCGGAGTAGATTGCCAGGATAAGGCTTTTCGGTTCTTTACCTTTATGAAACTTCAGTTCTTTTATACCTGTTGCAGGGCGCACACCATTATCTTTTATGCCAGCTGAGCTGCCTTTTTTAGGAATGCTGCCGAGATAAGTTTCTATCAATGGTACAACAGTGGCCTGATCCACATTCCCGACAATATAGAAATGATATCCGTCGATGGTGCCTATTTCGTCATTATATATCCGTATCAACCTGTCCAGATCAATATTATCAAAATCAGCAGGCTTTGGAATAACCATTCTGGCCAGCGGATTATTATTGTACAGGGTTTTAATGGTAGTATCCATAAATGCAGCCTGCGGGTTTCCGGAAATAAAGCCTATCATGGTTTTTTGTTTGTCTTTAAAGGCTTTGAACAGGTCTTCATCCTTGCGTGGCTGTGTGATCTGGAGATAAGTAACCTGCATCAGGGCTTCAAAATCCTTTACTGTGCTGCTGCCCGTAAGCTCATCGGTAATCTCATTGATTTTTTCAGTTAATTCCACCTTTTTACCAGCCATCACCTTTTCAAAATCCGAAGGGCTGAATTTGCCCAGGCCCATAGCATCTACCACATCAGTTGCAAAATGTACATTGTCCCTGTCAGCCAGGTTATAGCCATTCGATCCGCCTTTTCTTACCGCAGTCAGCAGTATTTCATCGCTTTTGAAGTCAGTATGTTTCACGGTTACCTTCACCCCATTGCTTAATGTGTAGGTAGTGGCATCAAGACCTTCTTCCTTTACAGTAGAAACAACCTTACCCGGTGCAGGTTTAGTATCCATAAGCGAGGTAGCGACCGCCTTCTCTTCAGTTTTTTCAATTGACTGCTCAAATGCCTTTTTGGTCATCGACAGCAATTCCTTATCCGTAGGCAATTTCACATCGGCTTTATCGGGTGCGGTAATGAGGGAGAAGGTATTCATATTTGCCAGCCATTCTTTCACTTCCTTATTTACTTCTTCAATTTTAATGGAGGGCACCATTGATTTAAAGTAAGCATATTCATTATCCAGTCCGGGGAAGGGTTCTTTATCCAGGAACGCGCGGATATATTCATCTACGCGGTCTTTGCTGTCGGTGGTAGTCCTTTCGTTATACTGCTGCTCCATGCCGCTCATCATACTTTTCTTAGCCAGTTCCAGGTCCTGGACTGTAAATCCGTATTTCTTTGCACGCAGCAGTTCGCCGGTTACAGCATTCATTGCTTTTTCGAGGCCGTCGTTACTGAATAATGCATATACCTGCAGCGCCTCATAACCATGAATAAGGTCATCAAAGCCCACACCTGCAAAAGGGAAAGGAGGGTTGCCGCCTTGCGATAATTCAGTTAATTTACGGTTGATCATTGCTACAGCCATCTGTTTTACGAGATTGTTGCGGTAATCGCCCAGTGTTACCTCATCATGTTTTTTGGTATAAGGAAACAGGATCTGAAGTACAGAATTGGTAGCTTCCTTATCTGTTACCACCATAGCTTCCGGCGCTTTACGCGGATTAACGGATACGTATTTGCGCTCTTTTTCATTAGCCGGATTTTTGAGGCCTGCAAAATGTTTCTCAATCATGCTTTTTGCCGTGGCCACATCAATATCGCCAACCACTACTACCGCCTGAAGGTCGGGGCGGTACCAGTCGTGGTAAAAGCTACGGATAGTTGCGTATTTGAATGTCTTAAGTATCTCATCCTTACCAATAGGCAGGCGCTGTGCATACAGCGACCCTTCTGCCAGTTTCGGGAAGTACTTTTTCAGCATCCTGTCATTGGCGCCTTTTCCAAGACGGCTTTCTTCCAGCACTACGCCACGTTCTTCGTCTATATCATTATCGGTAAGCAGTGCATTATGCGCCCAATCCTCAATGATCTGGAAACCTTTTTCCAGGTTATCCGCTTTGTCGGTAGGTACCGGAAGCATAAATACCGTCTGGTCGAAAGCGGTATAAGCGTTAAGATCTGCGCCAAAACGCACACCTATTGATTGCAGGTAGCTTACCAGTTCATTTTTGGGGAAGTTTTTGGTTCCGTTAAAATTCATATGCTCCATGAAGTGCGCCAATCCCAGCTGATCATCATTTTCCAGGATAGCCCCGGCCTTTACTACCAGCCTCAGTTCCACCTTTTTCTCAGGTTTGTGATTGGTGCGGATGTAATAGGTAAGGCCATTGGCCAGTTTACCTGTAACAACATCCGGGTCATTGGGAAGATGTGATTTCAGGTCCTGGGCACTTACAAGCCCGGCAGCGGTAACAAACGCAATGCACAGGCCAATGCGCCGCATCAAAACAGAAAATGTTTGCATGTTTTTCTTAAATTTTTGACAAGGTAATATTAAATTTTGTGTGTGGATAACAGGCAGGTTATAAAATTGCTAAAATTAAGTTAGATTTATCAGCAAGGGAATCAATAAATGAAGCAGGGCTATCCGTAACTCAATTAAATTTGCCCTCTGAATTTTACAAATTGCTTACTTTCACAACCTAAGAAAATATATGGCGCTTATAAAATCTATATCAGGTATCAGGGGTACTATCGGCGGAAAACCAGGCAAGAGCCTGACTCCTGTAGATGTGGTTAAATTCACTACTGCTTATGGCTCATGGGTAGCTCAGCAGGGAGATAACAAAAAAATAATTATTGGCCGCGACGGACGCATCTCAGGCGGCATGATGCGCGACCTGATTGCTGCCACATTGCAAAGCGTGGGTTGTACAGTAATAGATCTGGGGCTCAGCACCACGCCTACTGTTGAAATGGCTGTTAAGATGGAAAACGCCGGTGGTGGTATTATCATTACAGCAAGCCATAACCCAAAAGAATGGAATGCACTGAAGCTGCTCAACAAAAACGGAGAATTCCTGGATGCTGCTGAGGGGCAGTGGATACTCGACTATGCCGAAAAAAGCGAACCGGCCTATGCCGAAATAAATAAGATAGGCTCTGTTGCCCAAAACGATACTTACATACAGAAACACATAGATACCATACTCGCCCACCCTCTTGTAGACGTGGCCGCCATCAGGAAGATGAATTATAAAATTGTTTTTGATGCTGTTAACTCTACCGGCGCCATATCTGTGCCTCCATTACTGAAAGCCCTGGGGGTTAGTGATATCACGGTGATGAATGAAGAAGTGAACGGACGTTTTGCCCACAACCCCGAACCCCTGCCCGAAAACCTGATTGAACTTTGTGCCACCGTAAAAAAGAAAAATGCTTCACTGGGCATAGCTGTTGACCCTGATGTAGACCGGCTTTGCTTTGTGTGCGAAGATGGCAGCCTGTTTGGTGAAGAATATACACTAGTGGCTATAGCCGATTATATGCTTTCGCACAAAAAAGGCAATACCGTATCCAATCTTTCTTCTACCCGTGCCTTGCGCGACGTTACCGAGAAGCATGGCGGGCAATACTTTCCAAGCGCAGTAGGCGAAGTGAATGTGGTGAAGAAAATGAAGGAAGTAAATGCGGTGATAGGCGGCGAAGGCAATGGCGGGGTAATAGTACCCGAACTTCACTACGGCAGGGATGCATTGATTGGTATTGCCCTATTCCTGACGCATCTGGCAAAATCGGGCAAGTCGACAAAGTCATTGCGCAGCACTTACCCCGATTACTTCATTTCTAAAAACAAGATTGAACTCAATGAGGATGTGAACACAAAGCTCATCTTTGAGCAGATAAAGAAGAAATACAAAAAGCAACCCATTAATACCGAAGATGGCCTGCGTATAGATTTCGACAGCGACTGGGTGCACCTCCGCACATCCAATACCGAACCCATCATCCGTATTTATGCAGAGAGTGGCACAGAAACTACCGCTAATAATATTGCCAAGCGCATTATGGCTGATATAAAGGAGATGATGCTGATGAAGGCTGAGTAAGGTTTTTGGAATTGGAATTGGGTAATAGACTCCAATCTCACCAACTTAACATATTATTTATTTATCCAAATTTATATAGCCCACGGTTTCAACCGTGGGTTTAAAATTATAGTATTTCCATAACGGTTTTTACCGTTTACCTGCGAACAACAAACCACTGATTAAGTTATTTTATATCTATTTTAAATCTTTCCCCGCTGGCGGATGAAACAGTGCGCCAGGTTTTTTTAATAGTTAAGTTATTAAAGAATCTCGCTTCAAAGGTGTGGCACACTTAAGTTTACCAATTGCCCCTTTAAACTTATCTTCGCACTCTTTTTAAACAGAGTATATGTATCGTACACATAATTGCGGGGAGTTAAGGGAAAATCATATTGGCAGTGCAGTAACCCTGGCCGGCTGGGTGCAGACCGTGAGGAAGTTTGGAAGTATCACTTTTGTAGACCTCCGCGACCGCTATGGCATTACCCAGTTGGTGTTCAGTGAGCAGCTCAATGGCCTGCTCGATGCCTCGCCGCTGGGCCGCGAGTTTGTGATACAAGTGAAAGGTACCGTGCTGGAGCGCAGCAATAAGAATGCAAAAATACCTACCGGCAACATAGAGATCAGTGTTGCTGAATTCTCCATAATGAACAGCGCCAAAACACCGCCCTTTACCATTGAAGAGGATACCGATGGCGGCGATGAACTGCGCATGAAATACCGCTACCTCGACCTCCGCCGCCCCACCCTGAAAAGGAATATGGAGCTGCGCTACAAGGTAAACAGGAGTGTGCGCAACTACCTGGATGGCCAGGGCTTCTGGGATATTGAAACCCCATTCCTGATACGCAGCACACCCGAAGGCGCCAGGGATTTTGTGGTGCCATCACGCATGAACGAAGGGCAGTTTTATGCATTGCCGCAAAGCCCGCAAACCTTCAAGCAATTGCTGATGGTGAGCGGCTACGACCGCTATTACCAGATTGTAAAATGCTTCAGGGATGAAGACCTGCGTGCCGACCGGCAGCCAGAATTTACCCAGATAGATTGCGAAATGTGCTTTGTGGAGCAGGAAGACATCCTCAATACATTCGAGGGCCTGTTCAAGCATGTTTTCAACGATGTGAAAGGCATTGAACTGACCGAGGCGTTCCCCCGCATGACATTTGCTGATGCTATGTGGCAATACGGCAATGACAAGCCCGATATCCGGTTTGAAATGAAAATACAGAATGCAAAAGCCACAGGCCAGGTGTTCTGCAAAGCGCTGGAGGGCTCGGATTTTAAAGTGTTTAATGAGGCTGAATCCGTGCTGATGATCGCTGTGCCCGGCTGTTGGGAGTATACCCGCAAGCAGCTGGACGAACTGACCGAATGGGTGAAACGCCCGCAGATTGGTATGAGCGGTGTAGTGAATATAAAATGCAACATAGATGGTACTTTCAAGAGCAGTGTGGACAAGTTTTTCAATGAAGAAAAATTAAAGGATATTGCTGATTTCTGCGGGGCCAAAGCAGGCGCATTGATACTTATACTCGCCGGTGCCGAAACCCGCACCCGCAAAGCCATGAGCGAACTAAGGCTGGAGATGGGCAACCGCCTGGGCCTGCGCAACCCTGCCATATACCGGCCTCTGTGGGTAATAGACTTCCCGCTGTTTGAATATGACGAAGAAAGCAACCGCTGGATGGCCAGGCACCATCCGTTTACCTCACCCAAGCCTGAGCAGATACCGCTGATGGACGATATGAGCCGATATGGCGAGATCAATGCCAATGCCTACGATATGGTGCTCAATGGCACTGAAATAGGTGGCGGCTCCATACGCATTTTTCAGCGCGACCTGCAGGAAAAAATGTTTGCAGCCCTGGGCATGAGCAAGGAGGAAGCGCAGGACAAATTCGGCTTCCTGATGGGTGCCTTCGAATATGGCGCGCCACCCCATGGCGGCCTGGCACTGGGCTTCGACAGGCTCTGCGCTCTCCTCGGCGGACAGGAAAGCATCCGCGATTTTATTGCCTTCCCCAAAAACAATGCCGGCCGCGATGTAATGCTCGATGCCCCATCGGATATAGATGCCGCACAGAAGAAGGAGTTGGGGTTAAAACCATAATATAATTAATATAAAATTTTAGCCGATTAACATAGCCCACGGTTTCAACCGTGGGTTTAATATTCAATATATGTATAACGGTTTCAACCGTTTATCCGCGAACAACAAACCCTCGAAACGGGAATAATTTATGTGTTTACTTTTGTTGTCCCGGCTTGTTGATTGTCCTTCTGAGCCAAGCCTGAGAATGCTAATGAGCTTCAGCGGTCATGGCACTTTTCAGGTGAGGATAGGTATGTTGCTAGCCAAAAAGTGTATCACTGGCGCGAGTCTGTAGTAAAGCCATATGCCTAGCCGACTCGTGTCTTCGCAATCTGCACGGTTTATAACCGGAGTATAAAATTAATCAAATAAACAATCGGTCTATTGGCAAAATCCCAGGTTTATCGCAATAATAATCAATAGCGCTGCTGTATTTGTAATCTTGCGGTAGCCACACAATGCCAGCCCTTACCGGGTTTTCATGCAGGTAATTCAATCTTTGAATTAGTTTTTCCTGGGTGTCCAAAACTATTGGATAATATACCTTCCCTTCTCATTCGCGTTTATAACGCGAATGCCCCGGTAGTGCGTTTGCAACGCACGTATTTCAGTCATTGCCGTATCTCCACTTTAACAATCAAACCCCAAACCTGAAATCCCAAAGTTTCCCAGCCGTGTCTCAAAAACCACAACAGCCCCAAAATGATCATGCCGAAGTATAAAACTTTTACATTCCAATTCGCGAGCTTTGAAGCTTTCTTAAGAGTATCGGGTCATAATTTTTTAAGTAATTTTGCTTATCAGCGTCTGGCAAGCAAATAAAAATAAACCTACAGGTTGATTTATTGAAAATTGTTAGTATATTTAAGGGAAGATTGTATGCCATTAAACAGCAGGGCGAACCTTATCATGAATTCAGAAGGTTACTGAATTTATGGTCGGATCCGTTGTATTTAATAAAATTTTTAGTGAATAATAAAATTGATTTACCAAAGAACAAAACCATACCTGAAATTGCTGACATCATTTCAAACAATGCCAAACAAATAAATGAAATTTTAAAGAGAATAAGTACCAATAAAAATGAAAAACTGGATACTTTTTTTTGCACCATTAAACAACTTTCAATATAAGTTCCGGATTCTGGCAGAACAGAAGGGAAGAGAAAATTACTTACGTGTATACGCCCTTAAAATTGATGATAATTGTTTTGTAATTACCTGTGGCGCCATAAAGTTCACCCATCTGATGGAAGATAGGATACATACCCGGGAAGAATTAATTAAGAATACACAATGCCGTGATTACCTTTTAAGCGAAAATATATTTGACATAACATCTTTTAAAGACTTACTAAATACTCAGTAATGAATGCAAATAAAGAAAAGTTCCTTGCTCTTGCAACTGAAACCGATGAGGATTTCATGAAGGAAGTTGAGTATCGCATCAACAACCGGGCATGGCTGACAGAATCATTTGGAATAGCTGTAAAAATACTGGTGCAGCTTGAAGAGCTAAAATGGACTCAGAAAGACCTTGCAAAGGCCATGAGCGTTTCGCCACAGCAGATAAACAAAATAGTGCATGGAAAACAAAACCTGAAACTGGAGACATTATTAAAACTTCAGACAATACTTGACATACCTGTTATGGCTTCTTACTTGGAAAATAAAGCTCCAAAAAAAGAAGAGTTAAAACTACCAGGCACTAATGTTAGTTTAAGAGCAACTGGATAAAATATTGGTCGGCAATGCATAACGGAAATTAATTTATGATTAGTTCCAGATTAACTGCACTAACCACCTGAACAACAAGGGCTGGCAAAAAAATACTATAAATAAAGAAAGCTGAGACGGTACCCCCCCCTCAGCTTTCTTATTAATAATGATATCTATAATTCTTATGCTTTTTTGATGCTCACTTTATCGTTCATATCCGAGTCAACAAGGATACGGCCGCAATGTTCGCAAACGATGATCTTTTTGTGCTGGCGAATTTCGCTCTGCCGCTGTGGCGGAATAACGTTGAAGCAGCCGCCGCACGAATCGCGGTGGATAGGCACTACCGCCAGTCCGTTGCGGTAGCTTTTGCGTATACGCTGATAAGCGGTAAGCAGGCGCGGATCAACCTTACTACGTGCTTCGTCCGACTTTTCGGCCAGCGCTTTTTCTTCTATTTCTGTTTCAGCCGAAATTTTTTCCAGTTCCACACGTTTCACCTTCAGCGCTTCTTCTACTTCTTTAATTTTTTCCTGGGTCTTGATTTGCACATTAGTACGGTCTCTCAGTTCGAAAGTTGCGTCCTTAATATGCTTTTCGTTCAGGCGCACCTCAAGTTCCTGCATTTCAATTTCTTTATTGATTGCTTCAAACTCGCGGTTGTTCTTAACGTTGTCCTGCTGTTTTTCGTATTTCTTGATTAAAGCCTGGGCTTCTTTTTTACCATTGGTTTTCTGCTCAATGAAAGTGTTAATGCTGTTGATCTCGGCATCAATATTGGTGATGCGGGTCTGCAGCCCTTCAATCTCATCTTCCAGGTCTTTTACCTCCATTGGTAATTCGCCCTTCATCGTCCTGATTTCATCAATTTTTGAATCAATCTTCTGTAATGCAAGGACGGCGGTGAGCTTTTCCTCAACCGAAAAGTCTTTTACTGTAGCCATTAATAATAATATTTTACCGGATTGGTATTTAAATTTGATAAAAGGATTGCAAATGTAGGGAATTTTTCTTTAAGTAGGGATTCAAATATTTCTGAAGTAAATTGTTCGCTTTCGTAATGGCCGATATCGGCTATTATAATTTTTGCCTCAGCATCAAAAAACTGGTGGTATTTAAAGTCGCCGGTCACAAATACATCGGCCCCGGCCCTGATGGCATCTTTGAGTAAAAAACTGCCGGAGCCACCACATAACGCCACTTTCTTAATATTTCCACTCAAAAGTTTGGTATGCCTGATGCAATCTGTTTTCATTTGCCTTTTGAGGTATGCCATAAAATCCGTTTCAGTCATTGCCTCCGGCAGATTTCCCACCATACCAGCACCTATATTCTGGTTGGTATTTGCCAGAGGTATCAATTCATAAGCTACCTCTTCATAAATATGGTTGTCAAATAATGCCTTGAGCACTCTGCCTTGCAGGTGCTGCTGCACCAGAACTTCTATCTTCACCTCCTGTACCTGCTCTCTTTTGCCCCCTCCCTGGCCTATGGCAGGATGCGTACCTGCCTCCCCTCTGAAAGTGCCTGTGCCATCAGTATTGAAACTGCACTCTTTATAATTACTGATATGCCCTGCACCTGCGGCAAACATTGCCTCCCTGACCTTATCGGCCACCGCAACAGGAACATAGGTATACAATTTACTCAGAGTATTGGCACGCGGGGCTAGCACAGAGGTATTAATCAGGCCCAGTTTCTCCGCAATTTTAGCGCTCACACCATAGCTCATATTGTCGAGGTTGGTATGGGCGGAACAAATGCTGATATCATTTTTAATAGCCTTCTGCACTACCCTTTCCACATAGGTTCGCCCTGATATCCGTTTCAGGCCCGAAAAAATCAGCGGATGGTGTGCAACAATGAGATTGCAACCACGCTCAATAGCTTCGTCCAATATAGCCTCAGTAACATCCAGTGTTATCAATACACCGGTTACAGCATCCTCAGTATTACCTACCTGCAGTCCGGCATTATCATAGCTTTCCTGGTATGCCGGCGGAGCAAAGGCTTCTATCGTTTCAATTATTTCTTTTACGAGCACAGATTGCTAATCATTTTTGGTCTTATACTTCGTTGGTTCCAACAAATTTACCCGGTTAAACATTATTATTCTTCCTCCTGCCCTCCTTGTTGTTGCCCTTTCACGTTCAGCAGTTCTTTTACCTTGGGGCCCATTGTCTGCATTTCCGAATAAATTTGTTTTGCAGTAGCACTGTCGCCTGTCTGGTAGGCTGTTGCGCTTAATGACTGCATGATCTGGAATTGCTGTTTTACATCATCGCCCATAGCCATTTTTTCGTCTTCACTTAGGCTTGTTACCCAATTCACATCAGCTTCGGCATTACGAACAATTTTCATTGTAAGGGCTTTGGCTTTATCCGGCGCTCCGGCACGGTAGTAGGCCGCAGCAATGTAATAAGCGGTAAAGTCGTAATAATAAGAATGTTCGGTGATTTTAGTCATTACCTTGTCCAATACCTTAATAGCGCTGTCCTTCTTACCTTCGGCAGCCAGGGCATTGGCCAGGAACGATGCGTCCATGCGGTAAGTAATAAATTCACGCCTGTTAGGCTCATCGAAATAAACATCATTCCGCTCACCACCTCCCCATCTGAATTTGTTTACAAACAGATCGTAGCTCTTTTCGGTATTCATTGACCCCAGTATAGGCTGACTGACCTTTGCAGCATCCGTGTATTTATAGGGCATCAGCCTGTATACGTCGCCTTCCATATGGAAATAATCACCAGTGCCACCGTAGTCACCCTGGCGCAGGCCTGCATCGAAATACAGCGGGCGGTTCCAGCCATCCTTTGCTACAGCAGCAATAATATTAAGTATTGCCAGGTCGCTCTTGTTCGGGGTGGTCTTAGGGTAACCCCATTTCATTTCGGTAGTAATCCGGCTGGTATCAGCAGCGGGTACCATATCTCTTTTTACCAGTTCCTCCTTGCTTAAAGCAGGCAGGAAGAAATTCCGGGTTGGCAGATAGTTGGTGAGTTCGCCACCGGTTCGGCCCACCATATTCGCCGGTTCTTTGCTGATGATGAAATTGCAGATGTCTATCAGGTTGAAATATTTGTCTTTCTGCACCTTCAAAACCGGATTATCGTAATACTGCACAAAATTGTGCCTGTCGCCTACATAATCTTCCGTCTTCCAGATCATGGGTACTACATCGGCATCATTTACGCGGGCATTGAGTTCATCAATAGACCAACCCATACCAAGAAGGCTTGTGTTGATTACCCGCACATCTTTGCGGTAACCTTCAACTTCCTGGATGTACCAGAGCGGGTAGGTCTGATTATCGCCGAAGGTAAATAATATGGCATTGGGCGCCAGGCAGGAAAGTGTATTGTAAGCCACATCGCGCGCCAGGGTCTTTTTAGAGCGGTCGTGGTCTTTCCATTCTTCTTTGGCCATTAATACCGGCACAGCTAAGAGGCTTACAAGAATAGCGGATATGGCTGCAACCGGGTCGCCGGTAAGCTTTCTTATCCACTGGTGCAGCATCAGCACTCCCAGGCCAATCCATATGGCAAAAGTATAGGTACTTCCTGCAAAGGCATAATCGCGCTCGCGGGGTTGCAGCGGTGGCATATTCAGGAAGATAGCAATAGCTAAGCCCGTAAAAAAGAACAAAGTCAATACAACAATGCCATCCCTGTTTTTATTGCGGAACTGATATATAAGCCCCATAATACCTAGAATAAATGGAAGCATGTATAATTTATTATGCCCGTCTTCGCTGTAACCGGCGCCCATATTGTCGGTATTGCCAAGGCCACGCAGCTGATCAAGGAATGTGATACCGGATATCCAGTTGCCGCGCTGTGGGTCAAGCTGGCCCTCCATATCATTCTGGCGACCGGCATAGTTCCACATAAAGAAGCGGAACCACATCCAGTTCAACTGGTAATCAACAAAATATTTAAGGTTATCGCCCATGGTTGGCTCATCGTTTTTACCCAGGTGCAGCATATTCATGTAAAAATTGGCATGATTTGCCTGCCCGTCGTAAATCCTGGGGAAAAAATGATTCTGGTCTCCGGTATATATTGGTACTATTCGTGTACCTACTGTTTCATAATAGTCCTTGCCATTTACAGTAGTCTGTGCATATAATTTTTCAGATGTATCATACTCCGATGGACGGCTATTGTAATAAGGCCCGAAGAAGATAGGTTGTTGGCCAAACTGTTCACGGTCTACATAATCAAGAAAACTGCTTGGATTGCTCGGGTTGGTCATATTTACCGGCACACCGGCACGGGCTCGTATGATTGCCGAAAAATAAGTGGAATAACCGATAATGATAAATAGGGTGCACAATGTACTGAGGTGGAGTATATAGTTGCCTTTCTTCCGGGCAAAGATCAGCAGGGCGAGCAGGCCTGCCGCAAGCAGCAGCAGGAAGGTAACAGATCCAACATCGAATGGTGTGCCGAAGCTGTTGGTAAACAGTATATCAAAGTAAGATGCAAACTTGGGTATATACCTGATGATGCCGAACATAATAAATGCCAGCACAATTACACTAATCATTAATGCAGTGATGCCACCCAGCCACGTGCCCTTGTACCGCCTGAAATAAACGATCATGGCTATTGGCGGTATTACCAGTAAAATAAGCAGATGCACACCCACAGCCAGGCCTATTACCATTGAGATAAGCAGCAGCCACCTGTCGGCATATTTGTTGTCGGCTACCCTTTCCCATTTCAATATAGCCCAGAAAGTGAATGCGGTAAAGAACGGAGAGGTGCCGAAAGGAATAGCTTCAACTGCCGAGAACCAGAAAGTATCGGAAAAAGTGTAAGCCAGAGCGCCTACCAGTGAGGCGCCGAGAATAAGCAAAGTCTGGTTTTTATCCGGTTCCTGATCACCGGGAGCAACCATCCTTTTGGCAAAATAGGATATGGTCCAGAACAAGAATAAAATAGCCAGTGCGCTCATTACAGCAGTGAGTGCGTTAATACAGGTAGCTGCGCCAACCTGGCCCAGGGCGCTAACCGAAGACTGCCCTGTAAAAGCCGGCACACCTGCGAACAATGCAAAAAGCCTTTGCAGAATCATCAATGTAGGAAAGCCGGGAGCATGACCACCTTCCAGTTTATAGGCGCACGAGAGAAACTCACCGCAATCCCAGAAGCTGCAGGTAGGCTCCATAGTTTTGAGGTAGACAATAAATGCTATAGTTCCGGTAAGCCAACCCGTGAGGTTATTAATTTTTGAGAATTTCATCCTGTTTTTTTGCTGTAGAAACAAAAGTATCTAAAGCTGTTGATTATTACATAAGAATGAGGTTAAAAAAAGTTAACTGACCAATGTATTTTTTTTGAATGAAAATTACGGAAGTATAAGTATTTTTATATATTTATAACCTGTAAATAGAATTTATCCGTTTCTAACCTCTTTACAAGTGAGCTTCCATTTATCCATAATCTGATTTTGATTATATAT
>Ga0364867_10420_pt1 | contig 23762 bp, 16 predicted proteins | sample ExccelAu500001D4_3_FD_206915 | JGI IMG/M metagenome (GOLD analysis project Ga0364867, IMG submission 206915) | Enriched cells from Trout Bog Lake Hypolimnion, Wisconsin, USA - BchlTB.Aug13.5000.01.D4 | ecosystem: Environmental > Aquatic > Freshwater > Lake > Hypolimnion/Profundal zone | place...
TGGGCGGGACGAACAGCGGTCTGTTGACGGTGCTGTTTACGAACATTGCGCCGATAGCGGCACCGGACAGCTACACGGTGGCTGAGAACACCACGAACACCTTTAGCGTGACGACAAATGACAGCGTTCGCACGGTCGGCGGCTGGCTGAGCATCGTGAGCGTGAACGCGACGAACGGCATCGCGAGTATTGCGAACGGCACGAACATCGTCTTCGCGCCGACCAACGGATTGGCGACAGGTACCGTGGGCTACACGATCACCGACAATGTGGGCGGCACAAACACCGGTCTGTTGACGGTGCTGTTTACGAACATTGCGCCGATAGCGGCACCGGACAGCTATACGGTGGCCGAGAACACCACGAACACCTTTAGCGTGACGACAAATGACAGCGTCCGCACGGTCGGCGGTTGGCTGAGTGTCGTCAGTGTGAGTGCGACAAACGGTATCGCGACGATTGCGAATGGTACGAATATCGTCTTTGCGCCGACCAATGGGTTGGCGACGGGCACCGTGGGGTACACGATCACCGACAATGTGGGTGGGACGAACAGCGCGGTCTTGACCGTCAATTTTACAAACATTGCGCCGATAGCGGCACCGGACAGCTACACGGTGGCCGAGAACACCACGAACACCTTCAGTGTGACCACGAATGACAGCGTCCGCACGGTCGGCGGCTGGCTGAGTGTCGTCAGTGTGAGCGCGACAAACGGTATCGCGACGATTGCGAATGGCACGAATATCGTCTTTGCGCCGACCAATGGGTTGGCGACGGGCACGGTGGGCTACACGATCACCGACAATGTGGGTGGGACGAACAGCGCGGTCTTGACCGTCAATTTTACAAACATTGCGCCGATTGCCGCGCCGGATAGCTACACGGTGGCTGAGAACACCACGAACACCTTCAGTGTGACTACCAACGACAGCGTTCGCACGGTCGGCGGCTGGCTGAGCATTGTCAGCGTGAGTGCGACGAACGGCATTGCAAGCATAGCGAATGGCACGAACATTGTGTTTGCGCCGACCAACGGATTGGCGACCGGCACGGTGGGTTACACGATCACGGATAATGTGGGTGGGACGAACAGCACACTCTTGACCGTCAATTTCACGAATGTTGCCCCGGTGGCCGCGTTCAACGGCGGACCGACCAATGGTTTTGTGCCGTTGCCGGTGGCCTTTACCAACGCCTCGGCGGGGAGCATCACGAATTATATCTGGAACTTCGGCGACGGTCATGCGATCACGAACAGCACAGGTGTGACGGTGACGAATACCTACACCAACGTGGGCAGCTTCACGGTGTCGCTGGTGGTGCGGGGGCCGGGCGGATCGAGCACGAATACGTTGACCAATTATGTGACGGCGGTGTATCCGGCGCCGGTGGCGGGTTTTGTTGCTGGTCCGACTGCGGGTTTTGCGCCCCTGACGGTGGTGTTGACGAACATCTCCACCGGAACGATAACCAACTGGATTTGGAATTTCGGGGATGGTCGCATTCTGACCAATGGCATGGCGCTGAATGGAACCAACACCTACATGGCTCCCGGAAGTTACTCGGTCAGTCTGATTGTGAACGGTCCGGGCGGATCCGGCACGAACACGCTGGGGAATGGCATCGGCGTTTTTGTGGCGCCGCGATTGATCCTGCCGGCTCTGAGCGGCGGCAAACTGGTGTTTAGCGGCACGAACTGTCCGGCGGGCGTGCCGTACCGGGTTCTGACGGCGACCAACCTCGCCTTGCCGGCGGGGAGCTGGGTTCCGGTCTGGACGAACACCTTTACGGGCGCGGGCGGCTTTGCCTACACGAATTCCCTGACGAACGCGGCGGCGTTTTTCAAATTGGTGTCACCGTGACAAAAAGGTTGAAGGAAGAATTATGAATGATGAAACCAAGAAGGTTTTAGGTTGAAGGATTCAGGATTTTATCTGTGTCAATCTGTGTCCATCTGTGGCGAAATGAGTTTTCAGTTTCAAGTGTTCAGTGTTCAGTTCCTTTGCTCAGCACTGCTTTCCTTGGCGTTCTTGGCGCCTTGGCGGTTTGAAATCTGTGTTTCATCTGTGCCCATCTGTGGCTAAAAAGTTTTCAAATTCAAGGGTTCAGGGTTCAGTTAAGCGGTCAAAATTTTGAATTTTGAGATTTAAGGTTTTAGTTTCTCTGCCCGGGTGAGCCACAGGCGCAACGCTACAGCCTTTTGCGTTTCCGCTTTCCGCTTTCCGACTTCCGCTTTTGTATTTGAATCTTTGCCCAGCTTTTTCCAAACCGTCACATGGCCGTAACATGCTCCGCGTACCTTTCCACGTGTGTCGTGTCGTAAACGACCCCGCACCCACGGTTTGACTTGTGTTAACGCCTGAATGAAATCCCAAGCCCGCAACAAATCGCATCTGTCGATCCGGGAGTTTTCCGTCCCCGCCGGCGAGGAGTGGACCTCGCCGCTTAATGGCTGGGCGATCATCCTGGTCCGGAAGGGCTACGGATTTTATCTCCACCCGAGCGCTAACCAGCAGTTGGAGACCGGAACGGTCTTGCTGGCGGCGGATGGCATCAAAGGGAGCATCCGGGCCAGCCAGGTGGGCGGAATCCTCCTGTGCGTCTTCAATATTCTACCAGCTCGGTTAACGGGACTGCTTTCACTGCCGGAGCAGGACGCCTTGAATCTGGTGGCCACCCGGATTGAAAAGGCCCTGCAAATCTTTCCGCCGGGCCATCCGATGGCGGGCCGGATGATGGAGCTTTGCTCGGGTGACCTCACGGAAGGCTTGTCCTTTCGGCTGAAATTATTGCAGATCTTCAGTGAGATGGTTGGCAAGGATCTGGCCCAACCGGTTAACCAGGTCGCCATATCCGATGTCCGGCAGAAGCTCGAGAAACTGCTCAAGGAAACCCCGGTGACGGACCTGGTGGAGATGAATTTCGAGGACATGGCCAAGATGACGAATTGCACGACGCGCCATCTGAGCCGGATTTTTCGCGATCTGGTGGGGATGTCCTTTCGGGAAAAACGCTCGGAGTTGCGGCTGGAAAAGGCGCGCGAACTCCTGGCCGGCACCGACGCCAAGGTCGTGGATCTGGCCCTGGAATGCGGCTACAAGTCGCTCAGCCTTTTCAATCTCATGTTCTATCGGCGCTACGGCATGAGCCCCGGGAAATGGCGTCAGAAGAAGATGAAATCGTGAGAAGATCATGGTAAGTCATCGCACCCTCGGCATCCGGTCCCTGGCCCTTTTCTGGCAGCTCGTGATTGTCTCTGTCAGCTTCTGGGGCTGGTTTTATATTTGGGAAGGCGTGGCGGTGGAATCCCCCGTCGGCTTCGAACATTACATCATTTACAACGAGTTTCTCCTGATCGGCATTCTGTTCGGACTGGGCGATCGCAAGCCGGAGACCGGGGGGCCGAAAAAGGACTGGATCATGGCCAACAACAAAAGTCTGCGCCAGGCTTTTTACGGGATTTTCAGCGTGTTTCTGATGGTTTTCGCGATCAAAGACAGTCTTATTTCGCGATCATTTCTGTTCAGCTATCTGCCCTGGCTGTATTCCAGCCTGCTTTTCACCAATCTCTGGCTGCCGCAGTTTCTGGGGCAATGGACCCAGTCCAGCGGGCGCCGGGAGCGGATGGCCCTGATCGGCATGCCCGAACAGATCCCGCAGCTGCAGTCCTGGCTGGACCAGAAGCGCCGGGTGGGCTTGGAAATTGCCGGGATTATCTCTCCCCAACCCGTCGCGGCGATCAGCGGCCCGATCCCGGTTTTGGGTGCGCTGGATGCCGCCAAGGAAATATTTCAGCGCGAGTCCATCACCCAGCTGGTGGTGCTCAATCTTTCGCTCGGTTCGGAAACCCTGCGCCAGCTCACCCTTTTGTGCGAGAGCGAAGGGGTCCGGCTGCTGGTCGTCCACGACCTGAACTCCTATTTCAATCACAACATCACGTTCTTTGAGGATGACGGCGTCCGGTTTATCGGGCTGCGGGATGAGCCCCTGGAAAACCCGGTCAACCGGATGGCCAAGCGTGCGCTGGATCTGGCGGTGTCCCTGCCCGTCGTGCTGTTTTTGCTGCCGTTCGTCAGCCTGACCGTCTGGCTGGTCCAGCGGATTTATTCGCCGGGTCCGCTGTTTTTTGTTCAGGAACGTAACGGGATGCTGGGGCGCACCTTTAAAATCTATAAATTCCGGACGATGCACGTGCACAACGACGATGAGAGCCGCCAGGCCCGGAAGGTGGATGCGCGGATTTTCCCCGCCGGGGTCTGGATGCGGAAGCTGAGCATTGATGAGCTGCCGCAGTTTTTCAATGTGCTGATGGGCGACATGAGTCTGGTGGGGCCGAGGCCGCACATGCCGATTCACGACGAGATGTTTGCCAAGATCATGAGAAACTACGTCGTGCGTCGGCTCGTGCAGCCGGGCATCACGGGCTGGGCGCAGGTGAGCGGTTTCCGGGGTCAGATCCATAACGAAACCGACGTGCTCAACCGGGTGCAGGCCGATATTTTTTACCTAGAGAACTGGTCCCTCAGCCTGGATCTGCTGATCATCCTCAAGACCATCAAAGCCTGCGTGGTGCCGCCCTCGACAGCCTACTGAACCCCAGGGTAAAGCGGAAAGCGAGAAATCGGGAAAGCGGAAACACCAAAGCAGGTTTCAGGGTCAAGATTTAAGGTTTCAGCCTGAATCTGTGAAAATCTGTGAGCATCTGTGGCTGAAGCCTCTTAGAATTCAACGATTCGTTTCCGCTTTCCGCTTTCTCGCTTTCCGCTTTTCAGTTTGCCCCTTCACAGGAATGAAACAGGAATGCCATCAGATTGACACAATCCTTCGATAAACTTCCGCGCTTGTCTGGAACAAGACATGGGTCCGATTGAGTTCGCAGCACAGTAACCGTGAGAAATTGACCGTTTTGGTAAAAGTTCCAAAACGGCCAAGTGCGGCAGCTTGCCCGCGTCCGGCTGGCGTCGTTTTTGGTAGGGCAGAGCTGCCGCTCTGCCCATTCTAAAAAACAATGCCAAATCTCAATGACCATCGGCCGATTGGGTAGGGCGCGTCACTTCGTACGCGCCGTCGTGGCGAACCCGGAAGCATGTTTTGGCAAGCGGCGGCGGGCAGCGGACTGCCAGCCCTACCCGTTTTACCGGTTGTCATTTGGAACGGGTATAAGCAGGGGACTCGCCGGGTTGTCAGCGAACGGGGGGTAGGGAATTTGATCTGGGGCGGCACCCCCAAGACCGAGATGGGGCAGCGGAGCGCCGTCGCCCTACCAATGAAACGATAACGGGGACAGCGCCGCGCATGTCCCTACCATTTTAGATAATAACATCATGAAGGAACAAACCATCATTCTCCCTCCCGGCAACAAGCCCGGACTGGGCGACCAGTACCGCTTGACCATGGTGGTGCCCAAGCGTCGCTACTGGCCCTATCTGCGGGAACGCTGGTGGGTGATTGTCATTACCACCGCCCTGGCTCTGGCCGCCGTGCTCGCCTACGAAACGGTGCGCACCGGCAAATTCCAGTCCTACGCCCAGATTTATGCGCCGGACTCCGGCGCATCTTCCTCCCAGCTCAATATGATCAACTTCCTTTCCGAAGGCGGGATGACCTATTTTGGCACGCAGATTGAACTGTTGAAGAGCGCCCGGATTCAGTCTGCGGCGATTGAAAAGGTGGGCATCACGATTCCGCCGGGCGAAGCCAATCCTTACAAGGTGCAGGTGTTCCGTCCCCTCGGCACCTCCATTCTGGCCCTGGAAGCCACCGGCCCCGATCCGGGCCTGACCCAGCGCTTTCTGCAATCGGTCATTGATGAATATCAGGCCTACAAAAAGCAGACCCATGCCATTTCATCGCAGGAAATGCTCGATTCCCTCAAGGATGAACTCAGCAAAAAACAGGCGGATCTGGAGGCGGAGGAAAACAAGTGGGCGGAATTCTTGCGCACGAATAACGTGGCAGGGCTGACCGAGGAGGCCAAAAGCGCCGGCAGCTATCTCTCTGAACTCAATCTCGAACTCGCCAAAAACCGGCTGGAACAAAACCTGTTGAGCCAAGGTTTGGCTCCCATTCCCAGTCCCGCAACGAACGGGGTCAACCCGGCTTTGACCAATCAAATAGGTCAGATGACTAATGCCGTGGCCACGAATGGCAGCATGGCCGCCGTCCAGGCTCCGACCAATTCCACCGTCCTTAGCGCCGTTTCCGATGATCAGAATCTGAACAATGCCCGACTGGAACTCGCGATGTTGACGGGCAACCGGGAAAGCCGGATCAAGTACATGGGCGTCCACGGATATGACGAGGAAGTCGCCCGGCTGACGCGGTCCGTTGCCATTTTGGATGCCGATCACCGCATCCGGACGGCGGGGCAGCTGGCCAAGCTGCAGGACCGGATTGCCGCCATTGAAAGCGCCATTCCGCAATGGGAAAAGCGCGTGTTTGACATCAATGAACGCCTGATTCAAAGCCAGCGCCTCAAGGAAAACATCACCCGCCAGCAGCAATATTTTGAGCACATGATGGCCACCGTGCAAAACGTCGATATCAGCCGTGGCGTGGCCCCCGGCCAGGTCATGATCCTGCAGGCGGCCACCCCCGGTCAGGGCGAAAAACGTTACCTGGCCCTGCGCTACATTCTGGCGACTTACATGGGCTTGTTCCTCGGCATGGGCATCGTGTTCGGCTGGTATTTGCTGGACGATCGCTTTGTGTCGGTCCGCGACGTCAAGGATCAATACGGCGAAAACGTCCTGGGCCTGGTGCCGCAGATCCGCGTCCGCCGCAACCAGCCCAAAAAGGCCCTGCTGGAACCCAACGACCCGCGCCCGGTTTATGCGGAGGCGTTCCGGCATTTGCGCTCGGCCCTGATGCTGGCCGATCTGGGCGAAAAGCGTCCGCAAACCTTGCTGTTCACCAGCGCCAGCCGATCTGAGGGCAAGACCACCGTGGCCATCAACCTGGCCCGGACCCTGGTGCGCGGCGGCCTGAAGGTGACGCTGGTGGATGCCGACACCCGTCACAGCCGGATGTACGCGTTGCTGGACGAAAAACCCGCCCCGGGCATTTACGACTATTTGCTGGGCCGGGCGACCCTCAAGGAAATTCTTGTCCCGACCAAGGTGGCGGGGCTGTCCTTTGTTTCCTGCGGCAATCTGGCGCCGGACAACGAAGGCCTGTTTATGCGGCCGCAGCTGGGCACCCTCATTCAGGAACTGCGCCAGAGCGCGGATTTCGTGGTCATTGATGCGGCGTCCATTCTCGCCTCAGACGACATTGCGCTGCTGGTGCCGCACGTGGACGCCATTGCGGTGGTGACGCGGCCATTTTACACGCGGTCGTCGCGCCTGCGCCAGGCCCTGGACATGCTGTATCAGCGCCAAGCGAAGAGCATTCAGATCATCTTCAACCGCGCCCGCCGGGACGACATGGACGGGCACTACGCCAAGAAAGGGTGGGAAGAGCCGGTAAAGTAAAAGCGGAATTCGGAAAGCGGAAAGCGGAAACGGGAAGGCAAATGAAAATGATGAAGGCAGAATTATGAATGATGAGGTGAAGCAGAAAACGAGCGCCGATTCAAACTGAAACCTTCAACCTTGACCCTGAACCCTCCCAGCTTCTGAACACTTGAAATTGAAAACTGTTTTTGCCATAGATGGGCACAGATGAAACACAGATCACGAAAAGATGGATGAAACGAGGCAGTTGAGAGGTCGCGATGTCAGCCTCGTAAATCGTAAATCGTAAATCGTAAATCGTAAATCCTCCCACTTCTCAACCTCTCAACGCGAAGCGGCGTCCTTTTTCGGGACACCCTTCCCAAAAAACAGGACATCCGGTCCGGGCAGAATGCCGGAAACCTCAAAATCCTCGTGGCCGAAGCCCTGAAATCTGTCGCAAAACACACGATTCATCAACAATGACAAGGGTTTTATCAGTTTGGTATGTAATCTGCTTAAACGCAGGGGATGTTGTGGAAGAATCGACTCAGGCAGGGGTGGACGGTGGGGATCATGAGTTTGGCCCTTTTGACGTGTGTCCGCCCGGCGTTCGCCGCAGGTGAACACTACGTTTTTGCGCATTACATGGTGTGCTATGCCACGTACGGGGAAAATTTAGAGGGCTACAAGAAGGAGATTTTAGAAGCCAAGTCGGCGGGGATTGACGGGTTTGCCCTGAATGTGGGGGCTTGGAACGGGCCCGATACCTACTACAAGCGCCGGGTGGAATTAATGTATCAAGCGGCGGAAAGTTTGAATGTGGACTTCAAGCTGTTCTTTTCGGTGGATTTGAACATCACTAATGACATTCTCCAGATGATCACGGCGTATGCCTATCGGACCAACTCGTTTTATTATCAGGGCAAGCTGGTGATCTCTTCATTCGGTGCCGGCTCCTTTTTGAGCGCAAATGTCATTCAGCCCTTAAACAACATGGGCATCCGAACATTCTTTGTCCCTTACTCCTGGCCGTCCGGCTGGGATTGGAATAACCTCAACACCAGTGCCAATGCCGTGCTGGCCGATGAAAACCTCTATAACATTGATGGTTTTTTTAGTTTTGCCTGCGGTGACACTGACGGAGTTAATTACCTTAACGCAGTTTATAGTCAGGCGGCGAAAACCGCCGGCAAACTGTTCATGGCCGGCTGCAACCCTACTTATTGGGGCAACTCACAGAAATCCACTGGCCGTTGTTATTTTGAAACGCAGGGTGGGAATGGCATTGACCGGCAATGGAGTTGGATTCTGACCAATCAGCCGGACTGGGTGGAGATTGTCACCTGGAATGATTTTAACGAAAGCACCTACATCTCCCCGGTGGACGATCCGGCAAAATATGAAGGGTGCGGCTTGGATACGCCCCGCCGTAATTCCCATGCGGGCTATCTGGAATTAACCAAACGCTACATTTCCTGGTATAAAACCGGCCAAGCTCCTGCCATCACTCAGGATAGCCTGTGTTTTTTCTACCGCACCCATTCGATCAATGCCATTGCCAGCGATGTCACTGATGTGCCCGTGACGGCCTCTATCGGCCCCATGCAGGACGCGCTCTATGCCACGGTCCTCCTAACGGCCCCGGCGAATTTGGAAACCATCTCCGGCTCCACCCGGACCACGAACAGTCTGGTGACCGGTATCAACCAAGTGCAAATTCCATTCAACGCCGGTTCACAGAAATTCACCCTGCGCCGAAACGGACTGCAAATATTAACGGTTCAGGGACCCGACATTCAAAATCAGGTGACCAATTACGACTACTTCACCACCAGCGGTTTTGTGTATCGGCCCGGGCATGTGCCCCCGAGCAATTTGAGTGCGGCTGGTAATTAAACCGATTTTAATTCCGTTTTGGAGGCAAACAGCAAGCAGTGGGCGGGTTACCTATTTCCGTCAGCCTGGCCTGCGCTCAGGCGGCGGATAGCGGCAGCTCCGCTGGTTTCCCGTCTGGTTCACGGCACTTTTTGGTCTCTGACCGGGGCCGTCTTGTCCCGATCGCTGGGCTTGCTTTCCTCAATCTTCATTGCCCGGATTCTGGGCAAGGTGGGGATGGGCAAATTGGGCATGATTCAGAGCACGGTGGGGATGTTCAGCGCCCTGGCCGGAATGGGCCTGGGATTGGCCGCCACCAAGCATATCGCTGAGTACCGCTCGAAAAACCCCGTGGTGGCAGGCGAAATCATCGGCTTTGTCAGCCTTGTCTCCTGGCTCAGCGGCGCCTTGATGACGTTGCTCGTCGTGCTGCTGGCCCCCTGGCTGGCCCGCGTCAGTTTATCGGCTCCGGAACTGACCCCGCAATTAGAGGTTGGGTCGCTCCTGCTTTTTTTTGGGGTGATCAATGGGGTGCAGACCGGTGTGCTGTCGGGGTTTGAAGCCTTCAAGACCATTGCCAAAGTCAATGTGATCACCGGAATTCTGAATTTTCTTATTCTGGTTAGTGCCGCGTATTTTGCCGGGTTGCCGGGCGTCATCGGGGGGTTGGTGGCCGGCCTGGCCATCAATTGCGGTTTGAATTTTCTGGCGGTGCGCCAGCAGGCATTGGCTTCGGGCATCCGCATCAGCTTTCGCAATCTCAAGCAACGTTGGGCTCTGCTCTGGCAGTTCGGGCTGCCGGGAATGCTTTCTGGATTTATTGCCGGTCCGGTGGGGTGGATCACCGGCGCAACGTTGGTTCGGCAGCCGGGAGGCTTTGCCGAGATGGGGATTTACAATGCCACGAATAGCTGGTTTCAAGCGGTGGCGTTTTTGCCGGATCTGCTGGCGCAAGTGCTCCTTCCGATTCTGGCCTCTTACAATGCGGACAAAGATCAACATGGAGCCGATCGCGCGCTGCGGCTCTCTACTTGGGCGAATGTCATTATTGTTATTCCAGTCATCCTGGTGGGCAGCGTGCTCAGTCCTTGGATCATGGGCTGGTATGGCCCGGGCTTTGCCCAGGGCTGGCCGGTGATGGTGCTGACGATGCTCAGCGCCGGGGTGCTCATGGTCCAGGGGCCCTTGGCCAACCAGATGATTGCCGACTCCCGGATGTGGGCGTATTTCTGGGCGCATGTGGGATGGGCGCTGGTTTTTGTGGCCGGAACTTTCTGGTGGGTGCCGTCCCTGGGCGCGGCGGGGCTGGGCACCGCCCGCCTGATCGCTTTTATCACCAACGGATTGTTTGTGCTCGCGGTATTTTGGTGGGGCAAGGATAAATCCAAGACCCTGGCCGCTCATTGAGTTTCGATATGAATCAACCCCGGTTCCATGCGCTGCTGCCCGTTCGAGACGAGGCCGATATTATTGGCCAATGTTTAAGTCATATGCTGACTTGGGCCGACGCCATCTATGTTTTTGACACGGGGAGCGTGGATGAAACGTGGGAAATCATACAAGACATCGCTTCGAAAAATAAGAAGGTGATTCCATTGAAGAAAGATCGGGTATATTTTTCCGATACCTTGGTGCGTGGATGGCTGTTTCATCAGGCGCGTGAGCGCATGCGGGATGGTGACTGGTTTTTACGGGCGGACGCCGACGAATTCCATCATGTGGCTCCACAAGAATTTGTAAAAACACGCCTGCGAAAACACGAAACAATTGTTTGGCATCAGTATTATGATTTTCGCCTAACTGCGACCGAAGTTGCTGCCTGGGAAGCAGGAAAAGAATCGGTATCCGACCGGCAAAGACCCATAGCCGAGCGCCGGAAGTGGTTTGCCCCCAGCCTGTATAGCGAGCCTCGACTGTGCCAGTATCGGGAAACGATGCGCTGGCCGGCAACGCATTCACATCCGTATAATGCAGGATATGTCGCCCGCGAGCGAATTCCGATCCGGCATTATCCCCATCGGGATCCGGAACAATTAAAACGGCGCTGCCTACTCAGGGCGTTAATCATGAAAAACAACCAGGATTATATTCAGCCGGATTCATTCCACTGGTTTGAAGGTGAATGGCGTAAGTTTATTGCGCCTGATGATTTGCCTGGACTTCAGCGTTGGTTGCCCGGGACTCCTTTGCCGGAGTTTCGCTTCAATAACCATTTGAAGACACCTATTAAGCGGGCCGCCCAAAGGCTGATTCATAGTGTCGGTCTGCCGCTGCTTGACAGGGTGCGTCCGGGATGGCGGGAACAGGATTATCCCACAAAAATCCCCCATGACGTAGTGGAGCGTTTGGAGCAGGAATTGAGCGCCTATCGCTAACCTTATGATTTCAAAAATTAAACCCCTTATTCCATCACGGTTTCGGCCGATTGGATATCTGATTCATCTCACTTGGTCTCGCACCAATGGACGGGTTCGGTCGGGTCCTTTTACCGGGATGCAGTACATATCGGGCTCCGTCGGAAGTTGCTATATCCCGAAGCTGCTGGGCATTTATGAAAGTGAACTGGCTGCGGAAGTGGAATTCATTTGCCAGAGGAAACCAACGCTCATTGTCGATGTTGGCGCAGCGGAAGGCTATTATGCCGTCGGGTTGGCCCGCCGCAACCCGCAGGCAAAAGTCATTGCCTTTGAAATGGAGCCCAAGGGACAGGCCTCCATACAGCAGATGGGGCGACTCAACCAGGTAGATAGTCAGGTTGAGATCCGAGGTAAATGTGAACCGGCTGATTTGGCAGCTGCATTGGCCGGCGATCCTCAGCCCGTTGTCATTTGCGATGTGGAGGGATACGAGGAAAAGCTGTTGGATCCGGTCGCTGTGCCGGCACTGGTGCAGTCCTGCATTTTGGTGGAACTCCACGAGGTTCTGGCACCTGGCATCACCGAAAAGCTCAAACAACGATTTTCCGCTACGCATGAAATCAAACTGATCTGGCAGGAACCCCGTTCGCGTTCGCAATTCCCCTGGCGCACGTTCGGCACCGCTCTGCTGCCAAAATCGTATTTGGACTGGAGCGTGGATGAGTGGCGCTCCGCGGCGGGGAGAATGTCCTGGCTATGGATCAAACCGCTATGAATACTGCAAAGTTGCCAGTGCGGGTCTTATTTTGTTGTACCGGCGTCGGCATCATGAACCGGGGTGTGGAGTCAGCCTATCGGGAGGCATTTGACGGCTTAAAAAACAGCCCGGGCTTGCAGGCCTGGCTGATCAAGGGGGCCGGGGAAAGGAAACCGGATGAATTTCCAGTCTGGTGCCTGCGACGGACGCATCCGCTGGCCAAATGGCTGGGCCGATTGATCCGGCGTAATGGCTATACGGTCGAGCAATTGAGCAGCATAATTCCAGTGGTGGCACAGATCCGTCGACTGCGGCCGCAGGTGGTTTTTTACGGGGATGCCAATCTGGGTTTTCAACTGTTTGCGCTCCGAAAATGGATTGGAGTTCCTTATCGGCTGATCTACCAGAATGGTGGTCCGTCGGACCCGCCGTTTGACCGCACGGACTTTGTCCATCAGGTCGCACCACTTTATCTGGAAGCATCCTTGAAATCCGGCGAGGCGCCGGAGCGCCATTTTATGATTCCCCATGGCATTCAGATTCCAGAACCTCCCGCCATGGATGGGGTAGCGAAGCGTGACGCGCGTTCCCGGCTGAATCTTCCTCAGGATCGCCCCATAATCCTGAGCGTGGGGTGGATCAGTCGTCAGCATAAGCGGATGCACTATTTGATCGAGGAACTAGCCCGGCTGCCGGAGCCGCGACCATTTCTCCAGATGCTCGGGGCCATGGATGAATCTTCCACTGAAATCATTGAACTGGCGGGGCGCCTGCTGGGACGCGGCAATTATTCGGCTCAATCGGTTTCGTATGAACAGGTGGCGAATTTCTATCGCGCTGCCGATATTTTTGTGCTGGCGTCGCTGCAAGAGGCGTTTGGCCGGGTGTATCTAGAAGCGCTGATGTACGGGCTGCCAGTTATTGCCCACCAGCATCCGGTCATGAAATATATTCTGGGCGAACACGGAATATTTGGTGATTTAAAGGAATCGGGAACTTTATCAGGCTTGATCCAACGGGTGCTTCCGACGTTGCCTGATCAAAAGTCTGGTATGGCACAATGGAATAGTGTTCGCAGCCGGTTCAGCTGGGAGGTGTTAAAGCCGGATTACCTGAATATGTTTAAGACTGTGGCTGCGGCAAATGTCTGACCCGGGCTTAATCCGATTAACCGAAATGCTGGTGCTATGGGGGACCTGACGAAAAATGTTCTAGCGGCGGAATCAGCCCCTGGCGCGGTTCCAGTTTCTGCCATTGTCACGGCATATAAGCGAATTCCGCAAACCATTGAGACGATAAAACGGCTTCAAGTATGCGTTCCCCGTCCTGATGAAATTCTCGTGCATGTGGATGCCCAGGAAAGGGACTGCGAAGCGGCCATCCGCAACGCATTTCCCGAAATAAAGCTTATTGTCAGCAGCGAATCGATCGGTCCGGGCGGCGGTCGGAATAAGCTGATCAAGGAGGCAAAAAATGAATTCGTCGCAAGTTTTGATGATGATTCTTATCCGATAGATGAGGACTATTTTGCCCGGATTCTGATTTTATTTGAGAAGTTCCCCAACGCTTCGATTCTGACTGCCGCTATTTATCACTTGGGAGAGTCTGTTAAGCCCGATCTGCATTTAGCTGATTGGAGTGCTGATTTTGTCGGTTGCGGCTGCGTCTATCGCAAGCAAGATTTTCTCCGATCCGCCGGGTACGTGCCGCTAACGATCGCTTACAGCATGGAAGAAGTAGATTTGGCGCTTCGCTACCGCGCCGCCGGCATGAATATTCTATACAGTTCCTGGTTAAGAATTCATCACGATACCCGACTTATCCACCACAGCCGTGCCCCCATTGTGGCCGGTAGCATTGCCAATCTGGCATTGCTCGCGTTTTTAAGGTATCCAGTTATTCTTTGGCCTCTTGGAATTCTGCAGTGTTTGAATCGTGTTCGCTATTTGATGACGCGTGGGAGCTTTGACGGTATTTTGCAGGGAATCTTCATGATTCCTTCCCACTGCTGGTCGAAACGGTCATTTCGAAAAGTGATTGGTTATTCGATTGTCAAAAGCTATCGAAACCATCGGAAAGCGCCTGTTGATTCAATGCCGGTTGGATTACCCTGCTTGCTGTAGATCGGCGCGTGGGTAAAGCGCTCCGGCAGGACAGTCCGCATTATCGCAGCATTGCAGAATGTTTTCCGCAACCGAATCTGGTTTATGTTGGAATTAGCTTTATTTGGCCAATTGCTGGTCTGGTTAGTGGTGCTCGCAATCTTTCTCTCGAGCAGCCAAGCCAGTCTGTTTCATCCGGCCACGGTCTATATAGTGTTTCACGGGCTGGTTTTTGTTTTGAGACCTTGGTTGGTTTACACCTTTAATTTTGATTCAGTGTGGAAATACATCGGCTTTGTGCCGACTGATGCCCAGTTTGTTCAAACGCTTTTGGTTACTTCTGTGGCATTGGTTGTATTTGTATTCGTTAGCTTCTGGGTGGGGCGGATGCCCGTTGGATTTTCATCGAGACCAGCTTTTTCATTTTCTGATGGCGAGCGGATCGGGCTTTTGGCCGCCACGCTTATCCTGATGCCACTCCTGGCATATTCCATTTATATCACCAATACCGGTCAATCCTCCGGCGCCCACGCTGCCAACGGGGTTTTCATCATGACCAATTCAACGGGCTATATTAATGATGCCCAATATATTTTGGCCCCATTGCTTTGCGCGTGGTTGCTGCTGACCCGCTTTCACCTGCTCAATCTGATTCCCATTGTCGTTTACCTGGGTTACCGCACCTGGTGTGGATGGTCCCGTTTTACCATCATCACTTTCTTGTTAACAGTGGTTTTAACCTACTGCTGGTATCACCGCAAAAAGTGGGTTCCCAAGTGGACGATTGCGGTGGCGCTGCCCACCCTGATACTATTTAATGTTTTAGGCCACAATCGTGATCTGCTTCAAAGCTATATCAAAGGTCAGCCGGCTGCCGCTTTGGAGTTCAGTGCGGGTATGACAAGTATGGAAAAAATGAGGCTGGCAGCAGACACGCAAGATTTTGCCAATTTTGATTATTTGGCTTATTTGCTTTCAATCATGCCCGACCGGACCGGCACGTACACCTACGGGACACAGCATCTCCAATTGCTGACCGAGCCCATACCCCGAATCTTGTGGTCTGAAAAACCCATCGGTTCCCCTATTAATTATTTCAACATCATGGACTATGGTAATTTCATGGGTTTGACCATGAGCATGCCAGGTGATGGCTGGTTTTCCGGTGGCTGGATTGGTTTGGTTATCACCATGGCCGTGGGGGCCGCATTGGCGGGCGCGTTCCATCGCTGGTTCTGGCATCATTCTGACAGTCCCATTGCCGCCCTTTTTTACGCTAGCGCTGTGGCTATGCTGATTCAGTGGTATCGGGATGGCGGTTACGTTTCCATGGCCAAGTTCATGTTCTGGGATTGGCTTCCTTTGATTCTGTGGGTTTCTATCAACTGGTTGCTCAGTCCTAAACCGGTGCCGATTTATTCAGCGGTTTTATCAACTGGAACCCGCATCCGGTTGTTGCTACCAAAATAATAGCCTTCATATGAAACCTGCGATCGGTGTCCTTTGGGCCCAATATGGGCCTTACCATTTGGCGCGATTTGCCGCCCTGAAGAGATTGGCCGGAACGGATCAGGTCTCTGCATTGGAGTTGGCCAGTCAGACAAAGGATTACAAGTGGCAACGCCAGGACCAACTTGATTTGATCACTCTTTGCCCGAATGCCATCGCTGAAACACTTGGTTTCTTTACGGTTTTTTCCCGGGTGCGTCAGCGTCTTAGCCGACTAAATCTGGATGTTTGCCTCCTGCCCGGCTACTCCCCAAAATCCTCTTTTGCTGCATTACTAGCCGCCAAATCGTTAGGTCTGAGAACGGTCTTGATGATCGACAGTCATGCCGGTACCGCTCAAGCCCGGGGTGTTCGTGCCTGGATCAAGCGTAAATTAGTTGGGCTTTTCGATGCCGCTCTGGTGGCGGGCAAACCGCATTTACGCTATTTCGTCTCCCTGGGAATGCCCGAAGCCAGAATCTTCACCGGCTACGATGCGGTGGATAACGACTTTTTTGCCCGAAGAGCGCGGGAGATTAGGAGTCAGGAGTCGGAAGTCCGGAGCCAGTATGAATTACCCCCGCGCTATTTCCTGAGCCTCGGCCGCTTCGTCCCGAAAAAAAACCTTTCCACTCTTATTCGCGCCTACGCCCTGCTGCTTAAATCGGAAATCGGAAATCGGAAATCGGAAATCCCGATGCATTTTGTGATGGTCGGCTCCGGCGAAGAAGAACCCAAGCTGCGCTCCCTGTGCCAGGAGTTGGGCTTGCCCGTATTCGATAAAACCAACTTAAAAATCGGCAAGCGTAAATCGGCAATCGTAAATCCCGCCCCCGGTGTTCATTTTTACGGGTTCCGGCAGATTGAGGAAAACCCCGTGTTTTATGCGCTGGCGGAGGCCTTCATCCTGCCCAGCCTTTACGAGGAATGGGGGCTGGTCGTCAATGAAGCGATGGCTTGCGGACTACCTGTTGTGGTGAGCGAGCCGGCCGGTTGTGCCGAGGATTTATTGCCCAAGGGAAGCCCTGTGGGGATGGATGAAGCCCTTGGCGGTTTCCCGCAATTGCATAACCAGATCCGGGATACGGGATTTGTGTTTGACCCGCATTCACCTGAATCGCTGGCGGAAACGTTGCAGGTTTTGATGTCATTTCCGCAGTTGCGCGTGAGCATGGGAGAAAATAGCCGACAAGTGGTAGAACAGTATTCCTGTGAAAACTTTGCCCGCAATGCCTTGCGGGCGGCGGAAGCGGCATTGGCAACATAACTGTCAGTCAATTTGCGAGCATTGGTGTAATGAGCGGATAGAGCATTTCATGCGTGTTGGCGTTTTCCATCCTGGCACCCAGCATTCCTGGCAAACTGCATTGGCTTTTCAGGAGGCTGGCAATTTGTCCTGGTATGCCACCTCCGCCTTTTACGATCCGTCGCGCTGGCCCTACAAGGTGGAGCGGTTTGTGCCGGACAAACTCTCCGCGCGTTTGAATCGCGAATTCAGGCGGCGCTATCATCCCTCCTTGAACCCCGACAAGGTCCGTCAATTCGGCTTCTGGGAATGGGCCGAGGTGGCCACCCGTCGGGCGGGGTTCCAATCTTTATCCAATTCTTGTAACGAGATCGGCAACCGGGCGTTTTGCCGGCAGATGATCCGGTTGATTGAGCGAGAGCCGGTGGATGTGATTGTTGGGTATAACACCTCCTCTCTGGAAGTTTTTCAGTGGGCTCGAAAGCGCGGCATTCGATGTGTGCTGGATCAAACAATCGGTCATCCGGCATCTCAAAACCAGACGATGCGTGAGGAGGAACAGCGCCACCCAGAATTCTTCGTCAAAAGTTATCAGCCTTGCGATCCAGTGGCGATTGACCGGCAAAATGCGGAGGTCGCGGAGGCTGATCTCGTGCTGGCGGGCTCTGAATTCTGCGCAAACTCAATGCTGGAAAACGGTTGTCCAAAGGAAAAGATAAGGATTGTCAACTACGGGTATGATGAGACGCTGTTTCCCCAAGACCAACCGCAGCGTCCGCCTTTAAAAAATCGTCCCGTGCAGTGGCTTTTTGTCGGTGAAGTGGGGCCGCGCAAGGGAATCGCTTACCTTCTCCAGGCATTTGAAAATATTCCAGCCAACCAGGCTGAATTAACCCTGGTTGGCCGCCTAGCAATTCCGGCGGCAACATTTGAAAAACATGCCGGGCGAGTGCGTCATATACCCCAGGTGCCGCGCACTGAAATTGCCCGCTACTTTGCCGAAGCGGACTGCTTTGTCTTTCCCAGCCTCTTTGAGGGGAGCGCGCTGGTCCTGAATGAGGCTTGCGGTGCCGGCCTCGGCATCATTCAAACCGACCGCGCCGGCAACGGCGCGCGCCCCGGCCAGAACGGACTTATTCTAGGCGACATTTCCGTGGATGTATTGACCCAGGCCATCCAGCAAGTCGTTGCCGATCCCGGCCTCTGCGAACGCTGGCAGGCGGCCTCCTGGGCCATGCGACCTGAGCGCACCTGGGCTAAATACCGGAAAAATGTAGCCGAGCTGGTGGCCTCATTTTAATAGAGTGAGACTCCTCACGTAATTATCAGCTGTCGCTCATGCGCCACCTTCACTTCACTCAATCGCTTGAGCCCATGCAGGGCGGCGGACTGGGGTCCAGCTGCCTGCAGCTGCACTCGCAAATGCTGGCGGCGGACCTGAGTTCTCAGCTCTGTTCCACCCATGGCGGTTTGCCGCAAAGCCGCGTTGCCAATACCCGCGAGTTCCCCCGAATTAAGCCCGGGGCCATCTATTTTTCGCCGGCCCTCCAGCGCGAGGCGCCGGCCCTGGTCCGCGAAGCCGATGTGCTCCACGGCCACGGCTTTTATGTCGGCACCAATTTCATCTTCGGACGCGAGGCGCGGCGGCAACGGAAACCGCTGGTCTATCACGCCCACGGCATGTTCGAACCCTATATCCTGAAGCGGTCGCGCTGGAAAAAAAACCTGGTCCAATGGCTGTTTGAAAACGCCAACTTCCGGCAGGTCCGCTTCTGGCGCGCCCTCACATCCAAGGAAGCGGACCAGATTCGCGCCTGCGGTTTTGGTCAGCCCATCGTGGTGGCCCCCAACGGACTGAATCCGGATGAGTTTCCAGCTCCATCCGACCGGAATGCGCCCCTGGAATTGCCCTTGGTCAAACACTTGGAAAAAAACGCGCTGCGCCTGTTGTTTCTCGGCCGACTGCATCCCAAAAAAGGCCTGGATATCCTGCTCCAAGCCTGGTCCAAATTGTCAACCGGGGCGCACAATTGGCAGCTGGTTATTGCCGGTCCGGATGAGCAGGGCTATTACGCCCAGGTCCGGTCTCTGGCCCAATCGCTCGGTGTGTTGGATCAAATTATTTTCACCGGACCGGTCAGCGGCGCGACCAAAGTAAATCTGTTGCACTCGGCGGATCTGTTTGTTTTGCCTTCCTATTCCGAGGGGTTTTCGATGGGCATTTTGGAGGCGATGGCCTGCGGGCTCCCGGTGGTGGCCACCCGCGCCTGTAATTTTCCGGAAATCTCCCAGACCGAAGCCGGATGGGAATGCGATGCCACGGCTGAATCTCTGACTAAGGTTTTACAAACCGCCTTGCTTTGCTCAGACTCGGAAAGACAGTCGCGCGGGGCCAAGGGACAACAATTGATCCAGTCCCGTTACACCTGGCCCACCGTTATCAAAACGTTGCAGAAAGCCTGTGACACCTACTGCTAAACCATGACCCGAGTTCGCAATGATTTGTTTGATGCCCGCAAAGGTCTGGACCGCGGCCGATCCCGGCCCGTGGAGGCGATCTGGTATCTGATCAAGTGCGTCTTTTTCCTTTCGCCGCTACCCTGGCCCGTTGCCTTCAAGTGTGCGTTGCTGCGTCTCTTTGGCGCCCGCATTGGCCGGTCGGTATATATCAAACCCCGGGTGAATATTCATTTCCCCTGGAAGCTGCAAGTGGGCGATCACACGTGGATCGGCGAGGAGGTGTTTCTGCTCAACCTAGAACCGATCACGATTGGGGCTCATTGCTGCATCTCACAGCGCGCTTTTCTCTGCACCGGCAACCACGATTATCGTCAGCCGGATATGCCGTATCGCAACCAGCCCATCACCATGGAAGACGGGGCGTGGATCGGGGCGCAATCCTTTGTCGGCCCCGGCGTTTGCGTGGGCAGCGAGGCGGTCATCGCGGCCGGCAGCGTGGTGACAAAAAGCCAGCCGCCGCAAATGGTCTGCGGCGGCAACCCGTGCACGCCGCTCCGCAAACGGTGGAGTTAACTGAAAAACTGACAGTCAACCACGAATTACACGAATAGCACGGATTAGGGAAGGGACTATTCATTCATCTTCCGATGGGGTCGACAGCGAATTTTTTGCATGCTCTTCTCATCCGTGGAATTCATGAAATCCGTGGTTGAAAATATTTTTAATGAACAACTTTGCTTCAACCGCTGAAACGAATTCCCCGTGGCGCCAGATATTGGGGGTGCGCTTTTTTGTGGGCGACGCCCCGGAAGCCGTGGAAATCGGGGCCCGCGGCGGACTGGTCGTGGTCCCCGCCGCCCCGGCTTTGCTGGAGCTGCGGAGTGATCCCGATTACCGCGAGGCTTTGCTGGAAGCCGACCTGCCCATCACCGACAGTGGGTTCCTCGTCATACTCTGGAATCTCATGATGCGGGACCGGATTCACCGGGTTTCGGGGCTGGAATATTTAAAGCTCCTGTTGCTGCGCCCCGAATTTTTCCAACCGGCCCAATGCCTCTGGATCATGCCCTCGGAATCCGCGTTGGAACTAAATTTGATCTGGTTGAAAAAACAGGGCTTTGCCGTGGAACGGGAGGATTGTTATGTGGCCCCGAAATACGGTCGCCCGGTGACTGACCCGCACCTGGTGGATCTGGTCAACCGCCGGAGCCCCCGACACATCGTGATCGGTCTGGGCGGCGGCGTGCAGGAAAAACTGGGATTATATTTGAAACGTCATTGCCCCGGCAAACCGGCCATTCATTGCATCGGGGCGGCCATCGGTTTTTTGACGGGCGATCAGGTGGCTATTCCGCATTGGGCGGATCAATGGGTCTTGGGCTGGCTGTTCCGCTGCGCGGCCAATCCCAGCCGCTTTGTGCCGCGCTATGCCAAGGCTCTGCAATTGCCGGCCCTGCTCTGGAAATACCGCAGCGAGCTGCCGGAATTGATCCCAAAAAAATAAGCCGGTGAACCCCTGTTTTAGCCACAGATTCCGGTTTAAACCGCCAACTGCAACGATTGCTCTCCGCCATGTCCGAATCAAAACAACAACCTTCGCCGTCGGCGACAATGCCCGGCGTCGGCATCGGTTTTTCCCTGGCCTCAATGCTCAGCGGCCCGAGGCTGATCCTTATTGCCCTAACCGCCCTCTGGCTGCTGCTGTTCAACGTTCTGCGCGAGGAATGGCAGGTGAATCCCCAATACGGCTACGGCTTTCTCGTCCCGCTGCTGGGGCTTTCGCTGCTGTGGCAGCGCTGGCCCGACCGCCCTCCTGTGGCTCCGACCGCTTCGGCCGGTTTAATTGCGTTGACGTTCGGATTGCTGGCATTGCAACTGCCGTTCCAGCTCGTTCAAGAGGCCAATCCGGAATGGCGGCTCTTGTATTGGCTTCACGCGATTCAGGTGCTGGGCCTGACGTTCGGCTGGCTCTATTTTGTCGGCGGCAAATCCTGGCTGCATCATTTCGCTCCCGCGCTGCTCTTCCTGTTGATGTCTATTCCCTGGCCGATGGGCGTGGAACGGGCCGTCATCCAAGGTCTGATGCAGTTTGTGGCTGCCATGACCACCGAGGTGGCCGGCTGGATGGGCATCCCTGCCGTCCAGCACGGCAACCTGATCGAGGTGGGGGTGGGCGTCGTCGGCATCGAAGAGGCCTGTAGCGGGGTCCGCTCGCTGCAATCCGCCCTGATGATCTCGCTGTTTCTGGGCGAAATGTACCGCTTTTCCGCCCTGCGCCGCACCAGTCTGCTCGGGGCCTCCATCGTCCTCGTCCTCATCGCCAACGTGGCCCGCACCAGCTTTCTCGTCTGGGCAGCGGCGAATCGCGGCCTGCAACAGATGGAAGCCTGGCACGACCTCGCCGGGAATATCGTCATGTGGATCATCCTGCCCAGCCTCATGGGGCTGGCCCTGCTCCTCAAACCCAAAGTTGCTCCCGTCGCCTCGGTCTCGTCGCCCCAGACTTCGGGGGAGGGCAGCCAACTGCCTGCATTGCCCCGATGGATCGGGATTGCGGCTCTGACCTGGCTGTTTGCCGTTCAAGGCGTCACGGAACTTTGGTACCGCTCACACGAGCGACAATTGATTGCCAATGTTGATTGGTCAGTCGCTTGGCCGGAAAAGGAACCCGGTTTCGCACGGACGGCGGTTCCGGAAAAATCGCTCGCCATGCTGCGCTGCTCCCAGAGCGAGGCCGCCCGCTGGCAGGACGACAGCGGCAACCATTGGAGCGGCTTTTTATTGCACTGGGAGCCGGGCCGGAATTCCGAGCAGCTCGCCAAGGGGCATCGACCGGATATCTGTTTCCCCGCCATTGGTGCCCGGCTGGCCGGGGATTTCGGCCGGGTCACTCTCGCTGCGGATGGATTTGATCTTACCTTCCGGCATCAAAGCTTCGAGGTCGGCCCCCAGACCATCCACGTCTTTTTCTGCCTCTGGTCCGAGAAAATTTCTCCCAATGAAAAAGTGCTCCGGGAGGACAATTCCTACGACAGCCGTTTTCAGGCCGTTTTGGCCGGCAAACGCAATCTCGGTCAAAAGGTGTTTGAGATTGTTGTGCAAGGACCGGACACGGGCGATGCGGCGGTGGCCCTGTTCAAGAGCGAGCTGCCCAAACTCGCCAGGCGAAAGTGAAGGATTATCCTCAAACCAGCCGTTAAACCATGGAGGACCTGAAGCGCATGAAGGGGAACCATTTTTAGCCACAGATGGGCACAGATGAAACACAGATTTTTAACCGCGAAATATGCGAAATACGCGAAAATTCAGAGCCGTTATGGGAACTTGTCCGGCCTAAACATTTCACCCGCCAGGTGAATGCCGACTAATTTAAAATCTTTGCCGGTTCGCGTATTTCGCGTATTTCGCGGTTTCAATTGCGGGATCCCAGCTGAACTCAAAACTTAAAAATCAAAACTCATAATTTTTCGTTTTTGCCGTTCGTCCGCACCCATGCCCTCTTCCACTCGGAGAGGTTTTTTTGTTTTCGCGTTCTGCGCTGGTTTGCCCTGGAGTCGGCTTCATGACCTTCATGGTCTTCATGGTGAATTTTCGTCACCGGAATGTCACTTGCGAACATCCCGCAGGGAATGCTAATCTTATCCGTTCAGATGGTTAATAATCGACAAGTCCTGCGGACGCGCCTGCTAAAAATAGCTGTGTGGGTGTTGCTGGCCTGTGTCTGGATGGGGCTGAACAGCGCCCATGCGGCGTTCACCACCAATTCCTGGAGCTTTACCGGCAACACGAACAACGGCCCTTTCAATGCAACCGCGACCGGCGATGGACTGTTCACTTCGACCCTGCTCGCGCCGGCGGGCTCCACTATTGTGAAAACTGGCGGCCAGAGCGGTTCCTATTTGAATCTGCCGGCCGCCGATTATCACGGGACCCTGGTGCTTTCCATACTCGCCAGCAAATCCCTGACCTTCACCACTCTGAAATTTTATGATGACATTGCCAACGCGAACGCCCCCACCGGCATCAACTGGCAATATC
>Ga0364867_10030_pt5 | contig 23737 bp, 17 predicted proteins | sample ExccelAu500001D4_3_FD_206915 | JGI IMG/M metagenome (GOLD analysis project Ga0364867, IMG submission 206915) | Enriched cells from Trout Bog Lake Hypolimnion, Wisconsin, USA - BchlTB.Aug13.5000.01.D4 | ecosystem: Environmental > Aquatic > Freshwater > Lake > Hypolimnion/Profundal zone | place...
GTCGGCGAGCGCCTTGAAGCCGCCGCCATTGGCTGCCGAGGGAAAGCGGTTCGGCGCGGGCAAGAGCCGGCCAAACTTGTCGGCAGCGAGCGCGGCGCCGACGCGGGTTTTGTTAAGCAGCCAGTCGTTGCCGGTGGGCTGGGGATCGTACCAGCGAAAATCAATAACCACGGCGTCCCAGCCGACGGGTTGGAGATGTTGTTTGAACCAGTCGGCGTTGGCGAGCGTTTCGGCCTCGGTCACCGAATCACCGAAGGCATCGTAACTGTTCCAGCCCAGCGGCGGCGTGAGCGCGAGCGTATCGCCGACCACAAGAGTGATGTTGGCCGAGGCCTTGCCATGGCCGTTTTTGGCGGTGGCCTCAAAATGATAGGTGCCGGCGGCTGGCAACGTGCCCGCAATGACGCCGGTTTGGGGATCCAACGTCAGCCCGGCGGGCAGATGGCGGGCGGAAAAAGTCAGCGGCGCTTCCCCGGTCACGGCCAGCGCATACACCAGCGGCGTACCAGGCCGGACGCCAATGATAAATGGCCCGTTAAATTGCGGCGCAATCGCCGGTTGGGCGGCGGCGATAAGTTGCGTTTCAAATGGCGTGAGCGATTCACCGGAACCACCGGGCGCGGCCTGCAGGGACAAGTTGGCGGCGAGTAATAATGACAGGGCCAAAGGTGCTTTCATGCGAAGCAAAAGCTTAGGCGAGGCGTTTGGATGCGTCGATCACTTATTCGGGTAAGGGGGGGGCGAGAATCCTCGCTTGCCCAGGCCGGCAAAGGAGCATTGAACTCGACGGGCTCCGATGTCAAAGGATGAACAAATCGGACCCGCGCCGCCTGGAGGCATAGCGGCGGATCGTCCACCGCCAACGTTTGCGTGCGGCCCAACTGCCGGCGGGGCAGATAAATCGCGTCGCCGCACACCGGCACGCCCAGATGCCAGAGATGCACGCGAATCTGATTCGTGCGACCGGTCAACGGCCGCGCTTCCAGCAGGTTTGTGCCATCGGCGAAACGCCGGAGCACGCAGAATCCGGTCTGCGCCGGCAGTCCGTTTTCATGATCGACGGTGCGCGAACATCGCTTGCCGGAGCGGGCGCTGATGGGAGCGTCGCAGGCAAACTCGTCTGCCGGCAGCGGACCCGACACCCGGACCAGATAGGCTTTCTCCACCTGTCCCTGTGCGAACTGCGCCTGCAACCGGCCGGCAAAGAGGCGTGTGCGCGCCACCAGCACCAAACCGGTGGTGTTCGCATCCAGCCGGTGCGCCGGAAAGGGTGTTTGCGGATGATAGGCCGCATTGAGGATATACTGCAGGGTATTGAGATAGAAGCGTCCGCCGGCGTGCATCGGCAGCGGGGCGGGCTTGTTCAGCACGATCAGCGCCTCATCCTCATGGAGGATTTCCACCGCCCCGTTCACCGCCGGCTCCGTCACCGCCGGGAACAAATGCTGATAACGTTCACCCGCCCGAACGATTTGGCTGGCCGCCACCGTCGCCTGTTCCCGGTTCACAATCCGACCCCGGGCAAATTCAGCCTGCCAGTCCGCCATTGAAACGTTTGCCACCATGCGCCCGAGCGCCGCCAGCAGAGTCAGTCCATCGCAATCACCACGGATATTGAGCGGCTTGAAATGATCGCGCGGCCGGCTCCCCGGCAAAGGAGTAACCGCTTGGCGAATGGTCGCGTGACGATGGTCAATGAGCAGTTGCAATCGGCGTCTTGGGGGTTGCCGGGAATGAAATCCACATTTGCCACCGCAGGTTGGTCGCCGGTATATGCATATATTCATCACGCCCAACAATGGACGCGAAACGACTGAACATCGCGTTCAAAAGTATAAAATGGCGGTCTAAACGCTCGGCCAAAAACGGGCCGACTTTGTGAACTGTATGGGGCTAAATACGGTGAAATTAAAATGGAGCGAGCGAAGGGATTTGAAGCCGTCCAAAACTTTTAGCCGGCTCGTTTAAAAACACAGCGTATTCATTCATTTCCAGCATGTTACCAACCAAGTAAAAATCTGTCCATTGCGAAAAAATACGAAGATTTCCGCACGGTTTTGGTCATACGCAGTCATATCCAGTCATGAAAATTATGGCTGGATTCCCCGCTTGTTTGAGGCCACACGAGCGGTCGAAATTTTTTCAAGATGCGTTGTGTCATTAAATGCATTTAGCGGCTGTTAAACCGGCAATTCAAGCAGGCTGGTTCGTCACCCGATCATCCGTTAAGCAGGCAATTCCAAATAATTTGCGACATTTTTTGAAAATCATTAAAAACCATCACCAACACATCCCTCTATAGATGAATTAATTTTACCCGCCATGAGTCAATCTGAGGCAAGTGAATGCGGCGCCTCCAATTCTCCAGTTACTCCAATTGAGGTATATCTGCGCTGGTCCGGCGGTGATAATATGTATATTAGTTGTCCGAAGGACCTTACTTCACTACCCAAAAATATCAGCCCGGTTCGATTCAAAAAATCACCTCACGCACTTCCGGTGAAACCAACCATTACAGCAATGATCGTTGGGGCTTGCACTTTGATTGCGGCCCCAGCTTGGGCGACGACTGCCTGCCTGCCGGACGCCGACATCATTCCGGCACCAGCCAATCGCACTTTCTCCGCCGGCGCTTTCACTATGGATGCCGGGACAAAAATCATTTATGAATCTAGCGCTGAAAAAGCGACGGCGGAGATTTTGCAAGCGGAAGTCAAAGCACGCAACGGCTGGAAATGGAAAGTGCTTCATACCGGAAAACACATAGCCGGGGCTGTTGTGATCGAGTCGGCCAAAAACAATAAATCCGATGCCGAGGACTATTCTCTGACGGTTTGCTCCACCCAATTGGTTTTGCAGGCCACATCCGATGCCGGACTGTTCTATGCAGTGCAATCGTTGCTGCAAATGGCGGATGCCCGAGGCATCTCGGCCGGCAGGCCCGTCACCTTGCCGGCGATCCACATAACCGATGCCCCGCACTTTGCCTGGCGGGGGCTGCTGCTGGATGAATCCGATCACTTTTACGGCAAGCAAACGGTCGAGGAATTGCTCGATGCCATGGTGGACCAGATTCACACTGCCGACTGTCGTGAGCTGCTGGCCCAGATTCCTGACGGATCAGTGGATGCGATCATCACCGATCCGCCTTATGGTGTCGGCCAAGGCCGGTGGGATACGCTGACCGAAGAACTCGCGACTTTTATTGTCCGGGAAACTATGCGTCTGTTAAAGCCGACGGGGAGCTTTTTCTGGTTCGGCCACAATGAAACCACCGCCGAGATGTGGCCGGTGTTCAAGCCGCTGCGGCCACGGTGGCTGACATGGTTTTACCGGAACAGCAGCAATATCGCCCAGCAGACATTTGGCTGGAACAGTCAGGTTATTGTATACGGGCACAAAGGGAACCCGGTCTTCAACTTGGACGCTGGTCGGATTGCCTATTCGCCGAAAACCAGCACTAGCCGGGTTAGTCATGACGATAGCAGCTCACAGTATGGCATCCGGCGCAATGGTAAGATCGCCAAGACAGTCCACGAACTGGGCCGTAAGCCAATGGACGTACTGGAATTCCCGGCGGTGACGGCGGGCGTCGTGCAAGCGGAAGGCCGCTGGCATCCAACGCAGAAGCCGTTGGCGTTGATGCGCCAGCTTGTCGCCGTTTCAACCGATCCGGGAAGCCTCGTGGTTGATCCATTTTGCGGCGGTGGCACCACTTGCCTTGCTGCGCGACAACTGGGGCGGCAGTTCATTGGCATTGAACGTGACGCAGAGTTTGCACGCAAATGTCGCCAGCGGCTGGCTGGCGCGTGAACGGTGGGGTGTGCTGAAACTGTATCCGCCATCCACGGCAAGGCAAAAAACTGTGTTACGCCACCAGCCGCGCCAGCAGCACGGAGGACCGGTTTTCCGTCTTATTGTTCCGCACCGCCAAGCCCAGCGCCTTCCGCTGCCCGATCAGCACCACCAGTTTCTTGCCGCGCGTGATGCCGGTGTATACGAGGTTCCGCTGAAGCAGCATGTACTGCTGCATGGCCAGCGGCGTGACGACGCAGGGAAACTCCGATCCCTGTGACTTATGGATGGTGATCGCGTACGCCAGCGATACCTCGTCCAGCTCGCCGTAATCGTATACAACCTCGCGCTGGTCATATTGGATCAGCACCTCGCGCTCCACCGGGTCGATCTTCACGATCTGCCCGATATCACCGTTGAACACGTCCTTGTCGTAATTGTTTTCGGTTTGGATCACCTTGTCCCGCACCCGGAAATGCCAGCCGAACTTCTCCACCCCCGGCTCATTCCCACGCGCCGGATTCAGCTCGTTCTGGAGCCGCACATTCAGCTCCCGGATGCCCAGCAAGCCCCGGTTCATCGGGCAGAGCACCTGTACATCCCGGATCGGATCGAGGCCAAACTTGGCCGGTATACGCACCTTGACCATCTCCACGAGCGTGGCGGCAATGTGATCCGGATCTTCCCGATCAACCACGAAGAAGTCGGATTCCGAGCCCTTGGGCGGGGTCTGGGGCATCTGCCCTTGGTTGATCCGGTGCGCGTTCTGAATAATCCGGCTATGGGCTGCCTGCCGGAAGACCTCGGTCAATCGCACCACCGGCACCACCTTGCTCTCGATCAGGTGGTGCAGGACCATGCCCGGTCCCACCGAGGGAGCTGGTCAATGTCTCCGACGAGCAGCAAACTGCCTTTCATAGCAGGGCGCGGAGCAGATGGGCCATTAGCTGAATGTCCACCATCGAGGTCTCGTCAACGACGAGCAGAACCGACCACAGTCACGTGATCCCGGTGCCCCTTGGCTTTGACCTTGAGCACCGCCCAGCCATTCTCTTCATTGAAGAAGGTCACGCGTTCGATCAGCCCGGTAAGGCTTTCGGCGTGTACGGCTGGCGGTTGGATTGGCACGCCAGTGATTCTGCGAAGGCGCGCAGGCCTTGGCAAGCAGCACCCTGTGCCGACCAAACTGCTCGCCGTCCGGCTACGAGGTCTGGGCCAGTTCTGTATCCGGTACCATCTCAGCGTTCTTACCGGCAACGGGAACCTCTGCCGAATTGGGAGTTTCCTCGGGATAGATATTGAACCATTCCAGCGCCTCGGTTTCGGTGCAAAACGGATTGGCATAGTGCCGCTTGCAGATGGTCATCGAATTGCCCATCTCCTCGGAAACTTGCCCGATATTCTTCACAATCCGTTGCCGATGGGTTCCATAGCCGTGTCTCAAGGCGTCGTGCTCGATTTTTACGCTGGCGACGCGCAGCAGGGCAGGGTTCACGTGCACCAAATTCACATCGGGGCAAATAGGACCTTTGGGCTTCCGCCACGGCTTCAGCCACTGTTCAAGATTGGGCTGGATCGGAATCTGACGACAATACCCGGTCTTGGATTTGGTGCCCGGCAGGCGGATGTAATCATCGCCCACTTCCGCCCAATCGAGTCTCACCGCCTCGGACGGGCGCAGCCCGGCAAAACAGATAAGGACCACGAACGGGAGCAGGTCGGGGCGCTTGGCGGGCGGGTTGGCGAGAATCGACTTCAACTCCGCAACCCGCAGAAACTTCACCTCGCCCTGAATGACACGCTTACGTTCCATGTCCATCGCCGGGTTAAAACCTTTCGGCACCATCGGCGGGCTCTGCTTGACCGCCCATTTAAAGAAGTTCACCATCATGATCCGATACTCGTTGATGGTCTTCGGCCCTAGGTTCATGTTCATGACGGCCTCATCCAGTTGCCCGGCAGTCAACTCGTCCGTCATGATACCCTTGGGCAACAGGCCGACCAGCCGCCGCAAACGACATTCGATGTTTTCGCAGTGCGCTGTCGATTTGCCGCCGTTGACCTTAAATTCATGGTAGGGGATCGTCGCCTCCGCGAAACTGACAGGGACGTGCTTGCCCGCCTTTTGGAGGTGGCTGACGTAATAGTGGATGGCCTCGGAAATGCTCGTGCAATTGTCATACATCGCCAGCATCGCTCTGGCATCAGCCCACTGGCGGGCGGCGGTGCTCAAGGTTTCACCGGTACCGACGGCCCGAACGACTTCCATCGCGATGCAAACCTCCTGCCATTGACCGTGGCTCAAAGCAAGCCGATTGGTCTGCCCCTTTGCCATGGCGGCGCGAATGGTATCCGCCCGACTTTCCGCTTCCTGCTTGGTCTGGTGATTCAGCAACCGGCGCTTGCCGGTACTGTAGTCTGCCAGTACCCAATACAGCTTGAGCCCAGATTTTGAGGGCTTTACGGTGTGATAGATTTTAAACTCAACGCCATTGGCGTTGTATACGTAATTTGATGCTGTTTTAACCATACGCAGACAAGAACGGAATTTCTGGTCTGCGCAGCCGAAATTGTTTCAATTTGTTTCAACGGGGCTTTTTGAGGGTGTGTACCATCTGGAAACCATCAAAAAGGCCATATTTTCAGGGGAAAATGATGGCGGGAGTGGCGGGGCTCGAACCCGTAACCTCTGCCGTGACAGGGCAGCGCTCTAACCAATTGAGCTACACCCCCGCGAAGGGGAAAGAGACGTTACGTAAAACCGGGGAAAACGTCAAGGTTTGGTTTGAGTTTTTTCTGATTATTGTAAGCGTTGGCGATGCTTGAATCGCAAAAACCGTTCATTTTAATGAAATTGGGTAAAATCGACAGGGGGAAGATAAAAATTCGGGCAGCAGACGCCAAGGAGGTGGGGGTGGGGAACCCCGCTGAAGAAACGTGCTGCTACCCGAATAAGGTTATGTTACATTTTAGTGACGCGTTGTCAACTTTTTTCCTGAAAGCTGAGCAACTTTAGCGTGAAATGCTTGACGTCCAAGCCCGCAGCCAACACGTTTCTGGTCGATGAATCGGGTCCACCTTCTTACGGAACAGGTCGCCAACCAAATCGCCGCCGGCGAGGTGGTGGAGCGGCCCGCCAGCGTGGTCAAGGAACTCGTTGAGAACTCGCTGGATGCCGGCGCTCAGAAGGTCACCGTGGAGATCGGGGCGGGCGGGCGCAGCCTGATTCGCGTGACCGATGATGGCATGGGCATGAGCCGGGATGACGCTTTGCTCTCCTTGGAACGCCATGCCACCAGTAAAATTCAGAAGGCGGAAGATCTTTCTTCCATCAGCACCATGGGCTTTCGCGGCGAAGCCGTGCCGAGTATTGCCAGCGTGAGCCGGTTTACGCTGATTACGAGGGAAAAGGACAATTCTTCGCCCGAAGGCACCCAAATTATCGTCAATGGCGGCACCATTGCCGAGGTGAAGGCGGCCGGGAGCGCTCCCGGCACGAGCGTGGAAGTCCGCCAACTGTTCTTTAATCTGCCCGCCCGGCGGAAGTTTTTACGGACGGAAGAGACGGAAGCCGCTCATATTCAGCATTATCTGACCCTTGCGGCCCTGGCGTTTCCGGAAGTGGCGTTCACGTTCGTGAAAGACGGCCGTAATGTGTGGCAGGTGCCGGCGGTCAAGGCTTCTGCATCCCCTTCCAGCCAGATTGAGGCGCTGCGGGAGCGGTATCGCGCGATGTTGGGCGATGAGAAGCTGTTGCCGGTTAGTTTTGCCATTACACTGGATCAAAATGACCCGATTCCGGAGGAAACGGACATCTTTGAGACCGCTTCCCCGGTCAAACCGGCGGAACCGGCGGTTTCACCATCGGGAACGTTAAAGGTGTGGGGTCTGATTGGCTCGCCGGGGGTGTCGCGGGCGACCCGGGACGGCCAGTTTGTGTTTGTAAATCGGCGTCCGGTGGAGAACCGGGGCATCAATTACGCCCTGATTGAGGGTTACCATAACTCCCTGATGAAGGGACGGTATCCGGTTTGCTGCCTGTTTATCGAAATTGACCCGGCGGCGGTCGATGTGAATATCCATCCATCGAAGCGGGAGGTGAAGTTTCATCGCGAATTTGAGGTGCGCAAACTCGTGGCCCGGGCGGTACACGACACCTTGCTGATGTTTCATGACGAAGCCAGCAGTCCGTCCCCCCGCCCCAAGGCCATCGAGCAGGCGGAATTGACCCCGGCCTCGGAAACGGCGGTGCTGCCGCATTTTCCGCCGGCGCTCGCGCCAATCACGCCAGCGCCGGTGATTCCGGCCCCGGCGCAGGTGCCGCTGAAGATGGGGTTCTCAGCGCCGCCACCGGTGCGGGTGGCAGCGGAGCCTGCGGCGGCACCCGCGCTCGCGGCCACCTCTGCACTCCGGATGCAGCCGGGCGCGGATCCGGTGTCGGCTTCGCCGGCGGTGCGGGCCCCGCAATCGCCCACGCCGTTGCTGAACATTCCGCTGCGGCTCATCGGCGTGGTGGGCAAACTGTATGTGCTGCTGGAATCGGATCGCGGACTGGTGCTGCTGGATCAGCACGCGGCGCACGAACGGATTTTGTTCGAGCAGATGCTGAACCGGCTGGAGCAGAACGGCGTCACGCCGTCGCAAAAACTGCTGCTGCCGGAGACCATTGAACTGCCCCCGCGCGATGCGCAGTTTTTGCGGGATCAATTGCCGGCGCTCACGCGGCTGGGCGTGGGGCTGAGCGAGTTTGGCGAACGGACTTTCCTGCTGGATGCGTTGCCGCCGTTTGTGAAGGCGGCCGATCCGCGCCGTTTTGTATTCGACCTGGTGGATGAACTGCGCGCCGCCGGGCGCGAGGTGAATCTGGCCCGACTGGGCGAACATACCGTGGCCAAGACCGTGTGCCGTCATGCGGTGAAGGCGAACGATCCGCTGGGCGGACCCGAGCTGGAAAATCTTGTCACCGACCTGCGCCATTGCGCCATGCCTTATACGTGCCCGCATGGCCGGCCCACGCTGATTGAGATGAGCTATCGCGAGCTGGAAAAGAAGTTCGGGCGGGTGCAGTGATCTGTGGCCATTCCCACCAAACTTCCCAACAGGGCAAAAGCAATCCACGCCAGGGCCGGGACATAGAGGCCGAATTCACCGAGGCCTTGCACAAACCAGGCCAGTACGCCGGCGAAGACGGCGAAGAGCGCGGGGTCGGCGGCGGACCAGACTTTCTTGCCGGCCACGACGAGGGCCAGAATAATCCAGGCGGTGTAGGCAAGGCCGGCGGGGAAACCGGAGTCCGAGAATTGTTCAAGGTAATCGTTGTGCGTGAGGCGGGCCATTTCGGCGGCGGGCGATTTCAGGCGGGAGTAGGGGCGCTGAAAGGTGCCGGGGCCGGTGCCGAAGACGGGGCGGTCGGCGGCGGTTTGCGCGGCGGCGCGCCAGTAATCGAACCGGGCGCTCACGCTGGTGGCCCCGGCGGCAAGATAGTTGTGGAAGCGCACGGCAAACACGCCCAAGCCCAGCACGAGCACCAAGGCCACGGCGGCGAGTTTAAGCTTTTGCGACCAGTCGCGGCGTAGCAAATAGAGTCCCACAATGCCCATGGCGATGAGCCAGCCGAGCTTGGAACCGGTCCAGAAAAAGGCCAGGCCGCCGAGGAACACGGTCATGCCAATGGCGGCGTAGCGGATGAGCGGTTTCAGTTTTTTTGTGCCGGCGAGGGCGAGGGTGAACGCCAGCGGCCAGAGCAGCAGGATGAGCTGCGCCAGGGCGTTCGGATAAACGAGCGTTCCGGAGACGCGGCCTTTGAGGAATTTCGTGAGAATGACGGGATTTGCCACGTCGAGACCGTTGGTGGTGATGATGATGCCTTCCGTTTTCATTTCCGCCACGTTGGCGGCGGGAAAATTGGTCCAGCCGTTTTGTTCGCCTTGGACGAGCATCTGGTAGTTCTCGGGGAATTCAAAGACATGCTGGTTGATGGCGCGGACGAGACAGAAAATCAGGGCGGCAAACAGGCCGGGCAGCAGCCAGCGCCAGACTTGGGCGCGGGCGAAGATGAGCACGCCCAGAAAATAACACGCGGCGCAGCCACCCAACTGCCAGAGCGTGGCGGTGGTGAGTTCGGCATCCACCGAGGAGCCGGCGGCGAGAAATTGCCAGCCGAGCCAGCCGAGGGGCAGCAGGCCGAGCCAGCGGGTGGCGGGCCAGGAACACGGGTTTTTGACCATCAGGATCAGACCGACCGCCGCCAGCGGCAGCAGGAGCCAGCCGGCCCAATGGATGGGCCACGTGTCAGAGAGATAATCCGCAGCGGTGACGGGGGCGATGATCTTTTGATCAAGGATCACCGGGTTGCCAAACTTCCAGATGCAGAGGCCGAGAAACAAGCCAAAGACGAGGGCATACCACGCGGTCGCGGAGAGGCGTTTCATCACGTCAAAGTTGCAGTTTCAGCAGGCCCACTTCGAGGGCGAGCGCCTCCTGAACGTTGGTGTGGAGCAGGCGCTGGGTCTGTTCGAGCACGGTCAGGTTTTCCTCGGCCTGGCGCGGGGTGAGGCGGCGGGCGACTTCGTCGGCACCGGGAATCTCGGGGTAGCTGAGCAAGTCTTCGCCGGCGGAGAGGGTATGCAGCCAGACATCGCGGAACCAGCCTTGCAGAAGCATCAAAATATCGGCGCGCTGGCGGCGGTATTCGGCCTCGATGCCGGCGGCCAGTTCGTCTTCCCAGCGTTCGCGGAGGGATTTCTCGGCATCGGCATATTTTTCCAGCGGCGAGCGGGCGGACAGGGTTTCATCCACGCGGGCGCGAAGGCCGGCCAGCAGTTGCAGGAGGGAATCCAGCAGTACGTAGCGGCTCAACAGGCTTTTCTGGCCGGACGCGGCGAGGCTGCTGAAACGGTTCAGCCATTCGGATTGCAGGGGTTCCAGCGGACGGCGGCCTTCGGTGGTGAAGTTCAGGCGCAGGCAGCGGGACAGGATGGTTTCCAGAATCCGGGAGGGCTCGGTGGAAAGCAGAATGAGAATGGACTTGGCCGGCGGCTCTTCCAGAGTTTTCAGGAAGGCGTTGGCGGCCTGGACGTTCAGGCGGTCGGCGCCGGAGATGATGGCGACCTTGAAGGGCGCTTCGCCGGGCTTGAGCTGAATCTCGTGCATCAGGGCGCGGGTTTGGTCCACAGTGATGATGCGGGACTTGGACTCGGGGCGGGCCCAATGGATGTCGGCGTGACCTTCGTTGTCAATTTTGCGGCAGCTCAGGCATTGATCGCAGCAGTCGGTGGCCACGCCTTCGGTCAGCACGGGCTGCTGACAGTTGAGGGTTTTGGCCAGGGTGCGGGCGAGCAGTTCCAACTCTTCCAGTTGGTGGCCGGTAAAAAGGTAGGCGTGTCCCAAACGGCGGCGGGCCAGCGACCGTTGCAGGAGCTGGACGCCTTGGGATTTCTTCGCAATGTCGTTAAAGGCCATGCCGGTGAAAGCAAACTATGGATGCCGGAAACTGTAAAGCGCTAAAGCGGGGGGCGGAACGCAGACGCCAAGGTGACGGAAGAACGCAGAGAAGGAAAATTTAAGAAACATCCAATATCCAACCTCGAACGCCGAAGAGGCGCGCGGCAGGTTAGGGGGCGTGTACATGAGGGTGGCTCTCATTTTTTCAGCGCTTGGCTTGATTAGGCTTGATGAAGCACGATTACAGGGGTTTTCTGCCTTGATCGGGGCTTGATCGTGACTCGATGCCGAGGTTTTAACGCAAAGGCGCGGAGTCGCAAAGTCGCAAAGGGGATGGGACGAGGAAACTTCAAATTCCAACCGCTAAACTTGAGAGAAGTTCCAAAAGAAGGATGTTTTTTGGCGGATGCCTTGATAAGCCTTGATAAGCCTTGATGAAGCACGATTGCCGGGGTTTTTGCCTTGATTGGGCCTGGATGGTGCAGGCGGGTGGCCACCAGTCCACAACATCCACGACCGTGGGGACGAGCCGTCCCCACCCCGCGCCGGGAGGGGTTGGGCATGGCGGTGCGATGGACAGGGAGACGTGTCTCCCAGATCCAAAGCGGCGTCATGACGCCGCACTCCACAGGGGAAAGCGGGGCAGCCGGGCGCAAGTTTGGCCGTGACGGTGAGTTTACCATGTAAACCTCCACCCGGGCAATATAGCACAGGTTTTGAAATGTCAAACGCGGGAGGATGCGGAAGGGGCGAGACACGAACTTCACGAATGGGGCACGAATTCCAAAATTGAGGCGGCAACGGCATTTTGGCAGGCGCAGGCCAGATGGAATGAGCACAAAACCATGCCCCGACTCCTTCACGCCCGTTCATGACTCATTAATAGGCACTTGGGCAACGGCATACAAACAGATTGACTCCAAAGCGAATAAAGCCTTTTCAATACTTGGATTAATCTGTATAAAGAAAAACCTTATACAGCACCTTGTTTTTTGATGTATGCGTCTAAATTTTACATGCTTTCCCGGCTCGGTTTTTATTCAGCGGTTAAAGTTTGGCGCTCGCGGGTGGTTGTCCCTCTTGGCAGCCTTGTCATTGGTCGGGACTCCAGCCATGGCTGCGTATGTCATACCATCCGCAGGCGGTTATCAAAATGGAGCGGTGTTGACGTATCATAACAGCAATGCCCGGACCGGACAGAACACCAACGAAATGATCCTGACGCCGGCCAATGTCAGTTCAACGAATTTTGGCCTGCTGTTTAATTATCCGGTGGATGGTCAGGTATTCGGCCAGCCATTGGTCATGACCAATGTGGCCATCCTTTCCCGGAGGGTGCACAATGTGCTGTTTGTGGCCACCGAACATGACAGCGTTTATGCATTTGATGCGGACAGCAATGGCGGTTCAAATTCAGCACCCTTGTGGCAGGTCAGTTTCACGAATCCCGCTGCGGGCATCACCACCATACCCAGCACCGAATTGGGCACGCCGCCCATTTCACCAGAAGTAGGCATTACGGCTACGCCGGTCATAGATCCCGCCAGCGGCACCATTTATGTCGAAGCCCGCACCAAGGAGGTGACCAGCGGAGTGACCAATTATGTCCACCGGCTGCATGCGCTGGACATCACGAGCGGGGCGGAAAAATTTGGCGGGCCGGTGGTTATCCGGGCGTCCGTAGTCGGCACGGGCGATGGCAGCACCAACGGAGTGGTGGCTTTCAACCCGTTGCGCGAGCATAATCGGCCGGGGTTATTGCTGAATAACGGGGTTGTCTATATTGCCTTCGCCTCGCTGGCGGATGTGAATCCCTATCACGGCTGGCTGCTGGGTTACAATGCCAAAACGCTCGCCCAAGTGGCGGTTTTCAATACCAATCCGAATGGCGCGCAAGCCGGGATTTGGGAAGACGGGTGCGGTCCGGCCACCGATCCGGCCGGCAACATTTATGTTTCCACCGGCAACGGCACCTTTGACGGTCCGACGAATAATGATTATGGCGACAGTCTGATCAAGCTCGCCAGCACAAACGGACTGCAAGTGGCCGATTATTTCACCCCGCATAACCAGGAAAGCATGGACCAGAATGATGTGGATTTTGGCTCCGCCGGCATCGCCATACTGCCGGACGAAGCCGGCAGCGTGGCGCATCCGCATCTGCTGGTTTGTTCGGACAAGGCTGGCACAATCTACTTGGTGGACCGGGATAATTTGACCCATTATCAGCCGGCGGGAGACCTCATTGTGCAGGAAATTACCGGCAAAATGCTCAAGAGCGCCTGCACCCCCGTCTATTTCAACCACTTGGTATATTATATCGGTATCCGCAGTCCGCTGCTGGCCTTCAGCCTCACAAATGCGGTGCTGGGTGACTTCATTATCACCAATACGACCATGAGCTATGTGCCGATTGGCGCCATTCCCACTCTGTCCTCAATTGGGCTGACGAATGCCATTATCTGGGCTCTGGAAAACCATTCCGGCATTACTGTACTGCATGCCTATGATGCATACAGCCTAGCCGATCTTTATAGTAGCAGCACGCTGGGTCAAAATCCGGGACCGGCGGTCTCGTTCGCCGTGCCAACCGTGGTGAATGGCCGGGTCTATGTGGGCACAACCACAAATGTTTCTGTGTTCGGTCTGATTTCGCCCATTATCACCAATCAACCGCAAAGCCAGATCGTCGGGGCTGGAACCAACGCAAGCTTTACGGTCGGGGTTGCCAGTGCGGTGCCTTCGAGTTATCAGTGGCGGAAGAATTTTGCACCCATTGCCCTGGCAACGAACACGACATTGGTAATCAGCAATGCCCGGGCCGGAGATGCCGGCACTTATTCCGTAGTGGTCACCAACAGCATCGGCGTGGCGGTGAGCGTGGATGCCACCCTGACCGTTACGGGAACGAGCCTGGCGACCAGCATCAAACAGCTCGGCCAAGGTACGAACCAGATCAATTTCGTTGGCACGCCAACCTTCCCCTACTATGTGGAATGGGCCTCCAATCTATCCTCCAGTCCCTGGTTTTTTCTCAGCACCAACACGGCTGATTCCAACGGGTTCTGGCAGGTCATCGACCGGCAGGCCACCAATCCCACGCGCTTCTACCGGTCATTGAAGCAGTAAGGAACGCTGCGTTTACGGCCCGCTTTTGTCGGCCGGTGCGGCACGCCACGTTTGACGCGCGGGGAGGCCGGCTTTAATGTCTTCCCGTGTTCGAACTCGTTTCCGATTACCAGCCCGCCGGCGACCAGCCGGCGGCGATTGAAAAGCTCACAAAAGGCATCCTGGCCGACGTGAAGCACCAGACCCTGCTCGGGGTGACGGGCTCGGGCAAGACGTTTACCATTGCCAACGTCATCAAGAACGTCAACAAGCCGACACTGGTTATTTCGCATAACAAGACGCTGGCCGCGCAGTTGTATGCGGAGTTTAAAAGCTTTTTCCCCCGCAACGCGGTGGAGTATTTCGTCAGCTATTTCGATTACTACCAGCCGGAGGCGTACATTCCGCGCACAGACACGTTCATCGAGAAGGATTCGAGCATCAACGATGACATCGAACGCATGCGCCTCTCCACCATGGCCTCGCTCTTCAGCCGGAAGGATGTGGTGGTGATTGCCAGTGTGTCGTGTATTTACGGCATCGGCAGCAAGGAGGATTACGCGGCCCTGGTCATCCCGGTTCGCGTGGGGCAGGAACTGTCGCGCGACCAGTTTCTTTCCCGCCTGGTGGATCTCCAATACTCGCGCAATGACATTGCCTTCGAGCGCGGCAATTTCCGGGTGCGCGGCGACACGGTGGAAGTCTGGCCGGCCGGGCGCGAGGACGGGCTGCGCGTGGAATTTTTCGGCGATGAAATCGAGCGGCTGACGCGTTTTGAAACGCTGACGGGCAACAAGCTGGAGGCGCTCCAGGCGAACATGATTTTCCCGGCGAAACAGTTCGTGACCACGGGTGATAAAATGAAGAGCGCCATTCTCTCCATCCGCGAGGAGTTGGGCGAGCGCATCGGGTGGTTCGAGCGCAACGGCCGGTTGCTGGAGGCGCAGCGGATTAAGATGCGGACGGAGTATGACCTGGAAATGATGGAGGAAATGGGGTTCTGTTCCGGGATTGAAAACTATTCGCGTCACATCGCCAGCCGTCCGCCGGGGTCGCGGCCGACGACGCTGTTTGATTTTTTCCCGAATGATTATCTGCTGGTGCTGGACGAATCGCACGTGACAGTTCCCCAGATTGGCGGGATGTACGAGGGCGACCGCTCGCGCAAAACGGTGCTGGTGGACCACGGTTTCCGCCTGCCCAGCGCGCTGGACAACCGACCGGTGAACTTTCTGGAATTTCAGTCGCTGCAAAACCAGACCATTTATGTCAGCGCCACGCCCGCACCGCGCGAGCTGGGGTGGTCGCAGGGGCATGTGGCGGAGCTGGTGGTGCGCCCGACCGGGCTGATTGATCCCAAGATCACCATCAAGCCGTTGAAAGGCCAGATTGATGACTTGATGGAGGAAGCCCGCAAGCGGAGCGACAAAAAGGAGCGCACGCTCGTGACCACCCTGACCAAGCGCACGGCGGAGGAACTGACCGATTATCTGCGCGACATCGGCGTAAATGTGCGGTATTTGCACAGCGAAATTGATGCGATTGAGCGCGTGGAAATTCTGCGCGCGCTGCGCAAAGGCGAGTTCGACGTGCTCGTGGGCATCAACCTCCTGCGCGAAGGCCTGGATTTGCCGGAGGTTTCGCTCGTGGCGATTCTGGACGCGGACAAGGAAGGGTTTCTGCGCAGCGAGACCAGCCTGATCCAGACGGCCGGCCGCGCGGCGCGGCATTTGAATGGCGAAGTGATTCTCTATGCCGACGTGATGACGGACAGCATCAAGAAATTCCTGGCGGTGAGCGAATACCGGCGCAAGCGGCAGATTGCCTACAATCTGGAACATGACATCACGCCGCGCAGCGTGAGCCGCGCGGTGGAGGAAAGCCTGGCGGTGTATGAATCCACGCGCGAAGAGGCCGCCGGCGTCCTGAAGGATGCCAAAATGGACGTGGACTTCACCGAAACCATCAAGGAGCTGGAAGAGGAAATGCTGAAGGCGGCGGAGGATTTGCAGTTTGAAAAAGCCGCCCTGCTGCGCGATCAGATCAAGGAACTCAAACGCATGGTGGAGGGTGGGCCGGCGGAGAAGTCGTTGAAGCCGGCCAGTTACCGCAAGGGCGGGCGGCGGGGCGGGCGCAAGTAAATTGCGAAATCGGGCGAGGCTTAATTTGATCGGAGCGCGGGTCTGTGACCCGCAGCAACATTCGCCTACCGAATGCCTTGGCATAACGTTTACGATTTGGCGGTTGGACATTGCTGCGGGTCACAGACCCCCGCTCCACAGTGCCCGTCCGCCATTCACCAGTTGACAGACGCGCCGGGCGTGAGACATTGCATTATTATGCTCCCCAGTGATCCCAATGGCGTCATCGGCGGACTAGCCATCTTCGGTTTGGTGATGGTCATGTTCTGGCGACTGGTTGTCTGGGTGCGGGACGCCCCGGTGCGGCCGGATCCGTGGGATAGGGAAATTGCGGAAAAGGTTGCCGATCCAGAAATCGTGCAAACTTGCACTCATTGCTCTACCGAACAACCGCCGGACGGGTGGTTTTGCCCGCACTGTGGCGCGGCAGTGGGACCCTACAACAATTGGATGCCTTACGTGCATATTTTTTCGATCGGCGAAGTATTGCGAAATGGCTCCAGCGGGCGGGTCAGGCCCTCGCCAATGATCATCATCGGGTACGTGCTTTACGCGCTTTTGCAATACACGATTGCGGTCCCCCTGTATTTGTTTTTCTTTTTCCGGAATTTGAGGCGGACCAAGGCAGAGGATGCGGAAATCTCCAAGCCGGGGAATACGTAGGCTACGAGCGAGTTCGCACACTAAAACAGTTTTGAGCCTCCTCACGTCGGCTGCTACCTATTTATATCACTTCGCCGGATTGCCGCCTTTGACGGCCATGCGGATGGAGTAAAACGATTTGCTGGCGGTGATGAAGAGGGTTTTATGATCGGTACCGCCGAAGGAAACGTTGGCCGTCCACGGTTCAGGCACGTCAATGTGCTCGATCAGTTTTCCCGCCGGATTGAAAACGCTCACCCCATTGCCGGCGATGTAAATATTTCCCTGTTCGTCAATGGTCATGCCATCGGAGCCGGGCGCGCAGAAGAAGGTTTTGTTCGTGAGCGAACCGTCGGGCAAAATGTCATAGCGCCAGGTCTGCCGCGCGGCGATGTCCGCGACATACAGGTTTTTGCCGTCCGGGGTGCCGGTAATGCCATTCGGCTTTTTCAAATCATCCGTCACCTGGCGCAGGGTCTTGCGGTCGGGTGAGAGGTAAAAAACCTCCTCGGACGGCAGGGCCTTGGTGTGGTGATCCCACCAGGGGCGGTCGTAAAAGGGGTCGCTCAGGAACATCGCGCCGTTGGGGGCCACCCAGACATCGTTCGGACCGTTCAGATATTTGCCCTGATAATCCTTCACCAATACGGTGCTCTTTTTGTCGGGGGTGATGGACCAGAGTTCGTTGCGTTCATCCGCGCAGGCGATAAGATTGCCATGGGCGTCGAACATCATGCCGTTGGCATGGCCGGAAGGCTGGAGGAAGGTGGAAAGCTTTCCCTCCGTGCTCCACTCCATGATGCGGTTGTTCGGCTGATCCACGAAAAACACATTGCCCGCCGCGTCACAGGTGGGGCCTTCGGTGAAGGCGAAGCCGCCGGAGAGTTTTTGCAACCGGGCATCCGGGGCGGTGACCGGCCCGGCGGTGACGGCGGTGACGGTCGCAAACAAGACGGCGGCGGACGATATTTTCATACGGTGCGCCCACTCTGGCGCGAAACGGGCGGGAAGCCAATCAAAATTCGTTTCTTGTTTTTAACCCGTCCGTAACGCATCTTCGTTATGGTTTAAGATGAGTCCTGACACGAAAAAGTGGCTGCGCTTTTTGCAAAGCTGGGCGATCAACACCCTGGCGGTGGCGCTGGCGGTGGAGATCCTGCGCGGCCATATCCAATACGACAAATTCACCGATCTCCTGTTTGCCTCCTTTCTGCTGGGGCTGCTGAACGCCTTTGTCCGGCCCATCCTGCTGCTGCTCGCCCTGCCGCTGCTGATTTTTACGCTGGGCCTGTTCACGCTGGTGATCAATGCCCTGCTGCTGTATTTCGTCAGCTACCTGCTGCGGCCGCATTTTCAGGTGAGCAGCTTTGGCTATGCCTTTCTGGGCGCGGTGATCATCAGCGTGGTTTCGGTGACCCTGAACCTGCTGACCGGCGGCGGCGGCAAGGTGACGGTTCGCCGCCAGCGTCCCACGCCTCCGCCCGACGACAAGGGCGGCGGGCCGGGCTCGGTGATTGATGTTTGACCTTCACGCCGGCTCCCACCGTGCCCAAGGGGCCGTCAGAGCGGTTGGACATCCACGGACACCTTCACCACGTGGCTGCCGCCGCCGGTCAGAATGCCGGCCACGGGGCTGACATCGCCATAATCACGGCCATACGCCACGGTGATGTGTTCCTCGGCGGGCTGGACGTTATTCGTCGGGTCAAAATCCACCCAGCCGACCTGCGGGGAAAAGATGGAGAACCAGGCGTGGCTGGCATCCGCCCCGATCAAACGCGGTTTGCCGGGCGGCGAATAGGTGCGCAAATAGCCGCTGACGTAGCGGGCGGGCAAACCCAATGAACGGGTGCAGGCGATGGCGAAGTGCGCGAAATCCTGGCAGACGCCGCGCCGCTTTTTCCAGACTTCCTCCAGCGGCGTGGCCACGGTGGTGGCTTTGGGATCGTACTTGAAATCCTCAAAAATTCGCCGCGTCAAATCGGCGGCGCCGGCCAGCAGCGGCGTACCGGGGCGGAAACTTTCCATCGCATAATCCGCCAGTTCCCGCGAGGCGCGCAACTGCGGAGAATCAAAGACAAATTCGTACGGCGTGACCACCTCCGGCGAGACCGGATCGCGGAACAGCCGGGCGGCTTCCTCCCACGGCAGGGAGTTATCCAGCGAGGCCGGCGCGGGAGCATTCACGCTCACCCGGCTTTGGGTGATCACTTCCAGCTCGTCGTGAATTTCCTGGATGGTAAACAGGCACAGCCGGTTCCCGAAATAGTCCGCCCGGGTCCGCCGGCGGGCGGGTTTGGGCAGGATGTCCAGGGTGAAGTCTTCGCAGGCCTGGCCGGGCGTGGCGCGGGGTTCGAGGCGGGCCACGTGATGCGATACGCTCACCGGCGCGGCGTATTCGTACAGCGTGCGATGGGTGATCGCGTAGTTCATGCTTCGCTTTCCCGGCCGGTGCGCGAGAGGGTGGAATGCGCGAAGTAATTCGCGGCAATGATGTTGGAGATCTGCGGCAAATCCTGGAGGGTTTCCCGGATGACGGTGGCGACATCGCTGGAGGCCCACAAGGCCGGCGAACCGGCGAGTTCGCGCGCGTCAATCCGTTCCAGCCGTTGCAGACATTTTTGCAGCAGCACCTTGCCCGGACCGGCGGAGTTGTTCCGATCCACGGGCAGTTTTTCAAAATGTTTGACGAGCTGCTTGAGCTGAAACAAAACCGAGCGCGGATTTTTGTCATCCAGCATCAGCAGGTCAAACACCGCCGGCACGGTGGCGAGCAGATTGTAGCGCGAGCGGAAGGTGATGGAGCTGTCCGCCACTTCCAGCACGGCTTCGAGCAGGCTGGGATTTTCCGCATCGGGCAGTTTCAGCGTGGAGTCCAGCAGCGTGGCCAGATACAGGGTGCGTTCCAGTCGCAGGCCCATGTCAATGAAACGCCACGCCTGCGCGCGGGTCATGTTTTCCCGGGCAAGCCCGTGGAAGGCGGCGAGGCTGAGCAAGGTGTGCGTGAGCACGTTCACGGCATCGCCGGCGAGCATCACGAGGCTGCTGGCGGGGCGGGCGAAACGGTCGTGCAGTTCGCTCAACACCAGCCACATGTCGTGCGAGGTCCGGTCGCGCACCACGGCGGCAAGCCGTTGCAATTGCTCGGTGGTCTGGCGCAGGCTGCCGGGATGGTCGGGATCGAAAATGGCGGCCAGCAGCTCGGCTTCAAAGGCTTCCGTATTCTGGTAGAGCTCCGGCTTGGCTTCCATGTCGGGAAGCTGGCCCTGCGCCACCAGGGTTTTCAAGAGCGGACGCAGGGCCGGCTGGGCGCTGCTGTTGCGTTCGGGGTTGAACCGCAGCAGGGCGCTGCGCAAAATTCGCGCCGTGGCATCCGCGCGTTCCGCATAACGCCCGAGCCAGAAGAAAATATCCGCGAGCCGCGACGGCAGATTGTTGCCGGTGCGACGCAATTCCACGCGCATGGCCGATTCGTGCAGCAACGAAACTTCCTCCACCGGCGTATCGGAGACCACCCAGGTGTCTTTGCTGCTGCCGCCGGTCTGCATGGAAATGAACTGGCCGCCCGCGTCCGGCGAGACGCGCGTCAGCCCGCCCGGCAGCACGCGATAGCTGCCTTCATGCGCCACCAAAAACACGCGCAGGCTGACCGGTCGCGCGGCCAGGCCGTGCTTGTCCCACACGCCCGCCGTGGAAAGATCCACATCCTCCTGCGCCACGAACAGGTCGGGATCAAATTCAATCTGCCGCTTCAGTTCGTCCGCTTTGGTGGGCGGACGCACCTGCGTGCGAAACGCCGGTTTCACCACCAGCCGGTCGAGATGTTTCAGGACGTGCTCGCGCGCGTCCTGCTGGCCGCACCACCAGGTGGCCACGGACGGCAGTTGCAGGGGCACGCCGAGAATATGCCGGCACAGGCCGGGCAGAAACGGCATGAAGGCCGGGCTTTGCACCAGCCCGCTGCCGAGGGCGTTGGCCACCACCACATTGCCCGCGCGCAGGGCTTCCACCAATCCCGGCACGCCGAGGATGGAGTCGTTGCGCAATTCCAGCGGGTCGCAGAAATCATCATCCACGCGGCGCAGAATCACATCCACCGGTTCCAAGCCGGAGAGAGTTTTGAGAAATACACGTTCGTCCCGCACCATGAGGTCCTGACCTTCCACCAGCGTGTAGCCGAGGTAACGGGCCAGATAGGCTTGCTCGAAATAGGTTTCGTTCAGCGGCCCGGGCGTCAGCAGCACCACGCGGGCGTTTTCGGTTCCGCGCGGCGACAGCCGGGTGAGCGTGGTCTGCACGCTGCGGAAAAATCCCGCGAGCCGGTGCACATGATGCTCCTGAAACAGTTCGGGCAGAATGCGGGAGGTCACCAGCCGGTTGGCCAGGGCATAGCCCATGCCGGTGGGAATCTGGGTGCGATCCGAGGTCACCCACCAGCGTCCGTCCGGGGAGCGGGCCAGATCGGCCGCGTAGAAATTCAGGTGCGAATTGCCGGGCGCGCGGATGCCGTGGCACGGCCGCAGAAAGTCCGGCTGCGCAAACACCAGCGCCGGGGACAGCCAGCCGGAACGGATCAAGTCCTGCGCCCCGTAACAATCGGTGAGAATATGGTTGAGCAGGGTGGCGCGCTGGATCAGTCCCGCCTCCAGCTTGCTCCATTCGGCGGGCGAGATGACCAGCGGCACGGGGTCCAGTTGCCAGAGCCGTTCGGTGCCGCGCGGATCGTTATAGACGTTGTACGTAATGCCTTGCTCGTGAACGAGTCGTTCGCAGGCATCGCGGCGGCGCTGCCATTCGGTTCGGCCCAACTCCTGGAGGGCGGGCAATAAACGGGCGTATTGGGCGCGGGGTTCGCCGTTGGCGTCCAGGACCTCGTCAAATGCCGTTGAACTCCGCTGATAGTTTTCCAGCAGACTGGCGAGAGGTTTCGATTTACGGTCAGCCACGGCCCGATCCATTATTCGCCATAGCGTATCGTTTGAAGTCGGCAAATGCAAAGTCTGGTTACGATTTGGCGACGTTTTCGGGGCGGGAGAAACGTCTGACGGGCGGTAAAAAGGGGATTAACGCGGAGTCGCGGAGGGGGAGGAGGTTTGCAAAGAGGGAAGGCGGGGCGGGACACGAATTTCACGAAAGTGGCACGAATGGGGGGCAATGAGGGAGGGGCAGGCTTGCCAAAATAGGACAGTATTTTTGACTGCACCTTTTGGGTCTCATGGATGGTGCGCAGACCGGGGCCACTGCCGGAATATGAACCTCAAACCCGGTGCCTCCAGTGGTCAGTCGGTCAGTTACTATTAGTGACCTTTTCTGCTAACGAGTTGAGATCGTCCAGGTTCCCGTGACTGGATCATATAATTCCACAGTTGAAGTAGGGCTTGAGGGTACTTGATCACCGCCGGCAACCAAAACTTTTCCATTCAACAATAAAGTCGCGGAGTGTGAAAAACGTGCCAGATGAAGCTCACCTGTCAGAGTCCATTGCCCGGTAACCGGATCATAAAGTTCGGCACTGGAGAGTGCGGCGGGAACGCTATTTATCCCCCCGGCAACCAGGACTTTTCCATCTTTTAGCAGGGTTGTCGAATGGTATTTGCGTGCCTTATGAAGCGATCCGGTTACACTCCATTTACCATTGCTGGGATCGTATAATTCGGCACTTGAAAGAATATTGCCTTTGGAATCTTCACCCCCCACAACCAACACCATTCCGTTTTCAAGCAAGGTCGCCGTTTCTGCGAGCCGCGGGACGTTAAGCGCACCCGTTTCTTTCCATTTGTTGGCAAGGGGATCGAATAGTTCGGCTACCGCATCATACATGTATTTAGTGCCGGACCGAAGCCATGCCCCACCTTCTACAAGCACTTTTCCATTGAACAAGCGGATGGCCCGATGATTAAAACGTGAATAATTCATTGAAGCAGTCGGCTTCCAGACTCCGGTGTTTGGATCGTATAATTCGGCGCTGGATTCGGAACTAATTAAACTATCGGAAGATCCCCCTGCGACGAGGACTTTCCCGTTGTAAAGCAACGTTGCGGTATGAAACCAGCGTGGCAAGTTCATCGGTGAGGTTTTGTTCCATGATCCGGTCAACGGATTGTATAGAGTTGCCTCGGAAAAAATGTTCCCATTGCTACCCCCTGCGACCAAAACGTTCCCATTTTTTAATAGGACGGCAGCGTGCTCCCCGGCACATAAATTCATGTCGCCAGCCGCTGTCCACTTTTGAAGGATTGGGTCATATATTTCAGCAGTAGTAAGCGTTTCGATTTGATTATAGCCTCCCGCTGCCAAAATCCTGCCGTCCTTTAGCAAAGTAGCACTATGCTCAAAACGTGGAGCGTAAAGAGCGTTATTCGTGAATGCTATCTTTGGTTTGACGATTTGTCGTGTGCCCAAGTTGATTTGAACAGGGCTCACTGAAAAGCCGTCGGCTTTGGCCACAAATTTCAAAGTGCAAATTACTTGGATTGCCAAAGCAAATAAAACCAGACCAGTCGAGATTCGCGCAGCCAAAAAAATTTTCATAAACGAATTGCAAATATTTGATATATAACCGAATACATTTGCAAGACTTTCGTTTAATAAATCTATTTTTCGGGTTT
>Ga0364867_10378_pt1 | contig 23643 bp, 15 predicted proteins | sample ExccelAu500001D4_3_FD_206915 | JGI IMG/M metagenome (GOLD analysis project Ga0364867, IMG submission 206915) | Enriched cells from Trout Bog Lake Hypolimnion, Wisconsin, USA - BchlTB.Aug13.5000.01.D4 | ecosystem: Environmental > Aquatic > Freshwater > Lake > Hypolimnion/Profundal zone | place...
CGAAAAGTTGACGGTGAATTTCAACCTTACCCCAAAAACCACCGAATTAAACGAAGTGGTTATCACGAAACAAAATGATAGAAGTACAGATATCAGTGCGCGCCTATCTGAAAAGGAAGCAAGCCAGGTTATTAATGTAATTAGTGCAAAAACTATCGAATTGTTGCCCGATCTGAACGTTGCAAACGTGATGCAACGCGTTTCAGGTGTTTCAATGGTTAAAAATTATGCAGGCAATAATACAGAAGTAATAATCCGGGGAATGCCTCCAAGATATAATAATGTTCTTATTAATGGATCTGCCGCTCCAAGCACCAGTGGTGCAACCCGATCGGTACCATTGGATATCATCCCATCTAATTTGGTCGGAAGAGTTGAAGTAACCAAAGCGTTGACCCCCGAGCAGGAAGCTAGTGGTATGGGGGGATCAGTGAATGTGGAAATGAAAGATGCCCCGGACACTACCCTCTTTTCAATCGATCTTGGGTTAGGTTATAACCAGTTCTTCTTCAATAATAAGATCTCGACATTCGATCATAGTGCAGTTAACATGAAGGATCCAGCCGAAAGATTTGGGAATGATTATCTGGCGAAGCTTTCAGATTTTACGCGTGGCAATATGATTATTACTCAAAAACAGGCAAAACCAGACCTTAACGGGAGCTTCTCCTTTGGTCATCGCTATTTTAAAAATAAATTAGGGGTATTGGTTTCAGGGACAGCAACCACTAATGAACAGGGAGTTAATGAAAATTATTATAGCTATCAATATGGAACCGATAACAGCTATTTACTCACCGGGAAAAGCAATACAAAATATTATACCCAGACTTTAAGAATGGGCTCTAATGTCAAAATCGATTACCAGCTTAACAGTAAAAACCGGATCAGCCTCCATAATTCACTCTTCCGTTTAACCGAAGACCGTGTTAGACATCAGGCAGATACTACCTCTGAAATTAACTGGGGCCGTGTAGGTACTTCTGATGTAACAAACGTCGATATCTCTACGTTGACCAGTTTTAACCTTCTCGGACATCACGAAGTTTTAAATAATCTGGTTATCGATTGGTCATTGATTTATTCCATTGCTACCTCACAATCCCCGGATCTTGTAACAGAGAACTTTGTCCAGATTATTCATCCTGTGGTGGAACCTGTTTATTTGAATTATAATGGTTGTGTAACAAGAGAATGGCAACATAACACAGATGAAGATAAGACAGTTTATTTGAATATTAAATATAAACCGTTAATATTCAATAATTTATTTGAATTTAAAGCGGGTGGCCTGGGGAGAAAGAAATTCCGGAATAACTATGCCAATGAATACACCTTCGATGCTCCATTAGATAATCCCCCAAATCCGGATATGAGTACAGTCGTAGTTACTCAAAATCGAAATGCCCAGCAGCAGAATGGAAATCCGGTGAATAATCCGGGAAATTATAAGGCCACTGAAGATGTTCAGGCCGTGTACGGACAAGTAAAGACAAATTTCGGAAAACTTCAGGTACTCACTGGAGTCAGAGTCGAATTTACTTACCAGACCAACTATCATAGTGAGACACAAAACGTTTTGGTTCCTTTTACCAGAAATCGTTTTTCTTATTATGATATCCTTCCAAGCCTGCATCTGAATTATCAGATCACTGATAGACAAAACGTGCGAATGTCAGTTTATCAGGGCATTAGCCGGCCAAACTATACAGAACTTGTTGATTATTATGCGCAAAGTGTTTACGGGGGTTCAAATGGCAACCCTCACTTAAACCACTCGATCGGAACCTGTTTTGATGCAAGGTATGAAATCTATCCTAATCGTGAGGAAGTATTCACCGCTGGCATCTTTTACAAGAAAATAGATAACCCAATTGTCGATTTGCTTTCGAGTAATAATGTGACTACTCCAATGAATTTGACTAATCCGAGTACAAATTATGGCTTTGAATTAGTTGGCCTGAAATATTTTGGGAATATTGGTCTAAGCGGAAACTACACATTTACCAAATCCGAAATGAAGTATCCTGGCAAGATTTGGTACCCCAACCCGAATACTGTCACCAAATTAACGGAAACAATTCCATTGGCTGGCCAATCTCCGAACATAATTAATGCCGCAATTATCTACAGGGATGTAAAAACTGGTTTTAAATGCCAATTGGTTTATACCATGCAAGGGAAAAACCTGAAACAAATCAGCTCTTATTATGGTCAGGATGTATATCAACTTGTATTTCATGACCTGGGAGCCACACTTGAGAAAAAGATCTACAACAGATTTTGGTTTTATGCAAAAATAAACAATCTGTTAAATTCAAAAGTTCAATGCCAATCTAAAGGCGGATTTAAAGATCGCGACATTTCGACCAGTATGAGTTTTTTAGCAGGAATAAAGTTCAATTTATAATTAATTTTTTAATCCTTTAATTTAAAAATCTAATGAAAAACAAGAAGATGCTATTTGTTGTTGCAGCGCTTCTGATACTTGGTGTATCAGCCTGCAAAAAAAATGTAAGTGATTTAATTGATGCTACTGCAAATTATCCAAAGGCTCCGGCAAATTATGTTAAAAGCCAGAATTTAACAGGAGTATTAAAAGGGACATTGAAACAGGATTCAACCTATTACCTGGTAGGAGATGTAGCCGTGAAGCCAGGAGACACTTTGGCGGTTCAGCAGGGTGCAACGATCATAGCAAAGGGAAATTACCAGTTTCAGATTTCGGGAACGTTATTATGTCTTGGAACAGAGGCAAAACAAATTACCTTTACCTCCAATAGTCCGACTAAGTTTTCCGATGTGGCCAATAATACCGGTCAATGGGGCGGATTTCTTTTTGATTCAACAGCAGTTTATGTTTATGTGAAGTATACTCATATTAATTTTACCGGTGGACCCGATTCAGGAGGAAGTCCCCAGGCTTCTTTTGACGTAGAGGGTAGTCAGACCTATAATGGCAATGCCCATATTGTTGTGGAAGATAGTTGGATGTTTGGTGGCGTTGATGACGGAATCCATCTTGCAGGAAATATTACGGCAAGTATCAAAAGAAATGTATTGCAGCGTCTTGGTGGACCAGATGGAGAAACAATGAATATTAAAAAAGGGGTCAAAGGGGATATTGCTTATAATTATATCTGGAGTGCTGCCAATAATGGGATAAAACTTGAAACAGGATCAATATTGATTCCCCAAACCACTATGAATATTTTCAACAACACTATTGTGGACGGTGGCTGGCGCAAAGTGGGAGAGGCAACAAATTCAATTCTGATTGATAAATGGACCCGCGCCAATATCTTTAATAATGTTGCGGTTGGTAACAATACAGGGATTAACATTACAAAGAAGGCTGATACTCTAAATTGTACTTATGGGTATAATCTGATTTATGCAATTAACAGTGCCTCAGCTCCATGGATCTATCCTGCCGGTGCTTTCAGTAAAAAACAATCTACCGATGTTACAGGTGCCACTGCTGATTTATGTAATTCAGTGTTTACCTCCTGGGCTCCTCCAACGACTACTCTTCCTGATATGACAATTACAGATGGGGATGTGCCAAGTCTGAAAGCGGGTTCACCTGCCATTGGAAAAGGCCTTGTGACTGCTCAGTTTACCTATTTCATTACCTCTCCTGATGGAAAACAAGGAACTGCTGATATTGTAAATAAAGATATGGGTGCCTATCCAACTGATGGTTCCGGGAATAAGCATTTGCCTACAAGTCAACCGGTTCAATAATCAAATTTAGAATTAAAAATGAAAAAAATTTCAATTATTATTGCGATTCTTCTCCTTGCAGGTTTCGTATATTCAAAAAATGTCCCAAAAATGGGATATAAGATCGTCAATAAAATCCATCTCGAAGGGGATGAAAAATGGGATTATCTTTACTCTGATGATGCTACCGGACTGTTGTATGTCTCACATGGGAATATAGTACAGGTTGTGGATGAAGCTAAAGGTATAGTAATCGGGAAAATATCAGGACTTAACAGTGTTCATGGCATTGCCATCGATAAAGAACTAAACAAAGGCTTTATCACCGGAGGGAAGGATTCATCAGTTACTGTCTTTGATATTAAATCGCTTAAGATTATCACTAAAATTAAGGTGACAGGAAAAGGTCCGGATGGCATTCTTTTTGATCCGTTCAGTAAAAATGTATTTGCTTTTAATGGAAAATCAAATAACGCCACTGTAATTAATGCTCTAACCAATGCCATTGTTGCGACCATTCCTTTTGCTGGAAATCCGGAATTTTCACAAACTGATTGCAAGGGAAAAATTTATGTTAATCTGGAAGATATCAGCAGTATCGCAGTTATTAATACGGCAACCAATAAGGTCGAAAGTGTTTGGTCCATTGCGCCTGGCGAAGAACCTACCGGGCTGGCATTGGATAATGAAAATCACCGTTTGTTCAGCGTATGCAAAAATAAATTGATGATTATTATTGATGCCGAAAATGGTAAAGTAATCACGACTTTACCTGTTGGTGCAAAGGCTGATGGCGCAGCATTTGATCCGGCACTAAAATGTGCTTACAGTTCAAATGGCGAAGGTACAGTAACAGTTGCAAAAGAGGCAAATAAAGACCTGTACTCTGTTTTGGAAACTATCAAAACGCAAAAAGGGGCCAAAACGATCACAATTAACAGAAAGACACACCATCTTTACTTGCCGACAGCGGAGTTTGAAACCATTTCCGGTGTAGAAAAATCTAAATTGGTTCCCGGAACTTTTATAGTATTGGATATTGTACCACAGTAATAAAGGTTAATGGTGGTCTGAAAAATTTCGGACATTAGACACCCATGGTTTTGAATAAAATGGTCAGCCATGGGTGTTTTTTAATATTTTTCTGAAAATAAATAAGAATTATTTATACAATAAAAAAATAAGGCATGAGAAACAATATTTTGATCTCATTTTTAATGGTTTCTGCAATTTTTCTGATGTCATTTGCAGCACCTGATAATGCAACTGGTCAGGATCAAAAATCAGTAATTACATCCAAAACATTTGGAAAATCATTTAACTTTATAATTGTCAGCGATTGGGGCTGGAACGGATATGGTCATCAGCTGGAAGTTGCCGACCAGATGGGAAAAACAGCAGATAGCATCAAAGCAAAATTTGTAGTAAGTTGTGGAGACAATTTTCAGGTCAGCGGTGTCGCTTCTACCCGGGATCCGCTCTGGATGTTGAGTTATGAAAATATATACAAGGCACTTTCATTGCAGGTTGAGTGGTTTCCTGTATTAGGTAACCATGATTACAAAGGGAGCACCCAAGCCGAAATTGACTATTCAAAGATCAGCCGTCGCTGGCGTATGACCGATCATTATTACACCTTTGTAAAGAAGGTTAACAAATCGGACACTGCCCGCTTTATTTTTCTCGATACCCCCCCACTGGTTGAGCAATACCAGAAAAAACCGGAAGAATACCCCGACGTGGCAGCACAGGACACAGCAAAACAAATCAAATGGTTAAAAGAAGTATTGTCGGGTTCCCGGGAAAAGTGGATTCTGGTTTTTGGACACCATCCAATTTATTCAGCCAGTAAGACACACGGAAATACCAAAGAGATGATTGATAAGGTAAAACCTCTGCTTGAACAATACCATGCTCAGTTTTACTTTTGCGGACACGATCACGATTTACAGCACCTTCGTGAAAAAGGGGGCAAATTAGATTATATAGTGACAGGTACAGGTGGTGAAACCCGGCCAAACAGTTCCAATGAATTATCACTGTTCAGTCATTCAGAACCAGCATTTTCAGTTGTTTCTTTTAAGAATGACAGTATCAGTGTGAATTTTGTTGGAATAACAGGAAACTTAATATACCACTTTAGCAGGGCATCCAACTGAGATTGCCAATATATGGAAATTTGACAAAAATGAAATCACAAATTAAAATCCAAAGTTAATTCTAAAGCGAGAATTAATTTTGGATTTACGCTCTTCAGTAAAAAGCTACAAAAATCTAAATCGATTTTTAACAATATCGATATATTTCTAACTTTACCGTAATATTAAAATTTTCAAATGCTCCGGCCAATAAACAATGGTAAAAAACTTTTTAATTACTATCCTCTTCATAACCTGTGTTTTCGGGAATGTTCTTGCCCAGTCCGTTGAAGATTACATCAGTTGGGGCTTAAAAAACAGTCCATTACTTTATGATTATAACAATCAAAAGCTTGCCGGCAAAATAGACAGCCTCTTGTTATTGGCAACTTATAAACCTCAGGTCAATCAGCTTACTCAGGCGATACATTACCCTTCAGGAAGCGGATGGGGATACGATGAGGCAATAACCAACGGTGGGACTTACTCTTCGCTTGTAAGTGTAACTCAGCCTTTATTTTCTAAAAAGCGGATCGGCGGACAACTCCAAGCCATTGATTTACTGAATCAGGCACTAAAGCTTAATTCCAAAATAACGATCCTGGATCTGAAAAAAAGTATTACGGCCCAATACCTGAATGCATATGCCGATTTCAATCAGAGTCAATTTAATCAGTCAGTTTTTGAGTTGCTGAACAAGGAACAAAAAACAGTAAAAGCGTTGGTTGATAAGGGGGTATATTTGATTACGGATTATATGAATCTGCAAATTTCAATCAGATCTCAGTCTATTGCCATCTCCCAGTCATCAATTCAGCTTAAAAATGACCTTGCTATTCTTAACTTCCTCTGTGGAATCTCTGAAAAGCAGGAAATAAAGTTAATAAAACCGGATCTCCAGGTTCTAAATAACTACGGTCCGGAGAATTCACCGGTCTTTGCCCAGTTTCGGATCGACAGTCTTAAAAACCGGAATAGCCGGCAACTTATCGATCTTAATTACCGTCCTAAATTCAACATATTTGCCGATGGTGGTTTTAACGGAATTGCGCCCCAAAATATTCCCCACAACTTTGGGGCAAGCGTGGGTGTAAACTTCACAGTCCCGATTTACGATGGAAAACAGCGTAAATTGCAATATGAAAAAATAGATCTTGCTGAGAATACACGCATTTATTATAAACAATTTTATTCTTCACAATATAAAATTCAATTTGATCAGCTTAATAACCAGTTGAATATGACAGAACATCTTCTCGTAGAGATTAGAAACCAATTAACCGAACAGGAGCATCTTATTGAATTATACCGTACAGAATTAGAAAAAGGATTGGTCCGGTTTCTCGATTTTATCACTGTATTTAATAATTATACGGCAACAAAAGCAACCTACCTTGTTACAGAAATGAACCGGCTCCAGATTATTAACCAATTGAATTATCTCAAATGAACCACATCAGAACAATTTCAGCGTTTATCCTGCTTATACAAATGTTAAGCTGTGGAGATAACCAATCAACAAAAACGGAGGAGACCGTTCATGTTTCCACACCTGTAACAACGATAACCATTGAAAAAGCGCCCATCAGCCAAGTGATCACGTTCAATGCAGTATCAATTTATCAACGTAAAAACATCGTTAAATCAATCATTACAGGATATATTGAGAATTCATTTGTCAATCAGGGAGATATTGTGAGGGCTGGAAAGCCGATGTATGTTGTAAAAACGAAAGAGGGAGATGCACTCAGTAAATTTGCTCCTAAAGATTCATCGCTTGCATTTAATGGTAAACTTACAATTGTGTCCCCCGCTTCCGGGGTAGTTATTGAAGCAAATAAACAGACCAATGATTATGTGAGTGATGGAGAGCAGCTGTGTGTACTTGCCATTCAAAGCAGTTTTGTATTTGTCCTGAATGTTCCTTTTGAACAAAATAAATACGCCGCTATTGGTAAAAAGTGCCGGATACTCCTGCCGGATTCCACTTTCCTCAATGGAATTATCGCCAGCAAACTATCTACTGTTGACCCTACCTCACAGACACAAAGTTTCATCGTTAAACCTACCATGACCACAATTCTCCCTGAAAATCTTTCGGTTCAGGTTCAAATCAATAAAAACTCGAAAGAAAGCACTCAGGTGATTGAGAAGGTCTGCATTTTGTCTGATGAAACCATGGAGAAATTTTGGGTTATGAAGCTTATCAACGATTCCATAGCGGTCAAAACAATGATAATACCGGGCATCATAGCTGGAAATAAAGTTGAAATCCTCTCCCCTACTTTTTCACTCAGAGACCGGATAATCAACAAAGGAAATTATGGTTTGTCAGATACCGCATTTGTAAATATCATTCAACATTAAGAGCTGATGAGAGATTTTTTCGTTTCCCATAAAAATCCTGTTTTGGTTGTGCTGTTCATAATTCTTTCCGCAGGTATCTACAGCTATTCCAATATGCAATCCTCTCTTTTCCCGGAAGTGACTTTTCCAAAGATTAAAATAATAGCAGACAGTGGATTACAGCCCATTGGGAAAATGATGGTAACAGTTACAAAACCGCTTGAAAATGCGATTAAACGGGTTCCCAATCTTAAAGTTGTGCGTAGTATTACTAGTCGTGGTAATTGTGAAATATCAGCATTCATGGAATGGAATGCTGACATTGATCTAAGCAAGGAACAGATAGAGTCTTCAATCAATCAAATCAAAAATGACCTTCCTGCAGGAACGAATCTCAGTGTTGAAAAAATGAATCCTTCCATCCTCCCGGTGATTGGTTATGTGATTGACGGGAAAGGACACAGTAACATAGAGTTGAATCAAATTGCAAATTATACGATAAAGCCCTTCCTGTCTCAGGCCAAAGGAGTAGCTGTTGTAGGTGTGATTGGTGGTAAAACAAAGGAATATCACATCGAATTACAACCACAAAAAATGGCCTCTTTTGGGATTACCCCTGCCAAAATTACTGCAGCACTTGGTCAGACAAATTTCATCAGCAGCAATGGCTATCTGACTGATTTCAACCGGTTGTATCTCACTGTAACTGATGCAAATGTCCAAAATCTTGAAGAACTTGAGAATCTTGTTATCAGTAATGATGGGAAAAGGGTGCTCCAGCTAAAAGATGTTGGCAATGTCAAAATAGCAGAACAGACACAATATGTAAGGATAAATGCTAACGGGAAAAGCGCCATATTATTGGCCGTAGTAAAACAACCAAATGCCAATCTGATAGAGGTTACTGAAGGTGTATCTCAGAAGGTAAAGGAATTAAACGAACGTATTCTGCCCAAAGGGATCAAGCTTACCCCATATTATGTTCAGGCTGAATTTGTTAATAATTCAATTAAAAGTGTAAATGACAGCCTTTGGATTGGTTTGTTGCTGGCTATTTTTGTGTCCATTCTATTTCTGCGATCATTTAAATCGAGCGCGGTTATTCTGATCACTATACCTATCACCCTTTCTCTGACGCTGGTTGTACTTTATTTGATCGGTTATAATTTCAATATTATGACCCTGGGAGCTATCGCTGCAAGTATCGGATTAATCATTGACGATGCAATTGTTGTTGTGGAACAAATCCATCGAACGCATGAAGAGTTTCCCGAAAAACCCACCAAAGAGTTACTTAGTGGCTCGGTTAGCTTTCTTTTACCGGCTATGATTGGATCTTCAATAAGCACCATCGTAATATTTCTCCCTTTCGTTATTTTAAGTGGCGTTGCAGGAGCTTATTTCAAGATTCTTACCAACACGATGATGATCACTTTAATTTGCTCATTTTTAGTCACATGGATTGGATTGCCGGTTATCTATCTTTTCTTATCGGGTAAAACAAACAGAGTTTCCAAACCACATCCTGAAGCCCATAAAAAAAGCGAGAAATGGATCTCGTTCTTTATATTAAGGCCTGTAATTAGCTTTGCGTTTATGATACTTTTGGTTGGATCCATCCTATTTATCTCGACCAGGTTAAAGACGGGGTTCCTCCCTGAAATGGATGAGGGAAGTATTGTTCTCGATTACACATCACCTCCAGGAACATCATTGCAGGAGACTGACCGTATGTTAAGAGAGGTCGAGAAGATTTTCCCTTCGATTCCTGAAATAGAGACCTATTCACGAAGAACCGGTGCTCAAATGGGCTTTTTCATTACTGAACCCAACTATGGAGATTACCTGATTCAGCTTAAAAAGGACCGGAAAAGAACTACAGATGAAGTGATTGATGATATCCGCAAGAGAGTTGAATCCTCTCAGCCAGCACTTAAAATTGATTTTGGACAAGTGATCAGTGATATGTTAGGTGATCTTATGAGTTCAACACAACCGATAGAGATTAAAATCTATGGCGATAATGTCAATATTTTACAGGGACTTGCAAGACAGGTAGCTAAAATTACCTCCAATGTAGAAGGGACCGCTGATGTATTTAACGGAATTACCATTGCCGGACCTTCAATCAGCTTTGAGCCTGATAATAAGAAACTTGCACTTTTAGGCGTTACACCATCCGATTTCCAGAATCAATTGCAGACACAACTTGAAGGGGTAATAGTCGGAAATATTTATGAAAAAGAGCAACTTACGGCAGTCCGAATGCTCTATCCGGATGCTAAAAATACTTCTTTTGAAAAAATGAAACAGGGATCGATCTTCATTCCCGAAGGAAAACTTCATCCACTTGCTCAATTATCCCGAATTTCAGTAGATCCTGGAAGTGCTGAAATCGACAGGGAAAACTTGCAATCCATGATACCGGTTACTGCACGGCTTAATAACCGGGATTTGGGTAGTGTAATGAAAGATTTACAGCAGAAAATTCAGTCTCAGATCAATCTTCCGCAGGGTACCCATATAACTTATGGCGGAGCATATGAAGAGCAGCAGAAATCGTTCAGCGAGCTGATGATGATTCTAATAACCGCTGTCTTACTGGTCTTTGCCACAATGCTCTTTCTTTTTAAAGAATTTCACGTGGCCCTTTTAATCATATTGATTGCATTATTAGGAATATCAGGGAGCATGATAGCCTTATTTCTTACAAATACCCCTCTGAATGTAGGAAGTTATACCGGAATTATAATGATCATAGGAATAATTGGCGAAAATGCCATTTTTACTTTCCTGCAGTTTGAACAAACCCTGAAGATTGATTCAGCTCATGGTGCGGTAGTTTACGCAATTTCTACCCGACTCCGACCTAAACTTATGACTGCCTTGGGTGCCATCATCGCTCTTTCACCAATAGCGCTCGGAATCGGTACGGGAGCGCAATTACATCAACCATTGGCCATTGCAGTAATTGGTGGTTTTATTGTAGCTTTACCATTGCTGTTGATCGTGTACCCCTCAATGCTCCGGATCATGTTTAAAAATCATCACAATTAGGATGTCATTTAGCCCAAATGCAATAAATGATAAGTGATTTCTGATCTTGTAAATACCTTCGTTCATCATTTGACTGATTTTGGCAGCTAATTGTTGTTTTTTTCTCTTTCATGTTGGTTTTAATTTTAAATCCCCTCCCAAATTAGCCAATTAATTAAACCGGAAGTTTCAGACAGTTCATTTTTGGCTTCTAATTGGCTGGATATCAGACAATTCACATAATCGGATAAAATTCAACCTCCGTGTACGAAAACGGAAATATTTCATTCATTATTCTATATTCTTGTATATCAGAATATAATATCATTGGAATATTATCGTTAAGGTACACGAAAACACATTCATTAACAGTATCAATTTTGAATGCCAATTCAGGATACTTTTGAAAATATCAAAAAAATAAAAAAAAAGTCCTGTATATCAGCAATATACAGGACTAAAAGTGACCCCACCGCGAATCGATCTTTTCCAATTTCAAATTAGACTAAATATAATTAAGAATCATATTTAATTGATATACAAATAAATATGAACACTATTGTTAATCAAATTATTATTGTAATAATTAGGATTAACCCACTTTTGAGTGTAAATTTGAATTTTTACACTCATCGTGAGTGTAAAATTAATATCAACCAAAATATCAAAGAATTACCCATCAAAATAGTGACCCATCACCAGGATCCGAATCCAAAGTTACTTTTCGTATTTATTTATATATAATGAACTATACAACAAGATTTCAGCCCGAAAAAAGAAGTGCAATTATCAAAGGAATTTCCACTATAATTGATAAAAATGTGCCTCTAAGATTATCTATTGTCTTCAATAATCAGCGAATTTATTGCTACTCTGGCAAAAGGTGCGATATAGCTCAATGGGACAACAAAAAGCAAGGAATTAAAAAAGGATTCCTGGCACCAAATGGTCAAACTCACGTCGATTTTAATGATGATCTTTTACATTTAAAATGGGTTGTTAAGGAACTTTTTAAGACATATGAATTAAACAAGACCATTCCCACACCTACTCAAGTGCGTGAAGATCTAAAACAGAATATCAATAAAGAAGAAATTGTGATCATCCCTCCCAAAGAAGTAAGCTTTTTTCAATACTTTAAAAAATACATTGATGAAGCTCCTGTAAGTCCTGGTCGGAAAAAGCATCTGACCACTACCTATAATAAAGTATTTAATTATAGAGCTGATACAACTTTTGAGAACCTCGATGCACAATATCTTACCGATTTTCGAAAAGATTTAATGAAAGTTATCGGACGAAATACACTTAGTTCCGAATTAAAACGGCTTCGAGCCTTTTACAGCTATGCCTATAGGATGGAATGGACGACAAAAGATCCATTTAAAACGTTTAAAATTGATTCTGAAAGTTATGGGGATCCTATATTCATTACATTAGAGGAAAGGGATCAACTTTTCGATGCTCAGATAGAAGATCCGGAATTGGCACATGTTCGTGACATCTTCATTTTGCAATGTTTTATTGGATGTAGGGTTGGAGACCTGACAACCTTAAAACACTCAAATATTATTGATGGATGCATCGAATATATAGCCGGAAAAACAAAAGAAAATAAACCTCGTGTTGCCAGGGTACCATTGACTAAAAAAGCTTTGGCAATTATTGCTAAATACAATCTACCAAATGGAGATTTGGTGTCCTATATAACTGATCAAAAATATAATGCATCTTTAAAACTGCTTTTTAAAGATCAAAAGATAGAAAGGATGGTTACAATAATTGATCCTAAAACTCGTAAAAGCATCCAGAAATCAATTGCCGATATAGCCTCCACTCACATGGCCAGAAGGGTCTTTATTGGTGGGCTACACCACAAAGGGGCTAAGAATGAAATTATTGCTTCTATGTCTGGACATTCCGAAAATTCAAAAGCCTTCGCCAGGTATTACAATATTGGAAAAGAAGACCAACAATCAGCTATCACACTAATCGAATAAAAATATCCCGGAGTACTACCGGATTCATTCCCTTAAGACTAATTTATAAACTTCATCCTCATAATCTTTATTGCTCCAAAAATTAACAACGCAGCCCATTCAATGACTGCAAACCAGAATGTGAACCGGTAAAAACCAGGTATGTATTTTTCCCGGATAGTCACGGTCGTTTTAGAGCTGCTTTGCCTGATGGCATTCTTAATCAATATTGAATCCCTGATGTTTGCAACCAGGCTATCCCGGCTTATGTAACCACTGGCAATGAGTTTCGAATCTTTTACCTTGGTGGTGATTGTCACCATTCCATCATTAATGATTTCCTGTTGCATTTGCGCCCCCAGGGAGTCAATGGTTACCTGTCCCTGTAAATAAGTTGTATCTCTGGGAAGATAAACCGGAACATCCCTGTTGATAAAGATCGTTGTGTCTTTATATTGAATTTCAGTAGTTGTTCCTGTTCCACATATTTTGGCAAACAAATCACAGTTTCGCTCTACGCGCTTTACTGTCAAACAGGAACTAAACAGAATTCCAACCAATAAAATCCCAATTAGTTTTTTCATTCCTTTATGTATCTGGAAATTGTATGAATTTTCTCAGGTGATATTTTATGCTTTGCCACCCGATCACCGTTTCTGGATCCTGGCCCTGAAGTATTTCCCGCCTGAACAATAAAGAATCCCTCCGTATCGGTTTTAAGATAAAATCCAACATGACCAATACGTCCAAGAGAATTGTAATACTCGGTAAATACATCGCCAAGTAGCAGTTTCTTCCCTCCTTTCTTAAAAGTCCATATCACATCCTTTGGATTTGCGTAAGATGGTGACCATGCTGAATTTGGATTTGGAATGTGAAAAAAGTTCAGATCATAAGCAACATAGGATCCACACCAAAAAGAACCTAAAGGTACTTTTACCGCTGTGTTAAATAGATCAACTTCCTTGCCCCGATTAATACCAACCTCCCGGATATTAAGTTGCGAATCCAGCAGCACCTTTAGTTCTGCTCGAATTTTCGATGCTCCATTACTTCCACCTTTGCCATCATCCCCCCTGGAGATAATGGCTCCTGCTAACATGAATACAGCAAAAAGAGCAATTGCAATAATTGTTCTGGTACGCTCATCAAGACAATCTCTACCATGGTAAAACTGGCTAAATCTTGAATATAACGGAGGTAGAGATATGCGAAAAGCAAACCATGAAATGGTTAAAACAGAAACAATTTTCAGCGAATAATAAAATAATGTTTCCAATTGGCTTGGAACATCAAAAGGGTCTGAGTGAGGAAATAGTACACTCAAAATAAACGAGATTGTACCAAATATTACTATAAGGACCGGAATAATAATCAATTCCTGGTGATGGGTTTTAAAAAATTCAGTTTCCATGAAACTCGTCCATAATTTTTTCATTAGTGACTTTTATTAATATGGTCCAACAAACTATTTTTAATATCCCGTATATCTGACCGGAGAGCGTTTAAGTTTTCGTTGATCAGCAAAAACGTTTCCTTATCCACTTTCTTTTCGCGCAAATCTCCGATCTGAATTTCAATCTGGTTTATTCTTTTTTCATGATCTGCCACGTTATTTTTTAAATCATTCTCGCGTATAACAGCCAGATAAACAACGAATAAGATATTTCCAATAATCGCAACCAGACTTAATCTGTTATCGCTAAACCATTTGCCTTTAATATTTCGAATTTCATTCATTCAAGTGGTTATAATTTAACTCAGTTCAATTTTTTATATTCAAATCTAGTCCCGTATAGTTTAATTTGAAAGGACAAAATCCTAATTACAATAATTTCATAAGATATAATCTTTCAATTTGGCAACTTATTTTAAACTGGATAATCAATCAAATCGGGCGAAGTACAGAAATTAGCTTTCGAGATTTTATTCAACTATAATATTGTTAATAAACATTTAACGTTTATTAACTGCATATTCAGTTAATAAACTGCTTTTACAGTTGTATAACTGAATATTCAGTTGTATATTTGTCCTGGATTAATAAATTTAAAAACTAAAAAAATTATGAACGGTCATTTCTTTTCTTATTTAATTGAGTCATCAGTCTATCTGTTGTCCTTTCTTGTCGTTTATAGATTGGTAATCTCCAATCAAACCCATTTTAATTGGATGAGAGGATATCTATTGTTAAGCCTCATTTTTAGTGTAGTTTTACCTTTTGTTGCTTTACCCAGCCAATGGATTAATTCTATATCAGGTCACTCCTTGGCTATTGGATCCTTTCCAATCAACATTAATCCATTTACCTTAATGACGTCAAACACCACTGTCACTTCCACTCAGTTAGCCCATTATTTAAATCCTTGGATGTTCTTATTAATGGCCTTAACTATCATATATATTCTTGGCTTATTTTACAAATCAGTGATATTAATAGGGAAAGTCAACAAAATCTTGACTAAAATTAAAAAGAATGTAAAACGTCAAGAAGGTGCTTATTGGTTGGTAGACATGGATATGGAACTTCCCGCTTTTTCTTTTTTTAATTACATTTTTATAAATAAGAATTACAAGAAACTTACTAATGAGGATATATTACGAATAAAGAACCACGAAATTATTCACGCCAAACAATGGCATACACTGGATATTTTGTTTGTCGAACTAATTTCAGTGATATTTTGGTTCAATCCGCTGGTTCTTTATACAAAAAGTAAATTACAGGAGATTCACGAATTCATTGCTGACTAACAAACAGCTGGCCAAGGGGAGATGAAGAAAGATTACGCACAATTGCTTTTAAATCTGGCTACAGACAATAAATCTCTTAGTCTAATGACTGGATTTTCTGGCAACCAGATAGCCAAGAGGATATTGATGGTAACAAAAAACAGGTCAATTCGTTGGTCGAAACTGCTAATTATATCCTTACTCCCTATCGCATTTGCTCTGTTGGCGTCATTTTCATATTTAGATTTTACGCCTGCACCTTTAAAAAATAGTGATTCTGAATTAAACTCTGCGAGCGTTAATCATATCAAAATCGGGGATATAAAATGGTTGAATAATAAGGTATTTACTACCTCTGAGTTAAATTCCGCCTTCAGCTTGAAAAAAGGAGATGCTTATACTAATGAAGCCGTTGAAAAAGGTCTATACGATAAAGTGTCTGACTTATACATTGACAAAGGATATTTGTTTATCAAGATTGAAAAGATTGAAATTCCTAATGGTGAAAGAGTTATGGATTTAATTTTCACTGTAAACGAAGGAGACCGTTTTAAAATTGGTACTATACAGGTTAAAGGGAACAAAACTGTCTCCACCACTGATATATTAAGTAAGATTAGCTTAAAACAAGGAGATTTTTTTAGCAAAGCAAAGCTTATTGAATCAGTCAGGATGTTAAGTATGTGGAAGAAATTCGATCCTGAAACAATAAAGCCTGATTTAAATCCTGAAAAGAAAAATCCACAAAGTGAATTTGGTACAGTCAATATAATATTTGGAGTAACAGAAAAATAAATATCATGGAAGAACTTACTAAAGCAGAAGAGCGGATAATGCTGATTTTTTGGAAACTCAAAAAAGGGTTTATTAAAGATGCAATTGATGAAATACAGGATCAGCCTAAACCACCCTATAACACAATTTCATCTGTGGTAAGGATATTGGTTAGTAAAGGTTATCTGAGTTTCAAAGCTTATGGAAAAACCTATGAATATTATCCAACAATCACTAAATCTGAATACAGAAAAATTGAATTGAAAAAAATAATATCAGGTTATTTCAGTGATTCACCGGCATCATTACTTTCCTTTATGGTCAAAGAAGAGAATTTAAGTAAAGAAGAGATTGATAAACTGAAAGATATCATTAATAAAATAGAATAAAAAGATTAAAACTTTTAAAAGCAAATTGGTTATAAGGACGAGACTTTAAGTTGATGTTTTTTTTTTAAATAGTCCGGTTCAGTTTCAAATACTTACTTTTCACCGTTAATAATACCAAAGCCAAAAAGGAAAATACATTCTTCAGGATTCAGAACGGCATAACTGATCCCGAAAAAACCCTAAAATCCGGGTTTCTTCGGGATCAATTTTTGAGGTAAAGCGGGAACCATATCCTAATCAGGATACCGGTTATCTCAACACAGTCCACCCCTTTGCAGTAGCTATTGCTGGTGTACATGCTGAAGAACCTGCACATAAGTTTACGTTTATAGTTTTTCCAATCACTGTTGGCAATGCTGTTAAAATTCGATTTATCTCTGTCGCTGATAAGTTTAGATAATTTAATGAAATCTGAGGCGATGCGCCAGAATATGATGAGTTAGCCCAGTCTATATCTACTGATGTTACTAAGTTGCCAGACAATGGACTACATGATAAAGTAAATTGCGTTACTCTTAAACCTGGGAAACTAAGTGAAGGAATAAATCTTGTATAAGTCATACTACCAGCAGCAACAGAAGTAGCAGGCCAAGTGCAGGCTGATATTGATGTTACAACAAGTGATGTAGTGAATGAAGAGATATCAAGCAAAGCGGGTAGTGCTGTAGGTAATGTTATTGAAGTAATTCCAGTACAACCGAAGAAAGCTGCATTCAAACTTGTTAACGCATTCATACTTGCTGGCAGAACCACTGTTGTTAATGAAGTATTTCCATTTGCCTGACAGAATTGTGCCATTGTAATACAAGCATTCATGCTCGTAGGTAGGGTTAATGTTACCAGTTTATTATTATAGAAATGGCAACCATAAGCAGTAGTTACTGCATTCATACTTGATGGATATACTACTGTAACCAATTCATAACAATAATTAAATGCCTGGTATATAGTAGTTACGTTAGCAAGTGCAACAGGTAATATGCAAGATGTTAATACATAACAGTTTGCACACATTTGATACATAGTAGTAACCGCTGGCGCATTTACTGGTAATGTCAATATTGCTAATGAGTAGCACCATCCAAATGTATACGATAGATTAGTTAAGTAATTCTGAGTTGCTGGAAATTTAAATGACTTAAGCATCTGAGAACCATAACACATATTCATGCAATTGATTAATTTTGGGCAACTTGTACAAAAATCTATCGTGTTTAATATTTTACAATTACTAAAAGTAGACTGCAACTGTTCAAGAAAAGGCAAAGAAGCCGGCATTTTTATATACTTGATTGAATTACAGTAATAAAAAGCATTGCTCATAGTCACTAATTTGTCCATTGTAAGTGGCAGTGTAACACTACTTAAGGTCACGCATTGATAAAATATACTAGCCATGGTATTAACATTAGGTATGTTACCAGGTAATGCCTGGGACGGCAGTACAGAACAACCATAGAACATAGCATCCATCATAGTGCACGCCGCTAAACCGCCGGTAAACTTGCATGATGTTAATGAGGTACATCCATAAAATGCACTTGAAAGTAGAGTAACGGCTGGAAGATCCGGAAATTCAATTGATTTTAACGAAACGCAGTTAAAGCACACTTTATCCAATAGTGACAATGAATTAAGTGAACTAAAAAATTGGATTCCTTGTAGGGCATCAATGCCTGCAAAAGCATTCGTTAACGATGTGATGTTTGGAGTATTAAATTTAGCGTATAATATTTGCCAATTAGATACGGGGTTAGATGTTGGGAATGTTGTACTCCTAAAACCAATTATATGTTTTCCACTAGTGGCGGATGTTATTCTCACTTTAAAAGTAGTTTGACCAACACCAGCAACACCGCCACCATCTGGAAATCTGAATGAATAGGTAGCATTGCTGATTTTAGTTTGAGAATCAATTAATATTCCACCAACTCCATATACCTGAACTAGGGAACTACCGCCAGTATCCATAGTCGAGTAAAACGCAATGTGCCTGTCTCCTCCATCTGAGCAGGTTAAGATTATCTCATCAGTTACTGGGTCGCCAGTTGGGTACCACGTTGGATCTGGTTGCAAAATATTTGGGTCAACTGGTAAGTCATACCCAAATCCTGGACAATAAGTGGCTGGGTCTGGAAGCGATGATGCTTTTACCTGGATGTACTGTCTGATGCTCATAGCAATTCTCCTTTTAAAATGATTAATCCTATTTGCGTTGGGGTAACTGTCAATTTCTGAAATTGAGCCATATTAGTATTCAGGGCAACAGATAAGGTTGCTCCAGCCCCTTCGCTGATTTGGGCTATGAATTTAAGCGCGTAAGGACAGTTGTAAATAAAAGGGGTAACGCTCAGAAAATCAATATACACATCCATCGACATATCGTCTGCACCATCTGCTCCTGCTTCCCCTGGAGTGCCTGGCTCTGCATCTGCCCCGGGCTTTCCGTCATTGCCAGGCTTGCCATCATTACCCGGTTCACCTATTGGCCCTTTGTAGTTTTTCCATAATCCGATAAAGTCATCATTTATTGGAGTATCCAGGGGGAAAGTTGTGGTTTTAATAGCGATGTAATCAAGAGTAGCATTAAAAGTATTGGTAAAATCAGTGCCCATATCATCAGAAGCATAGGCAATATAGGTAAAGGATGACTCTGCATCCGGCTTAACATTTCCATGAATAGGCCCATCTGCAACAATCTGTATTTCTGTATCCGATATCTCAACGATCCTCCATTTTAACGTATCGGTATCTTTGAAATTGAGCAAATCATGTTTGTGAATCCGTATTTCCTGGGCTGGAGCTTCCGAATAACCGTTAGCTGAGTCATTGTCGTAAAAACACATCCCTTCCGATTCAAGGGCAAACCAGTTATCTTCATCTTCAACAAGAGGTATCCGTGTACCATCGCTAAAGTGTTCTGTGATCAGGTTTGAAGTGGTCCATATCTGATCACCAATTTTAACGGTATCGTAACTGTTCCCGTCAAAATCGGTAATCGTTTCCCCAATCTCCCATCCTTCATTCGTTTCCCGAATTAAACGGATTGAACCGCCATCTATTTTAGGACAGAGGTAAACATACGGCTGGCTTGCTTTAGGAAGATAAAATATCGTGGCTTCGTCGGGGCGTTCCTCTCCCCCATCATCTGATCCGCTCCAGATGATAAACTCATCCCGGATACCAAAATAGCCGTTATTGATTAAATCACGGTATCCTGTTCCACGCGCCGAAAACCCGGACGCATTAGTCCCGGGATTCGGATCATCCCAGAAAATAACCCCGCTATCTTTCAACTCATCACACATCGCGCCAAATCCATTGTCATTGATGAGCGATAACATTTCAGCTCGTGTAGGCAGCCGGTACCCGGCAGGTGCAATCCCTTTTTCACTTGTGGCAGAAAACCAGTTATAGAGTACTCCATAACCAGGTGTTTTAACCCCTGTCGATCCTTTTATACGCCAGTACTCATAACCATCACCCAATAATTCAATTAATTGGTTAACAAATAACTGAATATTGTAATTGTTCAGATTAAATGGCTCAATCTGCCTCAGTTTAATCAGCCCATCAGCGGGTATGAATGGAATATAATCCGGTTCCATCTTTTATTTATATTAGTAGGTTTAATAGCTCTATGATCCAATTTCTTAACCTGCCGCCTGATTGCTTTCGGCAACCAGAGTATCATAATCGATAACCCATCCACTACTGATTTCCGGCGGATAATAGAAATATATTTTATCCTGATATTCAATGTAGTGTTTGTATTCTCCCCTGATTTGTCTCACCCCGTTAAGCGCAATCTTCGTTGTGTTTAAAAGATATGGATTAAGGGTAGTAAACAGCATCCGGGTCCCATCGGCTGGCTCCACAAAACCGTAATCGGTTTCCCAACGGGCTTCCTGTTTGGCCTGTTCCGGATCAACGGTCCCATGCTGGTACCTGATATCATCCAGTCCAAGGTCCAAGTGATTCGGCCAGTTACCTAAAAGGGTTAACCGAAAACAATCCAAGGTATTTTGTGTAGGCGCTAACTGGTACATCTGTATCGCAATCATTCGCCAGGTATCATCACCCGGTCGGTAGGAGAACATATTGGTAAACTTCGACATCGATACACTTCCTGTCCGGAGTGTTCCTAAAAAAGATTCAATCCGGATCATGGAATCATCGCGCCAGGGTAGCGGGCTTTTGATATTAATGGACAGTATACCATCCCTAACAGCAACAGGTTCAGGGGCCACAAAGCTCAATACCGTATTCTCACAGGTGATGTAAGAATCTGCGTCCGGGTCGGGCGGATCAGTAAGGTCATTATAACTGCGAATGGCTCTTACAGAATAAGTATTATTCTTTACCCGACTGAAAATTCCGCCATCAGAAAACCGGACACACCGGGCTGTGTCATAATCATGGGCTCCGATCACCTCTGTACTGGACCAATAGGTTTTTGTCGCAAAATTGCCAATCGAAAACCGGTTAATGTACATCGCATATAACTCCTGTTCGGATGGTAAATACCAATCATCATAAGGCCCGACAATTAAATCATTGCAATATTTAATCGCGTGATCCTTTGCCCTGGGATGCAAACTCAGAAGATCTGAATTCGCTTTGCCAATTCCAAGTTCAATCCCGTGGGCCCCGGTGCTGTAAGGAGCGCCACCGGATAAACTCTCAAAAAACACACTGAGCGCAGTATCTTCAATAGCGGCTATTAATCCTGTTGTAGGACTCAGGATCTTAAAAATTACGCCTCCATGATAGGCTTCACCTACCTTATGATCATCGTGCCCAACGATTGCTTCCATGGAAACCTGAATCCTTTTATTGCCGGATAAGGGATCAACCAGACAATCCAGATCAATCAGCAAATCTGGGTCATGGACCTCTGTTGGAGTCCATTCCATTTCAGTATGTTCGTCATAAACCTTTTCTACGTTTGCATTGCCTGGGGTTAATGCGCCGGGGCCGATTAAAACTGATCCTACTTCTACTTCCGTTTCCGGTAGTTCCGGCTTTAATGGGTTTAGTGCCGGAGTACCCACTAAAATTCCAATGTTGCTGTATTGATCTGCATAGAAAATATCAATTCTTGATAGATTAGGATCAGCTGCCGGTAAGGTAAGGGTTGTCTTTACAGCAATATAGCGGACACCCATAATCTTGTAAACTACCGTATCTGTTGATTGATACGTAAGACCACTTTGCCACAACATCGCCCCACTGATCAGGATTGTTTGTGAATCATTGTAGGAAATATTCAAACTATCCAGATAATTTTTAATCAGATCGATGTATGAAATATCTCCACCTCCCCCACCTATACCGCCCATGGCAGTCAGGCGCCCATTAATGATCCGGATTGTTGTTCCATCAATATGTAATGGCAATCCACCTCCCCATAATTGTTCCAAAGTAAGCATTTGCCATCCAATGGCATAAGGAGATTGAACCGCCATCATCAGGTTTTCAGCATAGCCAGCCTGACTTAATGAACCTAATAATTCAGTCAAAAAAAAAGTGGACAAATTTTCTGGCGGCAGTAAATCACCTTGAGTTCTTTCAAGGTTCAGCCTTTGTTCATCACTACCAAGCCGATAAATAAATTCAAAATTGAATTCATTATCTTCTGTACTGCTGATAATTTTTGAAGAAATTACAGCAATCGATTTCACAGAAAATATACCACCAAAACTACCATCAGGCTTAACCCGATATTTTTTCCTGGAGTAGAAAAAATCTTTAATCCATAACCTTTCATCCTGATCAAGGTACCCGGTAGCCTGCCGGTACTCCCGTGGTTTGTCCAACCCATATTCCTCAATAACAAGATCATCCAGGATCATGTTATTATGAGTAATCTTTTCATCCTCTTCCAGGTACCCCGTAAATGAAAATGAATCAATACCTCCAAGAGTATTCGCCCAAACAAAAAGATGCTCTTCATCCAAAGGAGATCTTAATAAATATCGCTGAACTGGTAGTACATTACCTGGGGCCGAGTACCAAACATCCCAGGCAATAGGTAAACCATTACACCATGAGGCTATTTTATTCCAACTGGTATTAATAGAGTAAAGAATTCTGGCAGCAAGAGTAGCAAATGTTCCACTTGTGCTTGTCCCATCTTTAAAATAAGCTGTCACCATAACATTACCGGCAACAAGAGGATAAATACCCAACCACTCGGGAGCCATTTGCAATACTTCTTTTGATTGTGGTTGCCATGTCAGCCAATTTAACCGTAACCATGGATTAGCAGTTAATAAATTTAATTCTGCTACTCCTCCTTTAATAACCCTAAAAATGAATGTTGTACCATCAATAACTGCCGTAATATCTGAAACCCCGTTTAATTGATTAGTAATAATAACATTACTATCGGGAATAGTAATGCTTAAAATTCGATCGATGATCTCATGAACATCAATACGAACGTAAGAAACCAATGAACCGTTACCACCTCCAGCGCCACCAAACAGATCCTCAGTAGTCAGTTCGGATAAAATGGGC
>Ga0364867_10245_pt3 | contig 23302 bp, 8 predicted proteins | sample ExccelAu500001D4_3_FD_206915 | JGI IMG/M metagenome (GOLD analysis project Ga0364867, IMG submission 206915) | Enriched cells from Trout Bog Lake Hypolimnion, Wisconsin, USA - BchlTB.Aug13.5000.01.D4 | ecosystem: Environmental > Aquatic > Freshwater > Lake > Hypolimnion/Profundal zone | place: USA...
CAATAGTGCCACTGGTGTACTGAATATCAGCGCAGCAACCGTGCCAACAATTACAACGCTTACTGTAAGTGCCGCCGGAAACACGGTTAATTACACTTACGCCGGCGCTCAGACAGTGAAAGCTGTTAACTATAGTGTATTGGGATTGAGTGGAAGCGGTGTCAAAACAATGACAGGTGTTACAACTATCGGATCAGATTTCAACATGAGTGGTTCAGCAACTGCAACAACAGTGATCACTACCGTTGGCGGGAATGTGAATATTTCTGGTACTGCAGTGATGACAACCGGAGCCAATTTAGCTATTACGGGAAATCTTACTATCGGCAGTGGTAGTGGTTTAACAACCGGAGCTACCTTTACGCTTGGTGTAACAGGTACTACTTCAGTGACAGGAACCTTTACTCTTGCAGGCACGGGCACTAAGACATTCACGGGTGATGTAACTTTAATTTCCGGTGCAGTTTGGAATGAAACAGGTGTTGCTGCATATTCTTTTGTAGGTAGTTTATCCAATGCTGCTACCACGTTTACTGCAAACACCGGAACACATACATTTAGCGGTGCCACAAAAACATTAAGTGGAGCAACTACAACTTCGATTCCCACAGCAACCTTTACAGGAGCCTATACCAATAGCGGAACCTTGACATGTGCAACTCTCCTTACAGTAACAGGAGTAACTCTCACAAATAATGGAACAATAAATGCTACAACAGCATTAGCAGGAACAGGAACATTATTAAATGGAGCGACAGGAACACTAGCCCTTGGTGGCACATGCTCTGTAGCCACACTTACCAATAATGGAATTGTCACCAGCTCCGGGGCGGGAACGATCACCTCTGCTACTGTGACAAATAATCTCACATTTAATATGGGAAGCACAGGAGCAGTCACTGCATTTACCAATAGTGCCACTGGTGTACTGAATATCAGCGCAGCAACCGTGCCAACAATTACAACGCTTACTGTAAGTGCCGCCGGAAACACGGTTAATTACAATGGTGCTGGTCCTCAGACTGTCATAGTAGTCGCATACAGCAATCTGACGTTGAGTGGTAGTGGTGCAAAAACAATGACAGGTGTTACTGTTACAAATATTCTCGATATGGCCGGAACTGCGACAGCAACAGTAGCTCCGACGTATGGATCAGCGGCGACATTGCAATACGACCAAACAGTAACTGCCGGACCAGAATGGATAACGCCATTTTTAGCAACCGGTGGAGTAATTATTAATAGTGGAACAGTAACGCTTAGTGTTCCCAAAGTCTTTGGCAACAGTACAAGCGTTCCTTTAACCATTAATAGTGGGGCTACATTAACTCCCGGAAGTAATCTTTTAACTTTTGATGGAGATTTTTTAAATGCTGGTACATTAACAAGTGGCTCCGGTGGAGTTACAATTGATGGAACAGTAGCAACACAAAGCATTTCCGGTTTCACAACCACAGGCAATATTTCGATGACGAAGACAGCTGGCACTGCTACAATTTCAAATGCCGTTTCTGCTGTTAACTTATCAGTCAACGGATCAGGAGGTACATTGGCACTATCCGGATCTAATACCTTCAGCGGTACACGAACACTTACTGCCGGAACACTCAACATCAATAACGCTTTGGCTCTTGGCAATGTTGCCGGAACATTCACCATCGCCGGAGGAACGATCGGCAATACCAGTGGTGGGACAATTAGCACAGTCAATTATCCGCTTGCCGTGACTGGCGACTTCACGTTTGCCGGTACTAATGACCTTAATCTGGGGACAGGTAATGTTACTCCGAATGCCAGTCGCCAGATAACTGTCAGCGCAAATACACTCACGATAGGCGGTACACTCTCAGCCGGCAGTTATAACATAACAAAAGCAGGTGCAGGTACATTGAGTTTTGGTGCCAACGCTGTAACTATAAATAATCTCACGGTCAGTGCAGGCACTCTGGTATCGACTTCGGGGACAATGAACCTGGCCGGTAATTTTTCAAATAGCGGTACATTTACGGGAAATAATGGAACGGTAAATCTCAACGGTACATCAACGCAGACAATTGGCGGATCGGCAACAGCTTCCTTTTACAGTCTGACGATCAATAATTCGAGCGGCATTCTTCTCGGTACTAATACGACCGTGGCAGGCACACTAACGTTTACAAGCGGCACCATAACGACAAATTCATATTCTCTGTCTGTCTCTTCCGGAACAGTCAGCCGAACAAGCGGTTATGTTATTGGAAGTCTCAGTTTATTTTTTGCAACTGGTGCGACAAGCCACACGTTTGATATTGGCGATGCATCTGCCTATACACCAGTTACAGTTTCATTCGCGAGTGTTACAATTGCGGGATCTCTTACAGCATCGACCACAGCTGGAGATCATCCGCAGATTCTCACCTCAGGACTAAATAGTTCGAAGACGGCGAATCGGTACTGGACACTTACAAACAGCGGTATTGCATTTTCAACATTTGATGTGGTGTTTACCTTTGTTCCAGCCGACCTTGATGGAACTGCGGTTCCCGCATCCTTTAGTGTTGCAAGATACAACGGCGGCACGTGGACCATTCCGGCTAACGGCACACGAACTTCCACGACGACGCAGGCATTGGGAATAGCCGCGTTTGGCGATTTCCAGGTTGGCAATATTCAAAACTCAGGAGTATCTAACTATACAGTCACAAGACAGACGGGAATATCCTATAATTCCATTGCTTCAACAGGCAATGCAGTCCAATCGTGGCGGACTACCAATATCAGCGACAACAGTTATTACGATGACAATCGAAGTTACCCCGTGCCGATTGGTTTCGACTTTTGGTATGATGGCAACCGATACACTCAATTTAGTGTTTCAACGAATGGATTTATTGATTTTGATGCGTCAAACTGGAACGGCGGTTCAGGCGCTGTGCAACAGTATAGTCCCTATGGACCTTATGCCACCGACTTTGTTGACCCGACACGGTCTGCTCCTTCAGGTGGTGTGGGAACTGTAACGGCTCTTGCACCGTTTTATTTTGATTTAACAACCTGGCAAACAACTGTACCGCTGGGCAATAGCATAAAATATCAGGTTGATGGTACTGCACCAACTCGCGTGCTCACTATCGAATGGATCAATATGTCGTGTTGGGTGCATACGGAAGATATATTGTACTTCCAGGTGAAGCTGCACGAAAGCACAGGAGTAATTGAGTATAACTATGGAAATATGTCCGGCACGATCGAGCTGGAAGCTGGGTTTGGGTATGTTACGGGAATAAATGCACCTTCTATTTCGCCGAATCCTCCGACGGCAGCGCAGCTTCTTTGCTTGCAAACGGCAAATACAAATACGTTCTCGAATACCCAGCAGTATCAACTCCTGACGATGCCGCAATCCAACTCGAATTATACGTTTACTCCGAATACACCGAATACTCCTACGGTGTTGAGTTTCTCAAATGTCACATGTAGTTCTATGCGGCTCTCATGGAATGATGTTGCGGATAATGAAGTTGCTTACGCAATTTATCGTTCTGATAATGGTGGTGCTACATATTCCTTTATCCGGAAACTCCCGGCGGGAAGTACACATTCAGATGAAACCGGACTGGTTGCGAATACCTTATACTATTGGAAGGTTTATGCGGTTTCAGAAGGTGGAATGAGTTCCGCATTGTCCGGCAGTTATGCAACAATACCTGCGGTCTCGTACTTATCTGTACATACGGGGATTTGGAGTAACGGGGCGAATTGGGATAAAGGCGTGCCTCCGACTGCCAGTGCAGATGTAACGATTGCCGACGGAACCACTATCACCCTGGATGTGGATGCTTCCATCAATTCACTTACTGTTGGACAAGGTTCAAGCGGTACGTTGCTTATCGGGGTCGATGCTAATGCGCGAGCATTGACCAGTGCCGGTGATCTTACTGTTAAAAATGGCGCTACTCTGACTGTCAATACTGGTTTTTCACAAACAGGTCATACGATTAACCTCAGCGGTAATCTGATCAATAATGGCACATTGAATCTTGGACCTAATGCATCGAGTGCTGCCGGTATCACATTGAATAAACCATCTGGAACGCAAACAATTTCAGGAACCGGAACAACATCGAAATTCAATACGATGAATGTAAATGTGGGAACAACTTCGAGTGATATACTGGAAGTTACTTCGAACAATTTCTCATCGCTATCCCCCGGTTTCCTTACGTTGACCAGTGGAACATTCAAGGTATCAACCGGTGCGACCATAACGCCATTCTCAGGATCGCAGACTATTTCCTCTTCTGCCGGATTGTGGATTAATCATTCAGCAGCGGTGGTGAATACCACCGGAGGCGATCTATCTGTTGCAGGTATATTGCACGTTACCGCGGGAACACTAACTATCGGTAATGCTTCTGATCATCGGCTTCTCTATAGCGGCGGGACGGTCATTGTAGAAGGAGGCGCAGTAAATGTTGCCGGGAGAATTGAACGTGCCAATTTAACAACGATTATTAACTTCACCATGTCCGGTGGAGTTCTTACTGTGCCGACAGTCGGCTCGACCTCAACCACTGTTTCGCCAATCGAATTTACGGTCGGTGGATCAGCGTTTTCATGGTCCAATGGCACCATTGTTGTACAGCAAGAAGGCGGAAGTGGAGCCCAAGATTTGGGCTATGTAAACACATTGACTAACTTTAATGTTACCGGAGGGACGTTGCAAATCGGTAATTCTATCACTCCGGTTGCTCAAACGATGAATATCAATAGTTTTCCGTATATCAATAATATTCTTGTGAACAATACTAACGCCACTGCGATATTAGTTGGTAACGTTACAATTCTGGGTAATATGACCGTCACAAGTGGTTCATTGGTAACAACGCTTAATGGTTTGGCGAACTTTAATGGAACAGTAGCACAAAATATCAACGCAAGCAGTCCAATAATTTTTAATAATTTAACGCTTAATAACGGTACAGGACTTTCGCTATCAAGCTCTATTACTGTTACTTGTACTTTGACCCTGACAAACGGAGCCCTTTCTCTCGGTGCAAATACGCTTACATTCCAGACTTCGGATAATCCGATTGTCAGAACGTCGGGAACAATAACAACTACTACAAGTTCGAATCTTGTTTTCGGCACTTCAGGAAATACCGGAGGCGCCGCCTTTACGATACCTGCAGGTACTTTTACTACTCCACCTTCTATTAATAACTTAACAATTAACAGAACGAACAACCTCACACTAAATGATCAGTTGATGTCATTGAGTGGAATCCTGCTTTGCAATGGCCCGCTTACCACCAATGGAAATCTGGTACTTCTTTCCACAGCAGCGCAAACAGCTTTGATTGATGGCAGCAGTAGCGGGCAGGTAACTGGAAATGTTATCATGCAGCGATATCTTCCTTCTGGGTTTGGATACAAATATATCAGTTCCCCTTTCCAAGCGACAACTGTCAATGCATTTTCCAGTTACGTGGCTTTAGGAGCTTCCTTCCCCACATTCTACAGCTATGATGAGAGTAAATCTTCCTCTGGATGGGTGAACTATACTACAACAACAAATATATTAATGCCTCAACAGGGATATGCTGCGAACTTCGGCTCTACAGCAGTTGCTCAAACTGTAAATATTGGTGGTTTGGTAAACAATGGTAACCTGTCGATCACTTTGTATAATCATAATCAGCCATACACACTGGGATTCAATCTGGTAGGCAATCCGTATCCTTCACCTATCAATTGGGACGCCGCTAGTGGCTGGACAAAGACGAATATCGATAATGCATTGTATTACTTTCAAGCGGGGACTACCGACCAGTATACCGGTACGTATAGCACGTATATCAATGGGATTTCGAGCGATGGGCTGGCCACAAATATTGTTCCTTCCATGCAGGGTTTTTTTGTTCATGTTTCCAACGGCTCATTTCCGGTTACCGGAACTCTTGGAATAACAAATAGTGTGCGAACAAACGATCTTACGCATGCTTTTTTGAAATCGGCAAGAACGGATACGTTGCCCTTACTAAGAATTGCTGCCGGTTTTACGGATAATGGAACACCATCCGACCCTGCCGTAATTTATTATGACAGCTCAGCCACCCAGTTATTCGATAAGAATCTTGATGCATTGAAGCTGATGAATACCGATGTACTTGTTCCTAATTTATATACAATGACATCGGATTCTATCCGACTTTCGATCAACGCGATACCCTTTCCGGTTGATAGTATTATGAGGATTCCACTTGGCATCAAAACAGCAAAAGATGGATCGATCACGTTCAAAGTCAGCAACATGGTACAGATGCCTGCCAAAAGGTATATTTATCTAGTAGATACCGTAGCAGGGATCAATCAGGATTTAAGACTCAATCCCCAGTACAGTTTCTTTTTAAAAGCAGGTGAGTACAAAAACCGGTTTTCTTTGTTTTTCTCTTTGACTGTATTAAGTAATATTCCGAAAGAATTCTCGCTGTTACAGAATTATCCTAATCCATTTAATCCTCGAACCACCATACGATATTTAATTCCGCAAACAAGTTTTGTAACAATCACGGTGTATGATATACTTGGAAAAGAAGTATCAAAACTTGTTAACGAAGAAAAACTAACCGGCTCCTATGAAGTACAGTTTGACGGTAGTAAACTCTCCAGTGGCGTTTATTTTTATAGGATGCACGCTGGTAATTATTTTAAAACAAAAAAATTGGTGTTGCTCAAATAATTTTTATTCAATGAATATAATTATCGGTTACAGCTTTTTTAATATTTAGAAGAAACTAATGATAAATAACCGCACAATATTTTCACCCGTCAGATGGCTTATTCAGCTTACACTTGCAAGCATGTTTTTACTTCTGATTTATATGTCGGTCAGTGCACAGGAAATGCCTCCTCGACCCATAATCGTTACTGTCATTACTTCTCAAAACTTAAGTTTTGGCTGTTTTGCTCAAGGCGCTTTGGGTGGAACTGTAAGTGTTTCATCCAGTGGAATGCGTTCCTGGACAGGCAACATTGTGCTTCTCGTCGGGGGTTCAGTTTCTCCGGCTCTTTTTGATGTGGTTGCTAACCCCGGTACCCTGATTACCATAGTAAATGGTTCTGATGTCTCATTAAATGGCAGCAATGGAGGTACTCTGATGCTTCATATTGGCGCTTCCAGTACTGGTTCTCCCTTTATCACATCAGTAGCTCGACCAACTCCTACGCATGTGTTTATTGGCGGAACGCTAACAGTAGGCAATCCGGGAGCTAATCCACCCGGGGATTATAGCGGTACATTTCAGGTTACTTTTGTTCAACAATAAGCGTGGAAAATTCATTTTAAAGGATCATAATGAAACGCAGCACTTTGTGATGAACAAAAAAGTGGAGACTTGCTTGTCTTTCACGATAAATCTTCAACGACAAAGAGTTGCCGTTCGGCGGATTGCGATCAGTATTTTGTTGTTCACTTTACTCTCGCCTCTGCTTAGTTACGCTCAGAAAGAACCTGAATACGATGAAATATCAGTTTCCTTCAATGTGCAAGGCATTGGAATAACAGAGATGCCGGCTGTTATTCGCAACGAGGTCGTGTACCTATCTATTACAGATGTTTTCAACTTTTTAAAGATCAAGAACAATCCTTCACCAGGATTTGAATCGGTTTCGGGCTTTTTTATTGACCGACAGGCAACTTATCTCGTTGACAGGGTGAACAATTGTATCCTCTATCAAGAAAAAGTGTTTACTCTGAAGCTGAATGATCTGATCCGGACAGGAACTAATCTCTATTTGAAATCGGATTATTTTGGTGAAGTGTTCGGCTTATATTGTATGTTCAATTTCCGTAGTCTTTCGGTCACCCTGAATACAAAATTTGAATTGCCTGCGATTCGCGAAATGCGGCAGGAACTGATGCGTAAAAACATCAGCCGTCTTAAAGGAGAAATTAAAGCAGATACCATCATCGGAAGGGATTATCCATTTTTCCGTGTTGGTATGGCAGATTGGTCGGTCAATACAGAGCAGACACAAGGCTGGAATGATGTTAGACTTAACCTGGGACTTGGAGCGACTCTGGCGGGAGGAGAAATGAAAGTTCTGATCAATTACGACAACAACGAACCTTTTACCGATAGGCAGCAATATTACCTCTGGCGTTTTGTCAACAACGATAATAATGCCTTTCGGCAAATAATGGCAGGAACAATCTCTACACAGTCTATCTCATCCATTTATGCGCCTATCGTGGGAGCGCAATTAACGAATACGCCAACAACTTACAGAAGATCGTTCGGTTCCTATACATTGAGTGACTACACTGAGCCCAATTGGATAGTGGAGCTCTATGTGAATAAGGTATTGGTGGATTATGTAAAGTCCGACGCTTCCGGTTTTTTTATTTTCGAAGTCCCGCTTGTGTATGGAAATTCAGATGTTGAGCTTCGTTTTTATGGACCTGGGGGTGAAGAGCGTACTAAATTGCAAAATATAACCATACCATTTAATTTTCTTCCGGAGAAAGAATTTGAATATACCGTGAGCACAGGCACGGTGGAAGATGGAAGTGACAATCTTTTTTCGCGCGTCAATTTCAATTATGGTGTGGATCGACATATGACGGTTGGGAGTGGGATCGAATACTTTTCATCAGTTACTTCTGGAAAAAGTATGCCTTTTTTAAATACTTCACTCAGTCTTACTTCCAGCCTTCTTTTCTCCGGCGAATACGTAAACGGTGTAATTTCGAAGGGCATACTTAATTACCGCTTTCCTTCGAACCTGCAGTTCGAAATTGATTATTCTAAGTACGATAAAGATCAAAAGGCAATCAATACCAATTTCCTTGAAGATCGTAAAGCTGTAATATCTATGCCTATGCGTTTCGGGAATTCCGCAATATATTCTCGGTTTACTATCGAGCAAATTGTTTTACCTGCAACAAAATACATTATGTCTGATTTTTTGCTGTCTGGCTCTATTTTCGGTGTAAGTGTCAACTCCAGTACGTATGTGTGGTATAACGATCCGTTTCCTCCATACATTTACGGCAACCTTTCGCTGTCTTTTAGGTTGCCGAACGGATTCATTGTGACGCCTCAGACGCAATACGATTACAATCAGAAAAAGATAATCTTTGTGAAATGTGAATTTGAAAAACAATTATTTGGTCATGGATATCTGGATATGATTTATGAAAAGGATTTCATTATCAACGTCAACAATTATCAGATTGGGTTACGGTACGAATTTCCTTTTGCCCAAACCAGTGCTACGATCAGACGCGACGACAATACAACCGGCTTTGTTCAATCAGCCAATGGAAGTTTGATATTTGATGGCAAAACAGACTACCTTGGCACAGATAATCGGCCAAGTGTAGGAAAAGGAGGAATCGTCATCGTTCCTTTCCTTGATTTAAACTGCAATGGCCGGCGTGATAAAGGTGAGCCAAAAGCTTTTGGACTTAATTTCAGTATCACTGGTGGCCACATAGAACGTGACAATCAGGATACAACCATACGCATATTCGATCTAGAACCTTATACAACCTATACGATCGAACTCGACCGCAACAGTTTTGATAATATAAGCTGGCAAATAAAAAAGCCAACCATAAGCGTTATTATCGATCCCAATCAATTCAAATTGATACAGGTTCCTATTGCTGTAGTAGGCGAAGTTTCAGGAACAGTTTATCTTAGCGAAAACAATAGCAAGAAAGGGCAGGGGCGCATCATAGTATGTTTTTACCGTAGCGATGATTCCAGTCTTGCTGCGAGCACGCTTACTGAGACCGATGGCTTTTTTAGTTTTCTCGGTTTGGCGCCTGGTTCATATATTGCCCGAATTGATACCACACAGTTACGCAGATTAAACATGACTTCTTCACCAATAGCATTACCGGTTAATATTTTACAAAATAAGGATGGCTATGTAGTGGATGGACTCGAAATCGTGCTCCTATCCCATCAGATTGACACTTCGGCTATACCCGCAAAAGTAGGTGAACGAAGAAACGTTCGCACCGAAAAGCCTCAGATAGTTGAAGAGAAGGTCGTACCTCCACCACAAGTAGTTAAAAAGAAAGTCGTACCTCCACCTACACCAATAATTAAGACCGAGAAGCAATGCATCGTGATTTCTAATGCGAAGAAGACAGGATATATTCTTCAAATCTCTCCATGGATTACAAAATCAAAAGCGAGGCGAGTGGCGAAAAAAGTGGAGAAATTTCACGGACTGCAAGCGTACGCGATGATTGCACGTATTCCTTCGATGGGCTTACGTTATCGTGTTTTTATTGGTGAGTTCAAGACAAGAGAAGATGCTATTGCCTTTTGCCAGCAGTTTAATTTCGATTTGTAGGACTTGCAAATATATCTATTTGCATTACTTCAACATTGAAGAAAATTCAGTTGTTCTGAATTAATGCAATATGGTTTGAAGCATTTGCCTCTTTGTTAATTTCTTCTTTTTCATCGGATTAGTCGATTTGTTCAATATCCATATGGTAGAATGAAAGAGTGATTGCATTTTCTAATCATCATATTTATTTATATCGTCTTGTTAGCTTCCCGAGCGCAAGAGAAGATATCAGGCATTGGCAACCTGATAAGGAAAATTAGTTTCTGGTGCTGGTGGACGATATCCCAATGCTCTATGTGGTCTGATTCTGTTGAAATGATTTCTCCATTGTTCTGTGATCACCTGTGCCACGATTACCGTGTCAAAGATATCTCCGTTAAGTAATTCATCTCCGAACTTTCTGTTAAATGATTTAATGTATCCATTCTCCCAAGGACTGCCGGGTTCGATGAAAGCAGTCTGTACACCTAAGTTCTGAAGCCATTGTCGTATAAGTTGTGCAACGAACTCGGATCCATTATTTGATTCATTGAACTGCAGCATCCCGCGTTTGATGAATACATCAGCTAAGGTGTCAATGACATCATTGGCTGTTATCTTTCTCTCGACACGAATAGCCAGACATTCTCTTATGTACTTATCGATGATGTTCAGCATTCGTATGGCTCTGCCATTAATGGTTTATCAAAATTGAGTTTTAGAAATTTATCTGCCAAAGTCTTATATAAATCAATGGTAGATTTTCAAATGACAGAAGATTGGACTGCTTCATACATTTTCAGGAATTCAGAGAAGGTAGGCATTTGAAGATTCTTTAAGCTGTAAAACGTCTCTGCAAATGAACTGGGAAGATGAAGGGCTTCGGGTTTCTTTCTGCACTTTGTAGTTTTCCATCCTGTCTTATCAACAAGATATTTAATGCAGATATCATAGAAATCGTTATCTCGTTTTGTTAAGTAGAACTTGGTCTGCGATATACTCTCGCCTTTGTATCAAGTGAATGAATATGTTGCAGTAGGAGAGTGTCTTAGAAGTGTATAATTTTTGTATAGTTCGTGTCGGAATTTATTCAAAATTATTTTGTGGAAACCTTGTGAACCGCTTGAAATCAATGTGCCCCCAACGAGATTCCCGCCTACGTCCCCTCGGGACTTCGGCGGGCAGGCGAACTCGTGTTCCAGGCTTGAAAAGATTGTTGGTATCAAAATATTGTTAAATTCGAAACAAAATCAGCAATATTTTACCTAAAATTCCTGTCAAGTGTTAGCACATGTGTTGGCAGCTACCTCTGATAAAACTAACACGTTCGGTGTGAATCAAATGTAAAAAGTTTTACATTATCGCACAAGTAGCTCCACATGATATCTGCAAATCGTAATCGTAAAATCGCAAAGGAGGATAAACTAATAGGTCACTCAGAACTTTAAGATAGACTGGTCGACCTGTTATTTCGTAAGTTTAACTTCAACGCGTATTAGGACAAAGAAAGAACCATGAAGCAGGAATCATATAAATTAATGAAGAATCGACATTTCCACGATTTCGTCTGGCAATCGGAAGGAAACATTTTCAAAACTCAAGCGTCTTATTTTATGTCTATTAAATTGAAGCGCAGGGAGTTTCTCAAATCCTCCAAGCCGGAAATGTTAGAATGACATGAATGCATTTGTGATGAACCACAAGCTGAATAAATAATTACCTGAAATTTATAAGGGAAATGAGTCAATGATACGAAGCACATTTTTTACCACAATAAAAACAAATGCATGAAAATGCTATTTGTGAAAATACAAACAGGAATAAGCAATTTCCCACTAGGCTGCGATAAAAGACATTGTATAGCATCAAATCATTTTTCTACAATAAATACCATCAAATCAATGGATAGAATAAAACGATTGTTTCTATTCATTGCCATCTTTGTGCATGTACCGACTTGTACCTATTCCCAAAATAATTACAGACCTGATTCAACACAATTTTTTTCGCTTGAACAATGTATTCATTATGCATTGCAACACCAACCCGGCCTGAATCAGTCTCTCTTGAACACAGATATCGCCAAAGCTACCAACAGTATTAACTTATCAGGATGGCTACCACAATTAAATCTCTCGGGCAACATGGTACGCTATAACCAATTGCCTACAACACTTTCTCCTAATCCTGTGCCGGGAGGGCCGCCGATTCCAACACATACGGGGGTCTCCAACACCGCTATTCCCGAATTATCCGCGACGCAAACAATATTCGAACCGCAACTTTTGTATGCTGCAAAGAGCGCGCCATTATTGACAAAACATGCTGAACAGATTACAGATAGCATAAAAATATTTATCGTTTCATCTATCAGCAAATCGTTTTATAACCTCTTGCTTACACTTGAGGAGATCGATGTACTGAAAGAAGATACCGCACGCCTCGGCAGAAATATTATGGATGCGTACAACCAGTATGTGGGAGGAATCGTCGATGAAACAGATTATGAACAAGCAATTATCACTCTCAATAATTCGAAGGCACAATTGAAACAGCAAACTGAAAATGTTGTTCCGGAATATGCAGTCTTGAAACAACTGATGGGTTATCCGCCGGATAAAAACTTTAGCGTAATATTTGATACGACACAAATGATGCAGGAGATTTATTCCGACACCACAAAGCAATTAATGTATGAGAACCGGATAGAGTATCAACAGCTTCAGACGGTAAGAGAATTACAGCATCAACAAACTGTGTACAACGAACTTTCATTTCTTCCTACTGTCTCTGTTTTTTATGATTATTATTATGAATATGAAAGTCCTACCTCCTCAAACCTCTTTAGGACCGCTTATCCTTATTCGTATTTTGGAGTGTCTCTCAATTTTCCAATATTCACGGGCTTTGCGCGTATTGAAAACTTGCAAAGATCGAAATATCAAGAACAGATTGTGAATTGGGAGGAAATGAATTTGAAATCACAGATTTACACGGAGTATAGTTCGGCGTTGGCCGGCTATAAAAGCAATCTGTATAACTTGCAGTTGCTGGGTGATAATAAATCGCAGGCACAAAATGTTTACCGCGTTATCTCGCTCCAGTACAATCAGGGAGTGGTCGCTTATCTCAATCTCCTTGTGGCTGAATCAAATCTGATAACCGCAGAAATAGGTTATATCGACGCTCTCTTCCATCTTCTGTCGAGCAAAATAGATTTGGAAAAAGCGACGGGTGAAATTTCTTCTCATTATTAACGCACTTCAATGAACGTATTAAGAAACGAATAGTATTATGAATAGACCATTGTTGAGCATTGCATTCATAGGTTGTCTGGTTCTTTGTTCATGCAAACAAGTGCAGCCACCACCTCCCCCATCCGTACAAGTGAATCTGTATTCCGTGAAGGCGCAACGGGTTACCTATTATGACAGGTACACTGCTACAACGGTAGCGCTGAACCAGGTAAACCTGCTTCCCGAGGTACAGGGCTACATTACCGGAATATTTTTTAAGGAAGGCAGCCGCGTAAAGAGAGGACAGAAATTGTACGATATTGATAGACGTATCTATGAGGATAACTACAATACAGCTGCTGCAAATGTCAAAGTTGCGGAGGGGAATTTAAAACAGGCACAACAGGATGCCGACCGCTATCAGTATTTAAACAATAATAAAGCTGTTGCGAAACAACTGTATGACCATGCAATGATTGCATTGGAAAATTCAAAAAATGCATACCAATCGACATTAGAAGCGTTGAAAACCGCCACTACGAATTTGGCATATTCCACTATAACCGCTCCATTCGATGGAACGATAGGATTCAGCCAGGTAAAACTCGGAGATTTAGTGACAGTCGGCCAAACGGTTCTCATTACCATCTCTAGCGATGATCCGATGGGAGTTGATTTTTTGATCAATGAAAAACAATTGTCCTTTTTTAGCAATCTCAAAAATACCGTCCATCAATCAGTTGATTCACTGTTCACGCTTATATTACCTGACAATTCTCTGTATTCCTATATAGGAAAACTTTCTGTCATCGACAGAGCAGTGAATCCTCAAACGGGATCTATTAGAGTCAGGCTCCTTTTTCGGAATCCGAAAACCTCTTTGCGAGCAGGTATGAGTTGCGTCGTCAGGGTTCATAATCAGGAATTAACAGCTCAATTAGTCATACCAAATAAGGCCGTTGTTGAAGAAATGGGCGAGTATTTCGTTTATGTAGCGAAGGATAGCGTGATGAATACCGATGATAAGTCCGGAGAACAATCTGCGGCGAAAAGGGATCCCCGCTTATTTGCATTTCAAAAGAAAGTGCAGCTTGGAGCAGTACTAGGACCTAACGTGATCATAAAAGATGGAATCAAAGAAGGGGACAATATCGTTGCTGACGGAATACAATCACTTCATAATGGCTCACCCATAACACCCTCGAGCGACCGCTCATTGAGGCAAGCTGGAAAGGGGAGCGGAAACAGACGGAATTCGCAATAGATCCTCCTGTGACCTCCAATGAAATCCTTGTCGATTGTGTAAGATTATACTATGATCGCTAATACTTTTATCAAAAGGCCCGTCACTGCTATCGTGATATCTATCTTGTTGGTGATGACCGGTATTATCTGTATCCTTAACCTACCGGTAGAGCAGTATCCGCAAATCACGCTGCCCGTTGTACAGGTCAATGGGCAATTTACAGGTGCCGATGCACTTACCGTTGAGCAAACCGTAGCCACGCCCATTGAACAGCAAGTTAATGGTACTCCAGGCATGGAGTACATGCAAAGCAATAATACCAATAACGGTTTGATGTCCATGAATGTAACGTTTGGCATTGGAACTAATATTGATATCGCTACACTGGATGTTCAAAACCGCGTCAGCATTGCCACGCCTTTGTTACCGGCCGCGGTGAGCCGTCTCGGACTTACCGTGCGAGCACTGAATCCGAGCATGCTCATGATGGTATCGATCTACGCACCAAAAGGAACACACGACATCACGTTCCTTGATAATTATACAAACATCTTCGTGCAGGATGCACTGCTTCGTGTCCCCGGTGTAGGCAGCATCAGTCGATATACGGATGATTTCAGCATGCGTATCTGGATGGATCCGGAAAAAATGGCAAGCTACAGTTTAACTCCGACAGATGTTATCTCCGCTCTCAATGCACAAAATGTTCAAGTAGCAGCCGGCTCGGCAGGCGTACCTCCTCAGCAAAAGACGCAGACATTTGAATTAGGCATACTTGTCAATGGACGGCTCAGTACAGTTTCGGATTTTGAAAATGTTATCGTTAAAACAAATCCATCCACAGGTGAACTGGTTTATCTCAAGGACGTGGCAAGAGTGGAATTGGGCAAATTCACTTTCTCAAGCAATTCATTTGTTGATGGGAAGCGGGCTTCATGTCTGCTTATTTATCAGGCACCTGGGAGCAATGCCCTTGAAACGGCGAGCGGTGTTTATAGTGTTCTGGCTCAATTGAAAAAATCTTTTCCTACGGATGTTGACTACAAAGTACCCTTTGAATCGGTCACGGTTGTCAGGGTTTCCATGAGTGAAGTCGTCATCACTCTCCTTGAAGCGCTGGCACTTGTGGCCATCGTTGTTTTTTTGTTTCTTCAAAACCTGCGCACTACTCTTATCCCTGTCCTTGCCATTCCCGTGTCGATCTTAGGAACCTTCAGCTTTTTCATCCCGCTCGGGTTTTCAATTAACACGCTCACCATGTTCGGCTTCGTTCTCGCTATCGGCATTGTGGTAGACGATGCTATTATTGTAGTAGAAGCGGTGCAGCATTATATGGACGAGCACAATCTATCGGCGAAAGAGGCCACCTATCAGGCGATGAAGGATATTTCAGCACCTGTTGTGGCGATCGCCCTGATCCTCGCGGCCGTATTCGTCCCCGTAGGTTTTATACCGGGAATCGTAGGACGTTTGTATCAGCAGTTTGCTATCACCATTGCGATATCGGTGATGCTATCCGCTTTCGTAGCGTTATCCTTAACACCGGCACTCTGTAGCCTTCTTCTAAAACCATCACGGAACGACGCGACATCTCAAGGGGCGGGCCGGTTTTTCGACGGTTTTAATAATTGGTTTGAGAAATTGACGGATAAATACTCAGATGGTGTCAAACGTAGTATCAAGGCATCAAGATATGTCATTATTCTGCTTCTTTGTGTTTGTATTGGAACACTATTCTTATTTCAGAACAAGTCAACAGGGTTCATACCTTCTGAAGATGATGGAAATCTCTACATAACATTTCAATTGCCTCCTGCATCTTCTACTGCTCAATCAGTCGCAGTGATGACGAAGCTCATGGAGGTCATTGCATTCACTCCGGGTGTAGGGCATTACGCGGCATTGTCCGGTTTGAATGTCGTGACGAATGCAACCAATTCAAATTGCGGAACCATTTATTGTCAGCTCAAACCATGGGATGATCGTTCAGAATCACGCGAGCAAGTGCCGGGCATCATCCGTGTCATGCAACAACGTATAACCGATGCCGGTCTTACCAACGCCAATGTGCAGGTCATTCAGCCTTCTCCAATTCCAGGTGTAGGATCGGTAGTCGGTTTCAGCTTTCAGATAGAGCAACGCAATACCAATGATGATATTCATGCATTTGAAAGGGTTGTCAATAGATTTGTCGATGAAGCAAATAAAAATCCGGCGATCGCTCATGCATATAGTTTTTATTCTGCCCACACACCCAATTACAATCTTACGGTCAATCGGGAAAAATGCGAAAAGCTGGGAGTGAATATCGCAGATGTCTTCACAACAATCCAGGCGTACATGGGGAGCATCTATGTCAACGATTTCACGGCCTATAATCGTACATTTCACGTCGTAGTGCAGGCAGATACGATGTCCCGTGCTAAGGTATCGGATGTAGATAAATATTATGTACGGAACCAGGCTGGGGCAATGGTCCCTCTTGGCACACTCATTAGTTATCAACCGACGGAAGCCGCTCCGTTGATATCGCACTTTAATATTTTCCGGTCGGCTGAAATTGAAGGAGAGTCTCCCGCGGGATATAGCAGTACCGAAACTCTCGAAGCACTAAAAGATGTAGCGAAGAACGTGTTACCGGAGGGGTACGATTACGAGTATTCTGGATTGAGTTACGAGGAAATCAAGGAAGGTTCAATGACACTATATATCTTCATCTTCTCGATCACCTTCGTTTTTCTTTTTCTCGCAGCGCTCTACGAAAGCTGGTCAGTCCCTTTCTCGGTCTTGCTGGCGGTACCGATTGGTGCTTTTGGAGCAATCCTTACGCTTACTTCTCTTCCAAGCATTTCGAACAATGTCTATGCGCAAATAGGACTCATCACGCTCATTGGGCTTGCCGCCAAGAACGCGATCCTTATCGTGGAATTTGCAAAGGTGCGTGTCGACCGGGGAGAAGATCTTATGCAATCCACCATGGAAGCGGTACGGTTGCGTTTACGGCCTATCGTAATGACTTCCATGGCATTTATCCTTGGTGTCTTGCCTCTTGTCTTTGCAACAGGAGCTGGAGCAGTAGCGCGCAGAACAATTGGATTTACCGTTCTTGGTGGTATGCTGGCAGCTACTTCTCTTGCTATTTTCATTGTTCCGGTACTCTTCGTTATCATTACACGCTTATCGTATGGCCGTGAAAGGCTTACCTATCTTCACACTCATCATCAAGAATTAATGGAAAAAGCAAAAAGAGTAGAACAACAAAACATTGATCCGGAATTAGAGTACGATTTGCAAAAATCCCGTGAGCTCCATAAACTTGCCCAAGAATGATTGCTAATACATTTATCAAAAGGCCTGTTACTGCTATCGTCATATCTGTTGTATTAATGATATCAGGCATCATATCTATATCGAACCTGGCTGTTGATCAATATCCAAAAATTACACCACCGGCTGTATCAGTATCCGGACAATATACCGGAGCGGACGCCCAAACAGTGGAACAAACGGTAGCCACTCCAATTGAAGAGCAGGTCAATGGCACGCCTGGAATGGAATACATGCAGAGCACCAATACCAACACCGGCGCGATGCGGCTCAATGTTACGTTCAATGTTGGGACAGATGTTCATATTGCCGCACTAAATGTTCAGAACCGCGTGGGTGTTGCTAGTCCATTGTTACCTTCCGACGTGAGCCGCCTTGGCTTGACGGTGCGAGCACGCAATCCAAGTCAGCTCATGCAGGTAGCAATCTTCGCACCGAATGGAACCCATGACATCACGTTCCTGGATAATTACACCAGTGTATTTATAGAAGATGCTTTGCTCCGTGTTCCAGGAGTTGGCGATGTGAATACACGAACGGACAATTTCAGCATGCGTGTCTGGATGAATCCTGAAAAAATGGCGTCCTACAGATTGACTCCTCAGGACATCATTGCTGCTCTCAATGCACAAAATGTGCAGGTAGCTGCGGGCTCGGCGGGCGCACCACCACAACAAAACACACAAACATTCGAATTAGGTATTCTTGTCAACGGGCAACTGAAAAAAGCCTCCGATTTTGAAAAAGTTGTCGTTAAAACAATCCCATCTACTGGTGAACTGGTGTATCTCAAAGATGTGGCAAGGGTAGAGTTGGGGAAGTTTACTTTTTCCAGTCACTCCTATGTCGATGGGAAACGAGCTTCCATCCTGATGGTCTTCCAGACTCCAGGAAGCAACGCCCTTGAAACGGCAAATAATGTCTACGCGACACTGGAGCAGCTGAAAAAATCATTTCCAGCGGATGTTGATTATAAGGTGCCTTTTGAATCAATTACTATCATAAAAGTTTCCATGAATGAAGTCATAAGCACCTTGCTGAAAGCGCTGGGCCTTGTGGCCCTCGTGGTATTTCTTTTTCTTCAGAACCTGCGATCTACACTTATTCCTATTCTTGCAATTCCCGTGTCGATCCTAGGCACGTTCTGCTTTTTCATCCCGCTTGGTTTTACGATCAACACACTTACCATGTTCGGCTTTGTGCTGGCTATTGGCATTGTCGTGGATGACGCTATTATTGTTGTTGAGGCGGTCCAGCATTATATGGACGAGCACAATCTATCAGCGAAAGAGGCAACCTACCGGGCTATGAAGGATATATCAGGACCGGTCGTAGCTATTGCGCTTATTCTCGCAGCCGTATTTGTGCCCGTAGGTTTCATTCCGGGCATCGTCGGACGTTTGTATCAACAGTTCGCTATCACCATCGCGATATCAGTGATACTGTCCGCTTTCGTTGCATTATCGTTAACACCAGCACTTTGTACGCTTCTTCTCAAACCATCGCATAGAACCAAAAAATCTCGATGGCTTGGGAAGTTTTTCTATCTTTTTAATGATTGGTTTGGAACGCTGACGAATGACTATGTGAAAACTGTTAAACGTTGCATTCATGCATCAAGATATATAGTCATTTTGCTTCTCTGTATTTGTGTTGCGGCTGTGTATTTATTCAAGAAAAAACCGTCAGGTTTTATTCCTTCTGAAGATGGCGGTCGCTTGTACGTTACATACCAAATGCCTGAAGGGTCTTCGACTGCTCAATCCGTAGAAGTCATCACGAAACTTATGGAGATCGTAGGTTCCACATCAGGCGTGAATCACTATTCGGCCTTATCCGGTCTGAATATATTGAACTCCGGTACCACGTCTAATTCTGGTACTATCTTTTGCATGCTTAAACCATGGGAAATGCGGACAAATCCTGAGGAACAAATACCCGGCATTATGGATGTGGTGAGAAAACGAATCGCCGCCGCAGGTATTGACAATGCCAATATAGTAGTTATTCCACCTCCTCCCATTAGCGGCATTGGGCAGGCAGCGGGATTCAGTATGCAGATCGAGCAAGGCAGCACGAGCGATAATGTGCATGCCTTTGAAGCAGTCGTGAAAAAGTTTGTTGCAGAGGCGCATAAGAATCCGGCAATATCGACAGCATTTAGTTATTACAGTGCACATACACCCAGCTATGAGCTTACGCTGGATCGTGAAAAATGTGAAAAGCTGGGAGTGAATATTGCAGATGTCTTTAAATCGATGCAGGCGTATATGGGTAGTTTGTTTGTGAATAACTTTACGCTGTACGACCGTACGTACCATGTCGTGGTGCAGGCAGATACAACCTATCGCGCACTGATATCGGATATCTATAAATACTACGTACGCAACCAGCGTGGAGAGATGGTGCCTTTTAGCACATTGGTTAGTTACAAAGCAACCGAAGCACCGCCGCTGATAACGCATTTCAATATTTTTCGCTCCGCAGAAGTGGACGGTTCCACGCCTCCCGGTTATAGTACCGGGGAGGGAATAGAAGCTCTGAGGGCAACAGCAGAAAAAAATTTACCGCGTGGATATATATATGAATTTTCAGGATTGAGCTATGAAGAAATAAAGGCAGGGTCGGTCACGATCTATATCTTCATTTTCTCCATTATGTTCGTGTTTCTTTTTCTGGCCGCACTCTATGAAAGTTGGTCTGTGCCTCTGTCTGTATTGCTTCCGGTGCCTATCAGTGCGTTTGGTGCCATTCTGATGCTTATGTTTACACCCCGGCTTACCAACAATGTGTACGCACAGATAGGTCTAATAACCTTGATAGGACTCTCTGCAAAGAATGCTATTCTTATTGTTGAATTTGCAAAGGTGCGTGTCGATCGTGGAGAGGAACTCATCCAGTCTACCCTGGAAGCAGTAAAGTTGCGGTTACGCCCCATCATTATGACTTCCATGGCATTTATTCTAGGCGTTATGCCGCTTGCTTTTGCAACAGGAGCAGGCGCGGTAGCACGGAATACCATTGGGTTTACCGTTCTCGGCGGCATGCTCGCAGCATCGACTCTAGCGATATTAATTGTTCCGGTACTGTTCGTCATCATTACCCGCCTTTCGTACGGTAAAAAAGAGCTCGACTATCTCCGGGCCCATCACGAGGAACTCATGGAACGAGAAAAGAAAATAGAACAACAGAAAATTGATCCTGAGTTGGAATATGAGATAACTCATCATTAAGATAAAAATATAACCAGCAAGGGTTGATCTGCTTAAGATTAAATGTCAAGGATAAGTTAGTATTTTTCATTATCGAACAACGGCAGCCTAAAAAGGGGACAAAGACGGAAAGGGGTTGAAAAATCATCACATCAAAAAACTTTTACACTAACTCCATGGAAGGTATGAGAGTCGGTGTGAGAGTCAACCCCGCAGTGAATGCAATCGTGTTTCTTGGAATTGACTTCATAGTTCATTTTAGAGGAGTATTGTATTTAAACCGAGACTCTACTGGGTACATCTAATGTTTTGGTTAGCCAAAGAGTGGGGATGGAACTTCCAGTTGGCCTCTGCAAGTGTTGAAATTATTTTATGAATATCATGAGAGGATTTTTATGAGATATTGGTTCCTTTTGCTAGTAATCCCGTCATTACTGTTTTCACAATCAAAGCTGTCTTTTCAAAATTTAAACTTGGGACCAATCAAAGCTGGTGTTGCCAAGGATACTTCTATCACTATCATAAATACGGGCAATGATACATTAAAAATATCGGATGTAATAAATCAATTTCCTTTTTGGTCTACTGTGAATTCTGGTTTAACAAATGAATATGTCAATGCGCTTGCTGTTATCCCCAACGGGACAGGCGGCAGCAATCTATTTGCAGGAACTTATGGAGGGGGAGTTTTTCTTTCAACCGATAACGGCGCTAGTTGGGTTAGCGTCAATTCAGGATTAACAAATACTTTTATCAATGCTCTTACCGTAGCAGGAACAACTATCTTTGGCGGCACGAACGATGGCGCCTTCTTATCCACAAACAATGGTACTACCTGGACTCCAGTCAATGACAGCTTATCTAACATTTATATTTATTCTCTTGCCGTTAGTGGCAATCATCTCTTCGCAGGTACTGATGGTAAGGGGGTCCTTATAGCCACAGGCAATGGCGGTATCTGGACTCCAGTAAGTGATACCCTAACAAATACTCAGATTTATTCTTTTGCTGTGAGCGGCAATAATCTCTTTGCAGGTGCAGAAAATGGTGAGGTCTATTTATCTACCAATAATGGCTCTACTTGGACTGTGTCTGATTCAGGTTTGACTAACATGGTCACTGCACTTGCCGTCAGTGGAACAAATATATTTGCTGGAACTCATGGAGAAGGAGTCTTTCTCTCAACCGATAACGGTATTACTTGGACGACCGTGGATTCAGAGTTAACATATCTCAATATCAGAGCGCTTTACAGCAACGGTTCCGATCTCTTTGCTGGAACTAATGGCAGCGGTATTTTTTATTCTAACAATAATGGAACAACCTGGTCTGCCGTCGATTCCGGTATAACGAGCACTTATTTCACTTCTTTTGCAGTTCGTGGAACAGATTTATTTACCGGGACTAACAGCGGTGTGTTCCGGTCGCATTACGTCAATTTCACTGCTGGAATCTCTCCTTCTAGTATCCCTCCTGGAGGGTCTGGTTCATTAAAAATCCATTTTGATGCAACACCTCCAGGGCAGGTAAGTGAAAAAATCATTATTACAAGTAATGCGCCTTCTTCACCTGACACTATTTATCTTACAGGAAATGGCACTACAACCTCCGTAGAAAACATTTCTTCAGAAATCCCAAACCACTTTACGTTATCTCAGAATTATCCCAACCCATTCAATCCATCGACAAACATTGACTACCAATTACCTCAAAGAGCATACATCACATTTAAAGTGTATAATGTGATGGGACAGGAAGTCGCAATACTGAAGGACGGGGAACAAGAAGCAGGAAATTATTCTGTTCAATTCGCCGCAAAAAATTTCCCGAGTGGAGTGTATTTTGCACGGTTGCAATCAAACGGCGTATCACTGGTAAGAAAATTAGTGCTGATGAAGTAGTTACAGAAAGAGATTGCTAAAACAAAAACGGAGATTAGGCGTCTCCGT
>Ga0364867_10434_pt2 | contig 23057 bp, 19 predicted proteins | sample ExccelAu500001D4_3_FD_206915 | JGI IMG/M metagenome (GOLD analysis project Ga0364867, IMG submission 206915) | Enriched cells from Trout Bog Lake Hypolimnion, Wisconsin, USA - BchlTB.Aug13.5000.01.D4 | ecosystem: Environmental > Aquatic > Freshwater > Lake > Hypolimnion/Profundal zone | place...
GGGAAAGCAGTGTTTATGAGCTCGAAATAGTTTCAAAAGACGGAAAAAAGAAAGATATTCTTGTTACGGCCACTCCGAGATTCGAAAATAAAAAGTTCATTGGGACGATTGGTATTTTTCGTGACATCACCGAACGAAAACAAGCAGAGTTGCTAATTCAAGAAAAAACGGAAGCCATTAACGTTCAAAACGAACTACTTAATAAAACAAATCAGGAACTAATAAAAGCGAAGGAAAAAGCCGAAGAAAGCGACCGTTTGAAATCTGCTTTTCTTACCAATCTGAGCCACGAAATCAGAACGCCAATGAATGGCATTCTTGGGTTTGCAGAACTTTTAAAAGAACCGCACCTTACAGGGGATGAGCAACAGCAATATATCAGTATCATTGAGAAAAGCGGAAATCGAATGCTCAACATCATTAATGATATTGTTAATATATCAAAAATCGAATCGGGGCAAATTGAAATTTCAATATTTGAAACCAATGTAAATGAGCAAATTGAATATATTACTAATTTTTTCAAGCCTGAAGCTGAAAGGAAAGGATTGGTGCTTTCAGTAACAAATTCTCTTAATAAAAAAAATGCTATCATAAAAACCGATCGTGAGAAACTCTATGCCATTCTGATAAACCTCGTTGACAATGCATTTAAATTTACCATCACAGGTACTGTTGAAATTGGGGTTAAGAAAAAAGGTGACTTTCTTGAATTTTTTGTGAAAGATACAGGAATAGGCGTACCTGAAAATAAGAAAAGAATCATTTTTGAACGATTCAGACAGGTCAGCGATGGACATAACCGAGAATACGAGGGAGCAGGACTGGGGTTATCTATTTCGAAGTCATATGTGGAAATACTTGGCGGAAAAATCTGGATGGAAAGCGAGTTTAGAATAGGGTCAACCTTTTATTTCACGATTCCTTATAATACATTGTAAATTAAATATCCCATGCTGATCCCACTTGCTGAACAGTTACGTCCTTCAAGTCTCGAAGAATACATCGGGCAGGAACACCTTGTGGGGAAGGATGCCATATTATTTAAAGCGATCGAGTCGGGGAATGTTCCTTCCATGATCCTTTGGGGCCCTCCCGGAGTAGGGAAAACAACCCTTGCCTACATCATTTCACAGCAACTGAAACGTTCTTTTTTTACGCTCAGCGCTGTAAGTTCGGGGGTCAAAGAAGTGAGAGAAGTGATTGCAAAGGCTAAAGAAAGCGGAGAAAGCCCATTTCTCTTTATCGATGAAATCCACAGGTTCAGTAAATCACAGCAGGATGCATTACTCGGTGCTGTTGAAAAAGGAATTGTTACATTTATCGGCGCAACTACCGAAAATCCCTCCTTTGAAGTGATCTCTCCCCTCCTTTCGCGTTGTCAGATCTATATTCTGAAATCGCTGGAAGAGGAAAATCTCCTGATGTTGCTGAACCTAGGAAAAAAGAGACTCGAGAAAAACTCAGGAATAACAATCAACATAGAAGAAACGGATGCGCTGATGCGCATTTCAGGTGGGGATGCCAGGAAGCTATTCAATGCCTTGGAGCTAATTGTAAGTTCTGAGAGCAAAAAATCGAAAGAGATTGTTATCTCAAATGCCTCGACGGTCAAGATCATTCAGCAAAACCTAGCTATGTATGATAAGGGGGGTGAAATGCACTACGATGTAATTTCTGCCTTTATCAAGTCGATGCGGGGAAGTGATCCCAATGCAGCGGTATATTGGCTGGCCAGGATGGTTGAGTCGGGAGAAGACCCTCTATTTATAGCAAGGCGCATGCTCATTCTTGCATCAGAAGATATAGGAAATGCAAACCCAAATGCGCTATTATTGGCCAATTCATGTTTCCAGGCTGTTAATGTGATTGGTTATCCTGAAAGTGATTTGATCCTTTCTCAAACAGCTATCTACCTTGCCTGTTCAGTTAAAAGCAATGCTTCTTACAAAGCTATCCGCAGCGCTCAAAAGACCATCCGTGAAACTGGAGACCAACCGGTTCCCTTACCTATCAGGAATGCGCCTACTAAACTAATGAAAAATACTGGTTATGGCAAGGATTATAAATACGCTCATGATTTCGAGAATAACTTTGTTGATCTGGAGTTCCTGCCTGAGAAGTTTTCGGGATTGAAGTTTTATGACCCACAGGATAACGCACGGGAAAACGAAATCAGAAACAGGCTGAAAACGTTGTGGAAAAAGAAGTACGGCTATTAGAATTATGAATGAAGAATTATGAATTAAGAATGAAAACGTATGAATTAAGAATGAAAATCCAACAATCGTAAATTTATCAATATGCTTCCAGAAGTCCCAAAATTAACACACAAAACAACAGGTAATTTCTTCCTTATCGCCGGCCCTTGTGTAGTTGAAGATGAAAGAATGCCGATGGAGATCGCTGAACAAATATACAGGATCACAGAATCGCTTGAGATTCCTTTTATTTTCAAAGCATCTTATAAAAAAGCCAACCGTTCAAGGACTGATTCTTTTTCAGGAATCGGTGATAAAAAAGCCCTTGAATTGATCCGGAAAGTGGGAGAGCATTTAAACATTCCAACGCTTACAGATATTCATACTGAAGAAGAGGCTATTCGTGCTGCGCTGTATGTGGATGTGCTTCAGATACCCGCTTTTCTTTGTCGCCAAACTGAATTGCTTGTTGCTGCCGGGAAAACAGAAAAAGTGATCAATATTAAAAAAGGGCAGTTTGCATCTGCCTCTTCAATGAAATTTGCCATTGAGAAAATCAACTATACCGGCAATAAGAATGTTTTCCTGACTGAACGGGGCAATTTTTATGGATATCAAGACCTGGTGGTCGATTTTAGAAACATTCCGGAAATGAAGCATTTCAATGTTCCGGTTGTCATGGATATCACCCATTCGCTGCAACAACCCAACCAATCATCCGGGATTACCGGAGGGCGTCCGGAATTGATCGAGACCATTGCAAAAGCAGCAATTGCCTGCGGAGCAGATGGGATCTTTCTTGAGACACATCCTCATCCTGCTAATGCAAAATCAGATGGTGCCAATATGCTTAGGTTAGACTTATTGGAAGACTTGCTAAGGAAATTAATAAGGATAAGGAAAGCGCTATGACAATTTAGGATTTACGATTATTCGACCGACATTCCTTTTATTCCACCTGTTTCTTTGTAGAACTTCACTTTCCATTTGTTAGCAGGAAGGAAGGAAACAATCCCGAGCTGGCTTACGAGGCATTGGGTTTCTTCTGTCAGGTTTTCATCCATTTTTACGGTTACCCTTGCAAGTTCAGGAATGCGATAGTAAAAACCATGTACTTTGCCGTTATCACTTCTTTTTTTCAGGTAGTTGGCCAAAGTACTTGTTGTTCCGGATCGCTGAACTTTGATGGTGACTATCTTTCCGCCAGGTTCATCCAGTTCCATCATACCTTTGGATTTCATATATTTAAAGATCGGAACCTCTGTGTTGACCTGGTTAGGACTTGGTGTATAAACAAAGGAAAAAGTCAGGGTTTTGTGAAGGCTGATCCCCGTGAATAGTTTGAGGTATTCTTTTTCCATCTGTTTTAACTGGGTGTCCATATATTCAAGGGTTTCCCGGTTATAATTCACTTCCTGGAAACCACTGATAAGGTTAAACCTGTTATCTTTTATCTTGACAATATAATCGGATGCCTCTTTTGCTTTTTGTTCCGGTGATTTCTCAACGACGGTTCTTTTCAGGTACTGCCGTTCAAGTGTCATGGTATCAATGTTTACTTTACGAATGATGGTATCCACCTTTTCAAAGAAATTAACATCAGCAGAATATTTGAAAACTTCCGGAAAGACATCCTTCTCCGTTGCCAGGCCAGGTTCTTCTTTGTTGATGACCTTTTCTTCTTTAACAATTGTATCGATTCGTTCAGGGATAGTGCCGAGTATCAATCCTGATTCAGTAAATGATAGCAGACCTGCCTGTTCATCCTTTGATAACTTTCCTGTTTGCTCAAGAAAATAATACTGATCAGGATCAGGTAACTGAGAAGTGGTGACCTTCATTCCAAGGATCTTATATTCCACTGAATTGGCCATTACCACATTCTTCAACCCCAGGTATTTCATTGCATACTCAGCATATGGACCTTTATAATTCTCGATCCTGTCGATATTAACATCGATCCGGATAACCGTTCGTGGAAGCGAATAAAATACACCTTCCTTCCCGGTGGGAGCTGAATTGTTATCAATATGGATAACATTGATCTGTGAGAAGCCATGACTCAGGAAGAGGCCAGACAGACTAAAAAGACTGAAGAGAATTAATCTATGCATTTTCATAATTTTTTTTCTTGAGAATTAACAACCCTGCAAAAGTAATCATTCCATTCACAACCAATAACTCAAAACCAAATTTATAGCCACGGAAAAGAAATGCTGAATAACTGCTAAGAAAATAACAAATTGCGGGAGAGGCAATTACTACAACAGGCACCCATCTGTCTTTAACCTGGTAAGGTACGAACAATCCAAACGCATATAACCCAAGCAAAGGGCCATAAGTATATCCTGCTATGGTAAAAAGCTTGTCAATCACGGCCCTGTCGTTGATGGCCCTGAAAATAACTATGACCATAAATAAAATCAACGCAAAACAAAAATGAACCAAGTAGCGTATTCGTTTCTTTTGTTTTTCATCCAGATCAACACGTTTGTCAAGCCTCAGGAAATCAATACTGAAACAGGTAGTGAGTGAAGTTAAAGCACCATCTGCACTTGGGTATGCGGCCGATATCAATCCAACCAAAAACACCATTCCAGCTACCGGAGCAAGATATTGAATTGCGATCATGGGGAAAAGATCATCTGATCTTAACGGAACTTTTATTCCTGCACGGGCAGAGTAGATAAACAAGACTGCACCAAGAAAAAGAATGACAAAATTGACAAATACCATAATCCCGGTAAAAGTGAACATGTTTTTTTGAGCATCTTTCAGGCTTCGGCAACTAAGGTTTTTCTGCATCATTTCCTGGTCGAGTCCGGTCATGACAATCGCAATAAATGCTCCACTAATCAATTGTTTTAAAAAAAAACGCTTATCATGCCAATCGCTGAAAAACATTTTTGAGTAACCACTGTGAAAAACATCAGATGACATCGCAGGCAGTGAACTTCCAAGGTTACGAATAATAAATACAATAGAGAAGACCAGGGCAAGAAGCATAAAGGTAGTTTGAACCATATCGGTCCAAATTATTGTTTTTATTCCTCCTTTAAATGTGTAAAGAAGGATAAGGATAATAAAGATCATGACCGTCACACCAAAAGGAATCTTCCAGGCATCAAATACAAATACCTGGAGGACGTTGACGATAAGAAACATCCGGAAAGAAGCCCCGATCACCCTGGAAAGGATAAAATAAAAAGCACCCGATTTATAGGACCAGAATCCAAAACGTGTGCCTAGGTAAGAATAAATCGAGGTAAGGTTCAGCCGGTAATAAAGTGGCATCAGTACAGTTGCAATGACGATATATCCAAAAACATAACCCAGGACCAGAACCATATATGAAAATTGCGTAGATCCAACCCAGCCTGGAACAGACATAAAGGTGACACCCGACATGGAAGCACCGATCATTCCATAGGCCACAACAAACCAGGGAGAGGCTTTGTTACCTATAAAAAATGCGCGGTTCGTTGCTCTTCTTGCGGTGATCCAGGTTACAATGAACAACAATGCAGTATAAGCGAGAAATATGATTAGAATGATTAGGGGATTCACAATGTATGGGGAATCAGTTGCTATTTTTTATCATTTTTGACACCGCTTCTGCAAATGAAAACAGGTCGGGAAATACAAAATCAATGCAATAAAAATTTTTTCTGACCAGATTAAGGTCTTTGGAGATGAAGAAAGTTTTCATTTTTAATCTTCTACCAAAGACCATGTCTGAAATAGAATCTCCAACCATGACAGAACGCTTAAATTCGATTCCCGGAAATTCTTTTTTGGCCAAGAGCGCCATGCCCACATTGGGTTTTCTAAGCACAGATCCCTCCTTCTCCAGATGTGGACTATAATAGATCCGATCAATCCTTCCCCCGTACCGATCTACCTCTGCAATCATCTTTTTATGAAGGGTATCCAACTCGGTTTCTGTCATCAATCCTTTTCCTATTCCTTGTTGGTTACTCACCACAAGAATTCTGGAAAATTCCGGAGAAAGAAGCTTCATGGCATCTGTTACACCCGGAAGAAATTCAAACTGTTCCCAATTCTGAACATATCCTCCCAGTATCCGCTTATTAATCACGCCATCACGGTCGAGGAACAATGTCCAGGCCTTATTAATCATCAAATCGCTTAAATTCATCCTGTGCAGTCATATAATCCTCCGGAATCCCAATATCCAGGAAATATCCTTTAGCCGGATAACCATAGATGCCCGATTCCTTATAGCATTTTTCAAAACAATCTTTTTCGATTGAGAATTTCTTTCCGAATTTCCCAGAAACCAGGAATTTTTTATTTATCAGATATATCCCGCCATTTATTAAGCCAGGCATAGAATCTTCTTTTTTTTCAAAAAAACCTATTACACGGTTTGTGAAGTTAACCAGGACAGTTCCAAAACGTGAAGTATCTTCCAGATATCTTAAAGCCATCGTCAGATCAGCATTTGTTTTAATATGAAGATGCTGCATTGCCTGAAGGTCGATACGAAACATACTATCACCATTCAAAGCGAATGCAGAATCGCCTTCAACCTGATCAAATGCATTCAGAATACCACCTCCTGTGCCCAGAGGCTCTGTTTCAATGGCATAAGTTATTGGTATATGCTTATAATGGTCACCAAAATAATCCTGTATCATTTCTCTTTTATAGCCGACAGAAAGGATCACTTTGTCGATGGCCTGACCGGTAAGAAAATTCAACAGATACTCCAGGAAAGGTTTATCATTAACTTTAGCCATTGATTTTGGCAGATCATTGACCACCTTCTGTAACCTGGTTCCAAATCCACCGGCAAGAATAATTGCTTCCAATGTCCTGGCTATTTAGGAAAGATCGTCGATTCAACGTATTCGCAAATAATGTGTCCAATCATGATATGAGATTCCTGTATCCTTGGTGTCTCAGTTGATGGGACATTGATCAGAAAGTCACAAAGATCTTTCATTTTCCCACCTGTTGCTCCAGTCAAACCCACAGTGATCATACCTAAATCACGGGCTGTTTCTAAAGCGCGTATGATATTTCCTGAATTTCCTGAAGTAGAAATGGCAATAAGGACATCACCTTCATTTCCGATTCCTCGAAGAATACGGGAATAAACTTCCTCAAAAGAATAATCATTGGCCACTGCCGTCAGATAGGAAGTATTAACATGCAAAGCCTCTGATGGCAATGGCGGCCTGTCATAGTTAAACCGGCCTGAAAATTCTGCAGAAAGATGTTGTGCATCGGCAGCACTACCTCCATTTCCACAAAAAAGTACCTTATTCCCATCGCAAAATGATTCGGCACAAGTATCGGCAACTTCCCGGATCACTTCAAGCAGCCGTTCATCAGCAAGGATCTTCTGCTTCGTAAGAATGGATTCATTAATGGCATCAATAATTTTCATCCAAATAATTTTCTACAAATATAACCTAAAAATAAAAAAAATGCAGGGATTCTAGCCAAATCGCCAGCTCGCCACCTTTTATATTGTCCAGGTGGACAATCCCTTACTCGTAAATTCATAACGTTTTGCCTGGCCTCCAAACTTTTTCAGGGCTTCTATCACTTTAGATCGTGTCGTTCCCGGGCAATAAAAGAACATAAAACCGCCACCTCCTGCACCGGATATTTTCCCCCCAGTAGCCCCATGCTGGATGGCTGTTGTATAAATATCATCAATAAATGGATTTGTAATACCCGCAGCCATGTTTTTCTTAAATTGCCATCCAAAATCGAGGATCTCTCCTATCTTAGCAAGTTCTCCTTTCAGCAATGCCTCCTTCATCATAACAGCTTGCTCTTTCAGCTTGTGCATGGCCTCTATGGTTTTCTCATTTTTGTTGGTGACATTTTTCGATTGCTGCTCAATGATGACAGAGGATAAACGACTGGTTTCGGTATGATAGAGAATGAGATTATGGGATAATTCATCAAGGTACTTTTCGTGAATACGCAATGGATTGACGATCACCTTATCTTCTTTTGAAAACTCCATAAAATTAACGCCTCCGAAAGTAGCTGCGTATTGGTCCTGTTTCCCTCCTGCCATACGCAGATCAACCCTTTCGATCTCGTATGCAAGATGTGCCAGGTCATACTCTCCCAAGGGTAGTCCCAGCCATTCTGAAAAAGCGCCTAGAATTGCAACAACCAGTGTTGAAGAAGTTCCCAATCCCGATCCTGGAGGTGCATCAACATAAGTGGTGAGTTCAAACGACAACGGTTTTTTGATAAAGTCTTTAACAACCCGGTTGTAAATTCCTTTTACCAGGTCCAGTTTTCCGTCAATAGGGAGAATGGTGGTACTGTTGAAAATATAGTGTTCGTTTTTATCAACAGAATTCAGGATGATACGATTATCCTCAGTTGGAACAATGGTTGCATAGGCATACATGCTGATGGTGGCGTTGAGTATAGTGCCACTGTATAATTCAGAATAAGGGGCCACATCGGTACCTCCCCCGGCCAGACCAAGACGCAAAGGAGCTTTACTTCGTATTATCATGAGGTTATGTTTCTATATTTAACTTACGTTTTTTGGCTATTGGCTGTTTGCTATATCGATTATTGTTTCAATCATTCTTTCCCATGAGTATTTCAACTTTTCAATGGCGGCATTTGAAGAGAACTCGCTTTCTTTGTTTTCGCTGTAGAACCGTTGAATGGCATTTGCAATATCCTTTTCGTATGGTTCAACGATATAGCCAACTTTCCCGTCAGGAACAAATTCTGAAAGTCCTCCAACGTTAGTGATGATCATGGGTTTATTAAAATGGTAGGCTATTTGAGTAACACCGCTTTGTGTAGCGCTTTTATATGGCTGAACAACAAGGTCGGCGGCACAGAAATAATCTGATACAGCGCTATCGGGAATGAACTCATTGCGCATGATCACTGCATCCTTCAAATGAAGGTGATCGATCAACTCATAATAAGGTTTTGAATCAGTATAAAACTCTCCAGCAACAATTAGTTTCAAATTCTGACTCCTAAACCTTTCATCAGCAAAGGCTTTTAATATTAAATCAAGTCCTTTGTAATCCCGTATGAACCCAAAAAACAGTAAATAGGAATTAGCAATATCGAGGCCTAGTCTTCTTTTTGCTTCTTCTTTTGGTACTGGTTCCCCGAAATTATCATAAAGGGGATGAGGGCAAAAATCCGTAGGCTTGGGTTTTGTAGCAATAAACTCCTTGATTTCTGCCAGAACAGAACGGGACATGGCGATAAATCCATCCACAGAATTGACCCAATAACGGATCAGAAGTTTATCTCCCAGACGTTTTTCATGAGGGATCAGGTTATCAACAATCGAAACAACTTTCGTATGATTATTTTTCCTGGTTATCCTGCAAATCGTCCCGAGGCAGGGAGCCATGAATGGAATCCAAAATTTTACTATAACGAGGTCAGGACAGTCTTTTTTTATTTGCCTGCCGACTTTTATCCAGTTTAACGGATTAATAGAGTTGATATTGATTATGATTGGAATTCCTTGAGGAGGAGGCTCAGAAGAATACTGTGTTTTACCCGGGAAAAGGAAACCGGGATACTGAAGGCTGAAGGTATAAATGGTCACATCATGACCCTGATCAATGTATTCTTTAGCCAGACGTTCATTGTAGGTAGCAAGCCCCCCTCTGAGCGGGTAAGCAGAACCGAGGATAATAACTTTACGTTTATTAAAGTCCAAGCTTTCTTTCAACAAGGTATTGGTTTTTATCAGCAGCTGACCGTGAGATCATCTCTCCCAGAAATCCAGCCACAAAAAGTTGGGTTCCCATGATCATAAACAGGAAACCGAAATAGAATAGTGGCCGCTCAGTCATTTTAAATGCCTGGTTAAAGAATTTGGCATAAGTGAGGTAACCCGCAATGATAAATCCGGCAAGAAAAAGCATTGATCCCAGCAATCCGAAGAAATGCATTGGTCTCTTACCGAATCTTGCAGTAAAGTTGATGGTTAAAAGATCAAGATAACCCTTCAGGAAACGATCAAGCCCATACTTGGTCTTCCCATACTTTCTTTTCTGGTGAACCACAACCCTCTCCCCTATCCGGTTGAATCCAGCCCATTTGGCTATAACAGGTATATATCGATGCATCTCGCCGTAAACCTCGATGCTTTTAACCACATCATTTTTATAAGCTTTCAATCCGCAGTTGAAATCATGAAGCTTAATCCCCGACATACGACGTGTTGTCCAGTTATAAAACTTAGTCGGGATGGTTTTTGAAACAGGATCGTATCTCTTCTTTTTCCAACCAGACACCAGATCATATCCGCCATCGTGTATCATTTCATATAACCCTGGTATTTCATCGGGGCTATCCTGCATATCAGCATCCATCGTAATCACAACATCCCCGTTAGCATTAGCGAAACCAACATTCAGAGCAGCTGCTTTACCATAGTTTCTCCTGAATTTTATTCCTTTCAGGTTGGGGTTTTGTGTGGCAAGTGATTCAATGACCTTCCATGAACCATCACGGCTGCCATCATCCACAAAAAGCACTTCATATGAGAACTGATTTTCCAGCATCACCCGTTCAATCCACGCTGTAAGTTCAGGAAGAGATTCTTCCTCATTTAAAAGAGGTATAACAACAGAAATATTCATTAAATATCAGATTAAACCATGGTTGGTGCGTTGGGATCTTTCTTCTTGATGAAGATGGAAATGATAAGCGAGAAAATGGCTGCCCAGAAAGCTGATCCAAAAAATCCCCAAATTACCATCCAGACCGGTGTCATGAACTTTTCTGTCATGGCCATGGCCTGGTCAAGTTGATCCTGCGACATGTTTCCAGCCTTTTCTTCCATCTTATGTCTTGCCATTTCAAGCATTTCCTGAACAAGTCCGGTATTGATGTATTTCACATAAAAGAAGAAGAAAATAACAGAAATAAGCGAAGCAAACAAACCAATCAGAAAATTGACTGAAAATGCCTGTCCATAAGTCATAAAACCTTTCAATTGAACCTTGCGATACTGAACAGAACCCAACACCATACCTGCAATCATAATTATTAGTGACAAATATCTGAGGGTATCATTCATGTATATGTTTGCTACATATAAGATGAGGGTAAATGCGATCAATGCAATCCCGGTATAACAGCCATAAATAATAGCATGTAGGCCTAAAGATGTCTTTTTTTCTTCCATTGTTTTTTGGTTTAAAGGTTGATGTTTTAGTGGTTGAACTGAAAGCAAACTTACAAAAAAAATTCAAGAATGGTAATAAAAGACCTCAAAATTGTATCTTTGCACCCGGGGTAAGTCTTATACGACCAGCTCCCGTCAAACTCCCCCAGGTTCGGAAGGAAGCAAGGGTAAGATGGTTGAGCGGTGCGATATAAGGGGCTTACCCTTTTTTCTTGAAATGAATAATTGAATAATAGAACAACGATTTTTGATTTCAGATATGATTTCAAAAATCGTTGATCTAACTGTTCGACTGTTCAAAATAAATCGATAGCAATGTTACTTCGTGTTCATCCCGACAATCCCGGTGACCGTCATCTGAAGATGATAACCGATTGTTTGCGTAGCGGGGGAATTGTGATCTATCCATCGGATACGATTTATGGAATGGGGTGTGATATTACTCAGATCAAAGCGGTTGATCGCATCGCACAGATAAAGGGTATAAAAAGAGAAAAAGCTAACTTTTCTTTCATCTGCCGCGACCTGAGCCACCTTTCCGATTTCACGAGACCAATCCCAAATACGATCTTCCGGTTAATGCGAAAAGCTTTACCAGGTCCTTTTACCTTTATCTTAAACGCAAACAACAATGTACCTCACTATTTTCAAAGCAAAAAGAAAACTGTAGGTATTCGTATTCCCAACCACCTTGTCCCCCTCCAGATTGTTGAGAAACTCGGGAATCCCATAATGACTACCTCCATTCATGACGAGGATGATATCATTGAATATTCAACCGATCCTGAATTGATCTATGAAAAATACCGTGACCTTGTAGATATCGTTGTGGATTCAGGGCACGGAGGGAACATAGCATCTACGGTCGTTGATTGTACCGGAGATGAACCTGTTGTCATAAGGGAAGGCAAAGGTGATTTGAGCCTTTACCTCTAGCCATTTGCAATTTCGCAATCTCACCATTTCACAATTTCACTATTTCGCGTTTCAAATAGACCAATTCTTAACTAATTTACCGCAGTTGTTGGAAAAGTAAAATTTAACCACTACTTTTGCACGCTCAAAAATAATGGCAGATTCGCTAGCTCAGCAGGTAGAGCATCGCCCTTTTAAGGCGGGGGTCCTGGGTTCGAATCCCAGGCGGATCACCAAGGAGGCTTAACGGCCTCCTTTTTTTATGCCTGATTTTCAGTAACAATACAGTATTTACAGGCATTTTCAAGTGTCAAAAATTTTTCTTGGTTTGTTAAATAAAGCTAAATAATGTGTAATATTGTACTAATTCTAATACCAATCTAGTACCAATCTAATACCAATAATACCAAATTATTACCATGAGAAACTATGCTACTTACAAAGTCGTATGGAACCGTAAGAACCAAGCTGGCGCTGCATTAGTACAAATTGAGATATTGCTCCCTAATGGTAAGCAAAAGTATGTTGGTACCGGTTTAAAGATTACTGCCTCTGAATGGGATTCAAAATCCAGGCAAATAACAGGGCCATTTGCCACACGTCTGAACAAGCAGATTGCAGAAAAGATTGCCAAGATAAGAACGCACGAAATAACCCTGCTCGAAGACAACAAACAACTTACTGCAAATGAGGTTGATATTGCCTTGGAAAAAAAGGATAGCGGGTCATTTCTGGTTTTCATGCGTGACCAGATAGCAGCAAGGAATGATATCGCTCCTGGAACCCGATATCTGCATACAAGAGTCGCAAACAGACTGGAGCAGCATGGCATTATAAAATTCACTGACCTGACTTATATAAATATTGTTTCCTTTGATCAGTTCATTTCAAAGGAATTGAAGGCACAACCCTCCATAGCTAAACATCACCAGGTGGTAAAAACCTATATCAATATGGCCACAAATGCCAACCTACTAGCATATGGAGCTAACCCTTATCTGAAATTTACATTTAGCAAGGGAAAAAATAAATTAAGAACACGTTTGGACGACAACGAGATTGAAGCATTGATAAAAAAACCAGCATCGATAACAAGGGATTGTGCGGTATTTCAGCTTTTTACTGGAATCACACATAGAGACCTTGAGCAGCTCACAAAACGGAATCTGCGTAGAGATGGATCGGATGTTTGGCTGGAGGGATTGCGAAAAAAGTCTGGTGAGATGTACACGATTTATTTACTGCCGGAGGCAGTGGAGATCATTGACCGGTATGCCGGAAGTGAAAAATTAATACCATGCAGGGATTTATGGGGATACAACAGAGACCTTAAAATTTTAGGCGCTAGTTGTGGCTTCACGAAAATATTAACTTCTTACGTTCTTCGTCATACTGCTGCAACCTGGATGCTGAGAAAAGGCGTGCCAATTACGACAATATCAAACATCCTTGGTCACACAAATATTGAGACAACTCTGGTATATGCCAAACTTGAGAAGCAAATAATAAAAGAACAGATGATAAATGCTTTTTCGAAGCCTCGCGAAAACAATCCTCATAATTCTGAACCAATTCAGCCAAAGCAATCTTAGGTAACTTCATTAACTTTTTAATCTGTTTTCGGGAAAGCGAATCTGTGGTATCGGGCAGTATTTTTGATTTTATTTTCATTGTTTAATTTTTCACAAAAATACTTTTTCAATTGAAACGGAGAAAATGCAGTTCCGTGTTTTACTCTTGTTGACCTAATTTGTCCTTTTTTGTCTTTAGATGAGGAAATACTAACTTTTCTGCATTTGGTTTACTTGCCTCATATGGCCAATAGGCAGCAAGATGAGATGGTGAAATACCCAAGTATTCTGCAAGATGGTACACCGTAATGTGCTTAATCCCGTAATGGTCTCTGATTTCTTTCGAGCGTCTTTGTGCTGTCTTTTGACTGCACTGCATAAATATTGCGAGGTCCTTTGTAGATAGTATCATGCGGGTTTTTATAACCATTTAAAAAACCCGTTGTACTGACTTACCACGGTTCAAGACAGGAACTATGATGTGTTTCTTAAACACCTACAACGGGCAAATGCCCGTTCCTGTCTTAATTAATAAAAATGGTAAGTCGATGCAAAGATAAATATAAAAAAGACTAGGGTGCTGAATTTATACTTTCACACCATTCTTTCTGATATAGTGGTTATTATACAATAGTTGTACATGTAACTACAACTGTCAAGATACCTAAAACCTCCCCATCCCCTGCTGGCGGTTCAGTTCCTGTACCCCCGGTTGTTCCGGTTGTCCCACCTTCTTCTGGAATACTGGTATCCCCGGATCCGGACGCAACACTCAGATAAAGCCAATCATCTTTCTTCAGCCAGGGATGATCAATGGTTGTGTACTCATTGCCATTATTGGTGGCAGTCATAGGTCGGTCCGTAATATTGGTTCCTGTCTGATTGACATTTCCACGGATATCAATATTGAAGTAAACCGTATTCACGGTGCTGAAATGAGCATCGACCCTGACTGCCAAAAGATCCTCGTACAACCTTATGATGATGGCGCCAGACCTGGTGGATGGATTGAGAATGTTTGTTATGAACTGCTTAACTTCACTACCTCCCCCACCCCCTCCGGATGAACTGCCCCACGGAATCCAATACTGACCATCATATAGGTATGCCAGGCCTTTGCCTTCATTATAGTACAACTGTCCTGCTACGGGATTCTGTGGCAAATCCCGTAGCTTATGCAGGACAGCATTGAGAAGCTGGTTCTGTTGAATATCCAGGTTGGATTTGAATGAAGGCATAAATGCTCAATAAGTTTCAGAATTAACCTACGATAACGATCTGGCCGGTGATCGATGTTGCCGAAGTCCAGGTAACATCCCCGGAAGCGTTGACGGAAATGTCCGCTTCAACTGCATAACGAATTGTCGAGATGGTTTCATAGATGGCGACCACGACATCCGTCCCGCAACCATGGGTTGCTGCCGTGATCGTTTGAGTGGTCGCTGCGGTGATGGTCCCGACATATTTCTTGGTACGGCCAGCCGTCTTGCCATCCACATATGTTTTCGTCGCCTTCTGGGTGGCAAGCTTCAGGTCGCTGTTGGCTGTGAGCGTTCCATCCGTATCGATGACTCCGGACTTGAAATCCATTGTCTCGATGTTGGTGATGGTATTCTGATCGGCATCAATGGTCTTGTTGGTCAGTGTCTGAGTGGCTGCCAACTTGACCAGGTCAGAGCTTTCCGTGTTATCGACTCCGTCGAAATCAGCGGCGGTAATCCCGGAGCTCTTAGTAATATTGGCAATAACCATATCGCCAACATTTACCCCGGCGTTTGATGGTGTGTTCACTCCCGAAGTGGTTCCGGCCACCGTTACTTTCCAGAACCATCCTTTTTGAATGGTTGTGATCCCCTGTGCGGCGATGGTCTGGCTGCCGTCAAAGGTTCCTTTGTAAACCATCCCGGAAGCGATCTGTGACTGGATCGTGGCGATCTGACCGTCAACATAGGTCTTAGTCGCCTTTTGGCTGGCAACCTTGACATCGGAATTAGCCGTCAGGGTGCCGTCGGTATCCAGGTACGACAGGGGCATTTGCTGGATGTTGTCAACATTGCCCAAGCCGACCTGCGATTTGGTTGTTGAGTGAGGGTTGGAGGTCGATGCCAGGTGCGTATCAATCGCGGCATGCGTATTCGTGCCACGGTTGAGCAGCGAATTGTGATCAATCGCTGTGGGATCGACTGACTTGACCCATGCGGTACCGTTCCAATATTTCTCAATATTGTCGGTGGTATCAAAATACTTCTGGCCTTTGACCGGACTTGCCGGCGCTGTGGCCAGGTTCTGAATTACAGCATTCTGTAATTCGTTTTTATTTAAGTCCAGAGGGACCAGAACTTTTTTTGCCATGTTTATTGAATTTAAGGTTTATAAAAAGGTCAACTGTAAATAAGCTTTCCACTTGCAGCAGGATTGAGCCGGATGATCATCTGATCGGTGGAATCGTGTGTGATCTCGGCCACCAGTTCCCTGCCGGTTGTATCGACCACGACTACTGTCGGGTACTTGTGCAGGTTGTGCTGGATTGTCATCTCACTCTGGTTGATGAATGACTGAACCACTTGGTCGATCGCAATCCCGCCACCACCACCTCCGGATCCACCGGTGCCAGTACCATCGATGATACGATAGAGGTAAAAAAGCTCAATTTTAGAGCTGCCTGACTTCGGGTTTTCGCCGCCCGAAAGACAGACATATACTGGTGTATTCGCGAAGATCTCAGTCGAAAAAACCGGGGTCATCCTTTGGATCTTCTGCGACTGTGACATGATGAAATCCGAGGGGAAGAATCCCCAGTCCCGCGTTTCGGTATCACCATCGGTTGTAACATTAAGCGTCTGGTTGGTATACACCTGCAACCCTCCAATTGGCGGCGGCATTGGAGTGATACGGGCAATGAGCGAAATCAACTCGATTACCTTACCTGCCCCTGGAGCAGGGATGATAATATTGATCTCGGTCAGCCGGTTGCTTTCATCCTCGGTGATCTCATGAAAACCGGCAATGACAGCCGAAGACTGGATGTTGAAAAGAAAGTTGTATAATTCCGTGAAGTTTTCATTGATCTTCTTGCCACCTACACGGAGCTTATCTCCCCGTTTATCACCCGGGACGATCCCGATATTTATTTCCTGTCTTGCCATAGTTTAGAATGTTACCTGGTCAAAGGTTATTTCAATATTATCAAAACTCACGTCCATGTTATCCCATGTCAATGCTTCCGGAGGAATAATAGGATTCGCCGAACTTTCTGGAACATGGACTGAGAAAAATGAATTCTCATAAGCACGTTCATACTCGATCTCAAGATTGTACAGGTACTCGCCATCCTTGAGAAACGGGGTCACTTTGGCTGTCTTGACCACGATCTGGAAAAGCTCCTTTCCGATCTGTTCATAGGCTTCCATCGATAAAAGCAATTCTCTCAAGCAATTCTTTTCTGCAAGGGAGATCCATCCGGAGTTTGCCTTGCAGCTCTCGGTTTCTTTCGCGCTGAATTGCCTGGACGGGGCATTGAAGAAGGAATATTTTTCTTCCCGGACGGTGATCCCGGTGGACCGTTCATATTCAAGGTTCAGTTCAGACTTGCCCAAGAACCTGAAAGTATCATAGGCTGAAAAGGAATTCCTGTAAAAGAAGACCTTTTCATTATCGAATACCCGTGAATCATTGATGAAAATGCGACGCTCGGAAAGGTATTCATCGTCGCTATCCATAAGCATAACTTCCCAGGATTTAACGGTTTTTCCATACCAGGCATTGACCAGGTTCAGGTGATCAAACCCAACCTTGAACTCAGCAATTGTATAAGGAGTATACATTGCCAGGGGTGTGACATTGATAATCTTGTGGGTATAGTCGGTGAAGGTTACGACAACTACAAGCCTATACTGAACAAGGTCAGGGTTATTCTGAAAAAGGAAAAACAGCTTTTCTACAACCCCGCTTCGGGAATATTTCGTTGTGGGAAGCCAGGTAAGGAACTTTGATGTATTTGCTTCGATGGCAAAATATTCCTTGTAATTCTCATTGAGGCAGGTCAGCAGTTCATGATTCAGCCCGCCGGCCAAGGCATATTTCCAGCCGGATGATTGAAGGCCCCTTACATGGCCGGCGATGGTTTCGGCAAAGGATACCCGGTATTTCAGAAGGTAATCCCATCCGTGCATCCTGACATTGCCAGTCAACTCGGGGAACTCAAAGCGGGTCATTTCCCAGGCCGTGAACTTCGAACGTAGATAATCCGAGATATCGAACCTGGCTCCTCCCATGAGATCGGTGGGCTTGATATCCTCTCCGATCGCATTGCCATAGCTATCCCGGATCAGGCAAAGGATACCGAAGTAATCCCGGTACACGTCATCGGTTCCGGGTGTATTTGTTCCCTGGGCAACGCCGTACACACCGACATTAGTCAGGGTAACGGAATAGTCTGCGCCTGCTTCCTTTGCCTGTAAGGTGATCTTGCGCTCACTGGTTCCGACAGGACCGATCGTGACTTCGAATGCTTTCTGAACATCATAGTTTTCCAGAAAACATTGGTAGATACTGAATGCAAAATCAATGTAGGTCCACCCGTAATAAGCGACCTCGAACAAAAGACCGTCAAATTCGGTGATGCCGGCAGATTTGAATACTAGGGTCTTGCCGGCAAACTTCAGGGTAAATGAATGCCCGACATTGGTATCGATACCGGAAACAACTAGTTCAAACACTGCCTTAGTCCCAAGCGAGACCATGTAATCGGACGAGCAGGCCTCGAAAATTACCGGGTTCCCGGCAAACGAAACAAGGTTAGGGGTTTCGGTGATATCGATCATGTTGCAATAGTACCATGACCGGGGGATGAAATAAAGGACAGGATCAGGGACAGGTGAAGCACTTTAAAAGCGCCGACTTGATCGAGGTCTTGTTCAGGGTGACTGAAATTTCACTAACCAGGTAATTGATCCCATTCATCCGGTATCGCTTTGTAAAGTCCATATTCTTAAGCTCGATGAAATCCATTTGTTTTTCAATCTTCACGCTCTTGCGCGTATTCATGATCCAATCGACCCAGTCTTTCCAATACAGGTTGAAAAGCCCGTTGGATCCGGTATACCTGAGGGAGAAATTGCCATCGTAGGCCAATCCACGAAGCAGATATGGCGTTCCCCATCCGCCGGTCATCCCGACCCAGAACAGCCTCGGGGTGATCTTATCCTTGTCGGTTCCCAGGTTTCCGCAGCTCACCATCCCGAACTTATCCGAAAGCGAGGAAAAGATCGTTTCGAACTTGTTCTTATCATCGCCCCACTTGTAAAAGAATTTGTCGGTCAGCGCCGGACCATTAGGTAATTGGATCCATTCGATAAGGAATGAGATCGGATTGACCCCGAGTTGCCACCAGGAATTTGTATCCACGATATAATAGATGTCTCCAAGCCAGGTAAATGGATATGGCGGTATCTCAGAGAAGGTATCGACGACTCCGCGGATATAATCTGTGATGCCTTTTTCGGCGTCGAGCTGAGCCTGGTAAACCTTATCCCCGGAATCGGGTCCAAGCAGGAAACGAAAGCCGGTGATCTGATCGGGGACTTCTTGGGAGATGTAAAGGATATTGTTTGAAAAATCCACCATCTCGGAATGCAACAAAACATCCCTGTTGCTGACAATGCGAATCACCCGCTGCTTGGAATCAGCGTGAAAGCTACAATTGAACCATTTTTCAAGTCCTGAAATGAACTCGCTCACCTTGACCTTGGGAACAAACCGGCAGTAATAAAGCTGTTGCAGACCGAAAATTACTTCGCTCAAGTTTACCGAATGGTAGATCACCAGACGGGAGAGCTCCGTACTCGATGTGAAAAAATCATCTTCAAGCCGGTAGCCGAAACTGTCTGCCAGCTTGTTCAGAACATATTTGAGGTAAAGGAACGGGATCAGGATCGTTCGCTGAGTGCCATCTGAGGTGGTCTTATGAAGCTTCCCATCCGGAAAGATCAGGTTGTAAACCTGGAGTTCCGGGTTGGTGGCCTGCGGGTCATAGTAATCCAGATTGGTGATCTGTGGCATGGAGAAATCCACCTCAGGATAAAAATGCGTCAATGACCAGTTGAAATAATCGATGGCCTCATTATCGGTGGCGAATTCTTTCAGCCCGAGGTCGATCCGATTCAGCAGGAGGTCTTTCACCTCATAGTTGAAGTTGCCCTTGTCGATATACAGGGTGCCTTCAAAATTTTTGTCGCTGGCTGTTTTTATCCGGATCTGGCCGCAGTATAGGACGATTCCATTCCATCGGATGCTGCCATCGTAGGTTTCATAAATGCTTCGGGACGCGGCAATACGGTTCTTCCATCCCAGGATAGCCATATTCCTTACCGTTGCAGGAACCTTGAACGGGAAGGAATAATCGCCGACATCATTGAACAAAGGTGATTTCAGGTTCAGGGAAACCGAAAAATCATCGGACAATTCAAGGGGCTGGTCAGCAATCAGGATAGAGAGCATACTGTTTCGGTTATTTTGATACTTCGGCTTCGATCTGGTTCACCCGGTTGGTGGTTTCCCTTAAGTGATCGAATGAAATGAAAGCAGGGATTCCCTGCTCGATCAGGGAATTCAGCCGGTTGATGCTGGCTGTGAACTCGGGATCGACCACAGATTGAACGCCCTGTGGCGTTGAAGACGGGGTCTCAACATACTTGCCGACCGCCCTTTGTGGCACCCGTGCAAAATTGATCGCATCGATCACATGAGGGTAATTGATCATCAGGTTTTTGGTAGTCTTTGGATCTATCACCAGTTCCTGGCCGGTCTCGCTGATCAGTGTTGGAGTCGAAAACAATCCCGTTTCCGGATTGTTTACATAAGGAACATCCTTGTAGAGTTTGTTATCATCCTGGCCAATTACCGAATAGCGACCTTTGGCTGCTTCCGGAACTTTTTGGCTCAGGATGTAACCGATCTGGATGGCTCCTAAGGCAGCAGTGATTATGCTGAGCACGATACCGACCCCAGGACCTGCGCTCAGAGCCGATGCAACAGCAGTGGCAACACTGATCAGTGCATTGAACAAAGCAACTTCTTTGTTCCTAACAGCTTGGTCATGCTCCATCTTCTTTTTTTTCTTGTCCAAGTCTTTATCCATTTTATCGACCTGCGAATCATACTGGGACTTTGAAATCAGCTTGGCATCAAGTTGGGCCTTTAAGTTTGCTTTCTTCTTATTGTTGGTCTCTTCATCTTCCTTGAGTTGCTGATTTTCAGCATCGGTCTGCATGGAGAAGATGGCTGCCAGGCCATCGACAGCGCCTTTTGCCAGGGAGATAGCATCATCGGCTACTTTTATCGCTGTCTCCTTGGAAAGTTGAAGCTGTTTTGCTGCAACTTCTTCAGAAATCTGCTTTTTGATTTCTGCCGTTCTCTGTTCATCGCCAAGATTTTCTTCCAGAAGCTTTTTGTACTTGGCATTGACTTCAAGCTGGATCTTCTCTTTTCCTTTAGCAAGGTCACGATCGGCTTTCAGCTTGAGGTTATTCAGGTCTTCCTCGAACTTCACATCGCCTTGGTGCTTTGTGTCATCAGTCTCCTGATTCTGGGCTGTTTTCAAATTATCCAGGTCTTTCTGGATCGCTTTCAAAGCAGCAGCCTTATTTATTTCAGCCTGGATAACCTTTTCGGAATTACCCTGGGCAGCTTTGATCTCTTCCTGATAGGCGAATTCAATCGCCCCGAGGATCTCTTTGCGGGCATCCTCGTACTTTTGATTGACTTCGTAGATCTGCCGCTGGGTAATGGTCATGCGGGCAACCCTCAGGTTCTCATGGATCTTCTTTACATCTTCTGCAAAGGCCCGTTCTGCCTGGAGCAATACCTGCTTTATCTGGGCGTCACGCTGGACTTCCAGCGAAGAGACATTGTCATCGATGCCTTTTTTCTGCTCAGGTAATAAGGTCTTTTCATTATCTGCCTTGAACTTCAGGGCTTTTTGAATCAGGGTATTGTACTTCTCTTCGACAAGCCTGATCTCCTGCTGGGTCTGGGTGAACTTGTCGGCGTAGTTCTTTCCCTCGATCTCTTTGAGGGAATTCATCAGGTCTTTGTAGGCATCCTTGATCTTATCACCCGCCTTGACCCTGCTGTTCAATTCATCCTGAGCTTTGCGCATATTGGTGCGGTCGGTATTGGTAGCATCCGCTTCCCGGCCTTTGGAGATATAGTCATTGAGCTGGTCGATGGACATCTTCTTCCAGTTCAATTCCTCGGTGAATTCTTTCTTGTGGCCTTCAGTAACCCGGTGGGTGCGCTCGCGGTCATCCATTTCAGCTTTGATAACCAACTTTAAGGTTTCATCCTTGGTCTGGCTTGCAATGGCAAGGATCTGATCGGACACCATATCCAGCGTATTGCTAAGATTCAAAGATGAATTGACCGCATCTTCAGCAGCTTTCAATGATTCGGCGGCGAATTCCTGCTTTGTAGTCAGCATCATTTTTTCGGCCTTATCCGCTTTATCCGCAGCAGCCAGGAAATCATCAAGGGAACCACCGGTGAAATACTTCTTGATTATTGCGATCTTTTCCTGCATTGAGCCAGCATGCTCAACAAGCGGTGCTGCCGCGGCATTTGCCGCATAGAGGATATCCATCGACTGAGCCAGGATCTTGTTGCGGTCCATCTGGGCTTTGTTCAAGACCTGCATGGCCTTTTCTTCCTTCTCCGCAATATCCTTGAGAACATCTTCCGATTTTGCTAGCCGGATCTTTTCCATGTATTGATAGTTCACCTCTTCAAGGTGCTTCGCCAGGAACTGGTTGGAAACGTCTTCATCCTTGATGTTTCCCAGGAACTCGGGATATTTGATACGGAGTTCATCGATCAGCCGGTTTCGCTCCTTCTGGTTGGTATTGGTGGCCTGTATCTGGAAAACCAGCATATTCAGAGCTTCCTGCTCTTCCTTTATTTTTGCAGTCAATGGCATTTCGAACCATTTTTTCATTGCATTTAGGCCTTTGGTCGCTCCTTCGATCAGGCCATCGAACATGCCATTGGTCCCCAGCAGGGCTTCACCGATGGTTCGCTGCAGGGCTTTCCATCCCTTGCCCAGCATGACCAATCGTCCTTCGGTGGTTTTCATCTCTTCTTCGGCCAGCCCGTTATATTTTTTAGCGACAATATCAATGGCGGCACCATGGTATA
>Ga0364867_10448_pt1 | contig 22493 bp, 23 predicted proteins | sample ExccelAu500001D4_3_FD_206915 | JGI IMG/M metagenome (GOLD analysis project Ga0364867, IMG submission 206915) | Enriched cells from Trout Bog Lake Hypolimnion, Wisconsin, USA - BchlTB.Aug13.5000.01.D4 | ecosystem: Environmental > Aquatic > Freshwater > Lake > Hypolimnion/Profundal zone | place...
TTTTCTACCTATCTACCGATGAAGCGATGCAAGCCTTAAAAACGAACCCGATAAAAAACTCCACCATATTAATTAAAGGCTCCCGAGGCATGGCTCTGGAAAAGCTGGTTCAACTGTTTTGAGCGAATCTTTTTTATGACTATATTTCACCTCGTCATCGCAAATAATTTGCTGTGATTTGTAAAGAAATTTACCCCTTTACCGGTATGCGTTCGAATCTTTTATTCCCTCCGGCTTTCAGAATAATTGGTGCAATTCTGTTGTTGCCTGGTTTGGTATTGGGGTATTTATTCGAGTATCATCACTACATATTGTCATTTCTGAGATATGGCAACAATATGGCTTATAGCGCCGCAGATAATTTTACAGACGAGGTCGCCACTTCTCTTATAATAATCGGTGGCTTATTGGTTGGTTTTTCCCGGTTCAAAAATGAGCAGAAGCCAATAAATAAGATCAGGCTTTTCGCTTTGTACTGGGCCGTACTATTAAATCTTTTATTGGTTTCTGTTTCGAATATTGTTCAACTTATTCCCGGTCTGTTAGAAATAGAAATTGTCAGAAACATCTCGTTTTTTATAAGTCAGGATAACTCTTTTCTTCTTTTATTGATTTTCCTTTGTCGGTTCTATTATTTGCTGTACCGATATAAAGCAGATAAAAAAATCATCCCTCTATTTTTCTTTCCTTACCAACCCTATAATCGAATCGGCAAAATTGCGTCAATACCGTTTATCATGCTGGTTTTTGTCGAATTTATTTTTTCCATGGCCAAAATAAATTCATTTGGGATGGATTTCGATATGATCTTGCTTATCGGATTTCCGGTTTTTCTTTTGATTTGGATAGGGTCAAAAGAAAAAAATGAAATAGCGTTTATAACCCAAATAAGAATAAAGTCGATGCAAATAGCCTTGTATATAAATATGATTTTATTTTTAGCAGCCACCTGGAGCGTATACGGATTGGCTTATTTTACAGTAATGTATGTTGCCTCGGTGAGTTGGGCAATTATTTTTTTAATGATTTTCTATTACCAGCTGTTTATTGTTGCAAGGCACCATAAACGAAATGCTCCAACTAATGTAGTGTAGTCCAACAAGAAGCTTTGCGCTTTTGGCGTTCTGCTTTCAGCCTAAAGAACCCTATCTTTGCCACTATGCGTTTTGATATCATCACTGTTTTGCCTGGTTTGCTGGAAAGCCCTTTTGCACATTCAATTTTGCAGCGTGCTCAAAAGAAAGGTATCGCCGAAATATTCGTCCATAACCTGCGCGATTATTCGAACAGCAAACAAAAAAGTGTCGACGATTATCCTTACGGTGGCGGCAGTGGTATGGTTATGACTATTGAACCTTTCGCAAACATCATCGAAAAATTGAAAGCCGAACGGGAATATGACGAAATTATATTTATGTCGCCCGACGGGGTTACACTGAACCAGCAGATAGCCAACCAGCTATCCATAAAAAACAATGTAATGATTTTATGCGGCCATTATAAAGGCATCGACCAGCGTATCAGGGACATATTTGTTAGCCGCGAAATCTCCATCGGCGATTACGTTTTATCCGGTGGCGAACTGCCTGCGGCGGTATTGGTTGATGCGGTGGTACGACTTATCCCCGGCGTATTATCCGACGAAACCTCGGCACTCTCTGATTCTTTCCAGGATGGCTTGCTTGATGCCCCTGTTTATACACGCCCCGCCGATTGGAATGGGCATAAAGTACCCGATATTTTACTCAGCGGCAACACACCCGAAGTAGAAAAATGGCGTTTCGAGCAAGCCGTTGAACGCACCAGGCTGCGAAGGCCCGATTTGCTGGAGTAAGGGGGACGTCGGAAGGTTGCAAAGTTTTAATGTTGGAAAGTTGACTCAAAAAGTCATGTTGGTTGGCATTTCCAATCTCCGATCAGCCCATCCAAAGAAATCAAATTCCCATGTTAGCTAACGAACCGATTTGTGGATTTATCCTTTGTTCGCAGAGGTCTACAATCGTTGTACTCCGGCGCTTCCCAGAAACAAAGGCTCCAGTATTTTTCGGTGATCCTCACCCCATTGCGCGGTAACTTCAATCACAGGTATTAGTGTTTCGCCCAGCGGAGTAAGTTCGTATTCTACCTTCGGTGGCCGTTGATCAAACACCGTCTTGCTAATAATGCCCTGGTCGGCGAGTTGGGTCAGTTGGGTATCCAACAATCGCCGGGAGGCTTTAGGCATTCTGCGATGTAACTCGCCTGGTCGTTTAATACCTTGATAAATACACCAAATAAGGTTGATCTTCCATTTCCCGTTCATCACTTCCATAAAAAGGTGCAGGCCACATTCCAATTCAACAGGTAACTTCCTTTCGTACATAGTACAAATATAAGTCATGATATTGTCTTATTTAATAGGGCTGAATTTAGCTATACTTGATTTTACCCGGCGACCCGGTGACCTTTGATCTATGAAATATAAATTATTCGGAACCCAGACAGGCCTTCCGGCGAGTGAATTGATATTGGGAGCGGCAAGCTTCGGCGAACGCAGGGGATACGGCGCCAGCGCAGAAGAGGTTCCAAAAATATTGGCGGCCTACGTTGATGCAGGTGGCAATTTTATCGACGTTGCAGACCAGTATCAACTTGGGGAAGCAGAAGAAATCGTCGGAAAATTTATTCAGCCACAGCGTCACAATTTCATTATTTGCACTAAATACACTCGCAGCAATGAAATGAGTCCATCTACTGTCAACTCAGGTAATCACCGCAAGGCTATGCGTCAGGCGGTCGAAGCCAGTTTGAAACGGCTGAGAACAGATTATATCGACCTATACATGCCCCATTTTGATGACGGGCTCACTCCGCTCGAAGAAATAATCCGTGGTTTCGACGATCTGGTTAAAGCGGGTAAGGTGCTATACACCGGTTTGGCGAATTTCCCGGCATGGAAAGCAGCGGCTATCGCCCGTGCCATTCCCCTGGCTGCATTGCAAATCGAATACAACCTCATGCAAAGGACGGCCGACCGCGAGTTAATACCCCTGGCCGGGCATTTCGGACTGGGCACCATGCTGTATTCCCCTTTAGCAGGAGGTTTGCTAACCGGTAAATACCGCAAGGGCTCGGCAGGCAGGCTGACCTTTTCTGCACCGGATGCTTACGCAGAAGATGCAACCACTAAAACTATTATCGACGAATTGGAATTAATAGCGGCGGAGCTGGCAGCAACCCCGGGCCAGGTAGCCCTGGCCTGGACGCTAACCAAAAACGCTTTCCCGATAGTTGGGGCCCGTAAACTCGAGCACCTTAATGAAAGCCTCAAAGCGCTCGAAGTTCGATTAAATCCAGATCAAATCGCACGTTTAGAAAGTGTTAGTGCTATAACGATGGGCTATCCGCATGATCTTCTTAAAACGGTTCAAGGGGTTTATTAATATTTCCAGGGGCAGGGTGGGATTTCTAATTCCTGACCTTAGGGCAAAATAAATTATGTTTCGCGGCTTTCTCTAAATGCGCTTAACTTAAACATGTAATTAAATATTCTCATTTTTAGTTTGCTTCACGTGCATTTACTTGCTGACAAAACCGCCATTCGGAAATAAGCATCGCGGCAAAAATCAGGCCGCCACCCATAAACAATCTCCAGGTCAGGTGCTCCCCTAAAATGAAACACGCGGCGACCGCGCCAAACACCGGTTCGAAGAGGTAAATAATGGCAACCCTTTCGGCACTCAAGAAGCGTTGGGATAGGTTGGAAATTGTGTACGTGAAAGCAGTTGAGAATAACGCGCAAAAAACGACGCCCATCCAAAATTTATGGTCTTCGGTTAACCAGTTTGCTGTGTGGTCCCTTAATGCAAGGCAACAGGTTATTATTGCACATGCTGCAAACATAGGGACAATGACGTAGGCTATATTCTGTAATCTGGCTTGTTTTTCCACCTTGATCAGGTAAACAGCAAAGCCAATTGCTCCTGTAATGGTGTACAAATCGCCGACGCCAACCGAAAAATCTCCTTTTATAGAAATAATGGATAACCCAATCAAAGCAATCGTTGCCGCTACCCATATTTTTGCAGGTGCAACCGATTTGTAAAACATACCTTTTAACAGCGGAACAATGATCACGCACATGCCTGCGACGAAAGCGCATTGTGAAGCAGAACTATGTTTTATACCCAATGTTTGCAGATAAACGCCGAAGCAAAGGGGAACGGCCAAACTTATTCCCGTTTTAATGGAATGCCAGGATATTTTCTTTACACAGTTCGGAAATATGACCGACAAAATCACCGTGGCTGTTAAAAAGCGATAGAACAAAAATGTTGAATAGGAACCGTGGCCGATGGCCAATTTTGTTACTGAAAATGATATACCCCAAAAAGCAGTGCCTAATATCAGCAACACCAGGAAGATATTCTTTTTATCCATCTCAGTCGCTTTTTAATACCTTTTTCATCATAATATCAATTTGCTGGTCCATGCCCAACATAAAAACATGCTTGTCGAACTCGGCAAAGCCATTTTTTTTATAGAAGCTAATCGCCCTTGGATTATTTTCCCATACGCCAAGCCATAGATAAATAACACCTTCCTGCATGGCTATCTGAATTGCCGTATCGTACAGTAATTGCCCAACCTTCTTTCCATGAAAGGCCTTCAACACATATATACGCTCAATTTCCAGCGCATTGTTATCTTTAATATCAGTTTGTGCTTCACCGACGTTTAGTTTTATATAACCGATAATCTTGCCATTCAACACTGCAAAACTGTGATGATTTATTGCTCAGTTCGGCAGTCAGTTTATCTGCGGAAAAACTCTCTTCCAGATATTGTCGCATGTCTTCTTCGGTATTAACGGCCGAAAAACTCTCAAAAAATGTTTCCCTACCTATCTTTTGAAGTTGTGTAATATCGGTCAGTGCTACTTGATTTATCTTTATGCTCTCCATTGTACAAATTTAACACCTTATTAAATGCAATAAAATGCTATATTTTCATCCATTAATGCATAAATTGCATTAATGGATTTGCAGCAGATCAAATACTTTTTAGCGTTAGCACAGGAGCTTCATTTTTGGAATACTGCCGGGAAGATTAATATTACGCAATCAGCTCTCAGTCGTCATATTCAATCGTTAGAAAGTGAGTTAGGTGTTCAGTTATTCGAGCGTAATAAGCGTAATGTAAAACTGACCCCGGCTGGTACGTTTTTGAAAGAAAAGTGGCAAGTGGAACTAAATGAGCTTGAATTTATTCATCAATTTGCCCGTCAGATGCATTTGGGTGAAAGCGGCACGATTAGGATTGCTCATCCGGATTCTATTTCAGGCTCTTTAATGCCGGATATAATTGCTCGTATTTGCGATGCATTTCCTAAACTGCAAATAGAATTAGTGCAACTGCGATATGAAAACCAACAGGAATTTCTCACCAATTATAAAATCGATTTGGCTATTACCCGTGACATCAATAATTCACCGGGTATAAAATCGGAAAAAATTTACAACGATCATCTGTCGATTGTTGTCCCGGAGAATCACTTTTACCATACTATCGATGATCTTTCTAAAGAGACTCTTGCCCAACAAAAATTCATATTACCGATAAAAGATGAAGGCAGCAGTTATAGTGACATCATTCAACAGATGTTCAGGTCTTTCGATATCGTTCCCGATGCCTACCTGCATTCTGAATTTGGATCGACGATCATTGCTTTGGTTCGAAAAGGGCTTGGGATAGCCATATTACCCGATTCATACATGTATCATGAAAGCCCGGGATTACGATTCATCCAACTCCCATTTAAAACAGACCTGTTCGTCAACTGGCGGGCGGATGATCACAATCCGATACTTTCAAATGTGCTAAAATTGGTGTTAAAGTAGTTACGCTTTTGACTTGCTGGTCGGACGTAAAAAACCCTACCAGCGGATTAACCCAGGTAATTAGGAGGATACAGCTTTTGGCCGTATTTTTCGGCAAGCTGCATAATCTTTTTTAACTCTTCTTCGTTCCAGTGTGGTGGCGGTAAAAATGTGCCTGGCTCAACGGCGGTGCCTATTTCCTCAAAAAACTCGTCAAGGCCCGCGGGAATCACTGTGCATAACAAATGCGCCGTTTGATTACTATTGTTCTTAAAGCAATGCACTTCCCCGCCTTTCGGGATATTTACAAAAGACCCTCGTGTTGCCGTGTAATTACTGGCTTCGGTTTTAAAATCGATATGGCCATCAACCACGTAAAACATCTCGTTTATATTTTTATGCGCATGCGGACCTGGTCCGCCCCCCGGCGGTATAAGCATATCTATAACTGCGTATGCTCCTCCGGTTTGTTCGGCCGAAATAACAATGCGGTAGGTATCACCCACTACCGAAAAGTGTTTCCCCTCGTTCTCGTCTATGGTTATTATATTATCTATCATAACAACTAGTTTCTGCGTTAATTATTAAATTCATTTTAAAAAGCGCGCTCCACACTCACCCGAACTAACAAAACATCTTAAGTGGAAGCTGTGAAACCGCTCGCATCCTAAAATATGGTTTCTTATATCGGGAGACCTTTTTATTTAACGCGCTTTTCGTTTTATTGTTTAACCGGAATACCCTGGGCTTTATTAATAGAATCTTGCAACTCTTTTTTCTTCTTTTTCTTAAAGAAGCCTTTCAATAAAAAATTACTTTGGGCGGCTTTCAAATCTGTATTTAGGGTAGTGGTTGTGGCATGTACATTTTTTATAGTGGTTTGTGCCTGGGCAACTGTACCTTCAAGATTTTTGGCAAGCTGGTCGTTGTTCAATAAACGGCCAATGCTTCCTTTTCCACTATTTACCTTGTTTACAATTAATGCCAGACCGCCAGTGATCGATTGGGCATTATCTATTACGCCGGTAAGTTTGGCTATAATCTTATCAACGTCCATTGGTGGTATTGTTGCCAATTCGGCACCATCACCAACGGGTTGGGTGCTTGTGATGCCACCTGGAGCTATAATAACCAGCTTGTCGCCCATTAAACCATCGTTCCCGATACTCAACCGGGCGTCGCGCTTTACAAACTTCCTTACGTTGTCATTTAAGGTAATATCAACGCGTACCGAGGTATCGGTTGATATGTTTATGGATTGCACCACGCCCACATTCACACCGGCAAACCTTACGTTATTGCCGGCCTGTAAACCATTTACGTTTTTAAATACCCCGTATACCCCAAATGTTGAGCTGAACAGATTCTTTTGGTTGCCAATAAAAAAAATGGCTAATACCACTGTAAGTAGGCCTATAAATGTGAAAAGACCGATTTTAATTTTTTGGCCCGATGTTGTTTTCATAAAATATCATTAAAAAAAGATGCTACAATTTTGTTGTTTGATTTGTGAAGCTCGTCAAATGAGCCTTCAGCTATATACTCACCATCATTCATTACCACTACACGGTCGGATACTATCCGGGCACATTCCATGTCGTGTGTAATAATAATGGATGATGTTTTGTTTTTCTTTTGAATGCTTAATATCAGTTCGCTAATTTCCCTGGAGGTGATAGGGTCGAGGCCTGTGGTGGGTTCATCGTACAATATTATTTCTGGGTTAACAATTATAGTACGCGCCAGGCCAGCCCTTTTACGCATACCCCCAGAAAGGTCCGACGGCATTTTGTCGATTGAATCGAGCAGGCCCACATCGGTCAATGCTTCTTCCACTCGCTTATCAATATCGGCCTGATCTTTCAATTTCAGTACCCGGGTCAGTGGAAATTCCAGGTTTTCCCTCACTGTCATCGAATCGTATAGCGCGCCGCCCTGAAACAAAAAGCCAATTTTCATCCGCAGTTGTTTTAATTCATTGTCCGACAAATCCACCACCTCATCACCAAATACTTTCAGCGAACCGCTATCTGGTTTTAAGAGGCCGACTATACATTGTATGGTGACTGACTTCCCGGTACCCGAACGTCCTAAAATAACCACGTTTTCACTTCGCCTCAGGTCGAGTGTGATGTCCTTTAAAACCTCCTTTTCGCCAAAAGCTTTTTTTAGTCCTTTGATGGCTACAACTATGTCGGGATGGTTGTTTTCCTCTAATATCTGATGATCTGCTGTTTTGTTTTTCATCACCATTTATTTATAAAATAATAAACTGGTTGCCTGTACAGCAACAGCATCGATAACAAAAATCCATAACGACGCGGTTACTACCGCCGAGTTTGCTGCAAGGCCAACACTCTCGGTACCTTTGTTGGAGTGAAAGCCTTTATAGCAACCAACAAAGCCAATGGCGAACCCAAACAAAATGGTCTTCACAAAAGCCGGCAAAAAATCGGAATAGTTAAGTGAGGCGATTACCTTGGTAAAGTAGAGGTTAAAACTCATGCTGTCGCGGATGTTTAACGCCAGGTATCCACCGAACAGACCGATGGCGTCGCCCATTACCGATAGGATCGGTACCATTAATGTGGTGGCCAAAATACGCGTAACCACGAGGTATTGCACCGGGTTTGCGCCCGAAACCTCCATGGCATCCAGTTGCTCGGTCACCTTCATGCTGCCCAGCTCGGCACCAATACTCGATGCCACTTTGCCTGCGCATATAATGGCAATAATTACCGGGCCAACCTCGCGTACGAACGAAACCGACAGCGTTTTTGGCAACATGCTGGCCGCACCAAAATTGATGAGTGTTGGCCGCAATTGCAGTATAAGCACCATCCCCATAATAAAGGACGTAATGCCAACCAGCATTAATGACCGGTAGCCTATTTCGTAACACTGACGTACAAATTCCGACCATTCAAAGCCCCCAGCAAAAATGTTTCGGAAAAAATTCAAAAAGAATTCTACCTGATCGCCTATGTCTTCCAGCCATCGTTTCCATCCTGTAGTTATTACTTGTTCTGCCATGAGGTTTTTATTATTTGTTAATGATCAACATGGTGACGCCACTTGATTTTATTCAATTAATTAAACCTCCGGTAAAATTCGTTTTGACTTATTGCATGGGGATATCCATAATCAGCAAACGGGATTTGGCTTCAGTTTCAATTAAAATTGAACTTATATCATAAACACCCAAAGCGTCTCTTTTGTTTAGTGTTTGCCCGTTTATTTTTAACGCCCCATCCAACAGGAAAACATACACGCCATTACCTGGCGTTTTTATCTCGTAATTGATGGTTTGTTGTGCATCAAAGTCGCCCATCGAAAACGTTGCATCCTGGTTTAACCATAAGGTATTTTCACTTTTCAGCGGAGAAATGAGGGTTGTTAGTTCATTGTCTTTCATAAGCCCGGTAAAGCTTTTTTGATCATAACTTGGTTCAACATTCAACTCTTTTGGGAAAAGCCATATCTGCAGCGTATTCGCAGCTTCGGTTTTTGAATGGTTATATTCGGAGTGGTGAATGCCTGTGCCAGCTGACATCACCTGTACCTCGCCGGCTGTTATCACACCGGTATTGCCCATACTATCTTTATGTTCGAGTGCGCCCGCGATGGGTATGGTGATAATTTCCATATTATCGTGCGGATGAAAGCCGAAACCACGGCCCGCTGCTATAATGTCATCGTTCAATACACGCAAAACCCCGAAGTGTACCCTGTCGGGATTGTAGTAGGGGCCAAAGCTGAATGAAAAATTAGCCTTGAGCCAGCCTAAATCGTTTGTTCCCCGCTCATTAGCAGGATAAAATATTTGTTTCATCGCTATTTGAATTTATATGTTTAAACATACAATATTTATTCCACAATTTAAATAATCGTATTTTTGCAAAAAATTATGTACTAATGGCAAATAAAGCAGTTTTAGCGGGCGCAAGCGGACTAATTGGCAGCGAGCTGTTAACTATTTTGCTGGCACATAATGAATATGATGAGGTTTTAGTTTTGGTGCGAAAAGAATTAGCTATCCAACATAAAAAGCTAACGCAAGTCGTGGTAGATTTTGAAAATTTAGATGACTATACCGGCATGATAAATGGTCACGCCCTTTTTTGCTGCCTTGGTACAACCCGAAAAAAAACACCCGATTTGGTGGAATACAAAAAAATAGACCACGATTATCCCGTAAAATTGGCCGAAATAGCCTTAAAGAATGGGATACAGCAATATCATTTGGTATCAGCCATGGGCGCGAGCGCAAAATCGACAAATTTCTATTCTAAATTTAAAGGGGAGGTGGAAGCAGCCATTACAAAGGTGGGCCTGCCTTGCTTGCATATATACCGGCCATCACTGTTAACCGGAAATAGAAAAGAGCATAGAACAGGGGAGGGTATTTTTACTTCCATTATGAAAACAATAAACCCTTTGCTGGTTGGAAGTCTCAAAAATTACAGAAGCATACCGGCTACCACAGTCGCCAGTGCTATGTTTAAACAATCATTAAATAACGATGAAGGTGTGTTTATACACCTATCTGATAAAATAAAACAAATATCGTGAGTACTTATATTTCGGCCGAAAATCTGGGCCATTCTTTTCATGACCAATGGTTGTTCAAAAATGTAACCATCGGGATAAACCGCGGCCGAAGGGTTGCGCTGGTTGGCATAAACGGTGCCGGTAAATCGACCCTGTTGAAACTATTGGCGGGCAGTTTAAAACCTACCGAAGGCAAAGTAGTGCAAAGCCGCGATTTAAACATGGGCTACCTGGAGCAGGACCCAGGTTTTAAAGATGCCGTAACCATCAGCGATTATATTTTCCATGCCGATGATGTGCAGCAACAGCTCATCCGCAAATATGAGGAGCTATTAGAAAACGAACCCGACAATTCCCGTGCCATCGAAAATATAATGGAGGAAATGAGCAATGTGGATGCCTGGGAATACGAATATAAAATTAAAACCATATTAGGCCGGTTAGATATTCATCATCTAAACCAACCTATAAAAACCCTTTCGGGCGGACAAAAGAAACGACTTGCCCTTGCAAAGCTTTTGATTGAGGACCCAGATATTTATATTTTAGATGAGCCAACCAATCACCTGGACATCGATACCATCGAATGGCTCGAAAAATTACTGACCGATGGCTCGAAAACCATACTAATGGTTACCCACGATAGGTACTTTCTTGATAATGTTTGTAATGAGATATTGGAAATCGACCGGGGTAAGATAGTACCCTACAATGGCAGCTATGGTTATTATCTCGAAAAGAAAGCCGAACGGGAAAGTGCCGATGAAGCCACCTTCCAAAAAAACTCTAACCTTTTACGGAAAGAGCTTGAATGGATGAGACGGCAGCCACAAGCCCGCGGCACCAAGTCAAAGGCTCGTATTGATGCCTATTACGACCTGGAAGATAAAACCAAGAACGGCGGTCCCAAGCAAAAGGTTGAGCTTAGCGTTAAAACCGCAAGACAGGGAAACAAGATCATGGAGATGAACCACCTTGTTAAGGGGTTTAATGGCAATACTTATATAAACAACTTTAGCTACGTATTTAAAAAAGGCGACCGCATTGGCCTTGCCGGGAAAAATGGCAGCGGCAAATCGACCCTGCTAAACCTCATTACGGGCAAACTACTCCCGGATAGCGGCACAATAGATAAAGGCGAAACTACGGTAATTGGGTACTTCCACCAGTCGGGTATAGAATTTAAGGACGATGAACGGGTAATCGATATCGTGAAAAACGTTGCTGAGTTTATTACCATGGCCGATGGCAAGTTAATATCCGCTTCAGCGCTGCTTACTTTGTTCCTTTTCCCGCCTGCTAAACAATACGGCTTTATATCGAAACTAAGCGGGGGCGAAAAGAAGAGGCTGCAATTGATGAGCATCCTGATGAAGAACCCTAACTTTTTAATACTGGATGAGCCTACCAACGATTTGGATATTGATACCCTAAACGTACTGGAAGAGTTTTTAACCAATTATTCGGGCGTGTTGATGATGGTTTCGCACGATAGGTACTTACTGGATAAGCTAACCGATCAGCTTTTCATCATGGAAGAAAAGGGCCATGTGAAAATATACAATGGCAACTACTCTTCATATCGCATCGAATTGGAAGAAAGCAAACAACAAAGCAAGCGCAATGCCGTTGTAGAAGCACCCAAACCAATTGAGGTAAAGAAGAACAAGCTTAGCTTTAAAGAACAGAAGGAACTCGAAACACTCGAAAAGGAAATAGCTGTTATCGAAAACTCGCTACAGGAAAAGACGGAACAGTTAAACGTGGCAGGGATAGAGAATAGCAAACTGGATGAGATATTAAAACAAATCGCTCAACTAAACAGCAAACTGGATGAGAAAAGCATCCGCTGGATAGAACTAACCGAACTAAAAGAGGCTTAATATGAAAACATCCGACGTACTAGCTTCCATAGGGGTAATCATATTATTGATTGCATTCCTGTTAAACCTATATAAAAAACTTCCATCAGGGAGCTGGCTTTATAGCTTGTTAAACTTTATAGGGGCAGGTATCTGTTGTTTCGCATCCTATTTGATTAGTTTTTACCCCTTTGTTATATTAGAAGGTGTTTGGGCCACGTTCGCATTAGTGTCATTATTTAATGTTCCACGTGGAACATCGGCAACTAATAAATAGATTTGTATTCATTTTTAAGACTTACGAAGTTTTTGTAAGCTTGGTATTGTAGACTTTAGGTAAATAGATAAAGAAAGTATTGCGGATGTTTATGGGCCGTTTAAGATCTGCCCATTTGTAAAAAAGAGAAGCTCTACCACGCCAGGGTAATTTCATTAAGTTAATGAAAACCCCATCGGGGTTAAATATTGGTAGAAAGACGAACAAAAAGAAAATTCGTGCCAGAGGTACGGAACTTAGCGAGGTGGTGTACCTCTGGCACACAAAAAAGCTTGGTAGCAAATTTTATACCCATATTTAGCACCTATTGGTGCAGTCGCAACAGGTGCTCATTCCTTAACATGATTACATTTGTACCGCATGAGATTACTGCTTCGCCAAGGAGCCACCTCATACAGGGCAAAGGCAAAGTCCGCAATTGGATTCTACAGAGAAGTAGCCCCTAACAAGGCCACGACTTTATAACATTGGTGTCGATATTAATGTTCCACGTGGAACATTCGCAAGGAATCAATGAACTTGTATTGCAATAGTAAAAACACTTTATTACTGCGAGGGAGGAACGACCGAAGCAACCGCAAACTATGCTTGGCGAATAAGCATGGCGGCAATGCACAGTTCGCAATTGCCGCGCTACCCTCGCAATAACAAGTTTGTAAATATTCCACGTGGAATATTTACAAAAAGATAACTAGATAAACCACGGCTTCCGAGCCATTATTAAAGAGAAAGAATATGTTCCACGTGGAACATTTGAAGATAAAATGTTTAAGAAATATAATGTAATAGTTGTAGGTGCCGGGCATGCTGGTTGCGAGGCAGCAGCGGCAGCGGCTAACTTAGGTTCATCCGTATTGTTGGTCACCATGAATATGGGGGTTATAGCTCAAATGAGCTGCAACCCGGCCATGGGTGGGGTAGCAAAGGGACAAATTGTGCGGGAGATAGATGCAATGGGCGGCTACTCTGGTATTATCACCGATAAAACATCGGTGCAATTTAGAATGCTAAATCGCTCAAAAGGTCCCGCTATGTGGAGCCCAAGGGCACAAAGTGACCGCATGCGCTTCGCTGAGGAGTGGCGACTTGCCCTCGAACGTACCCCAAATGTAGATTTTTGGCAAGATACCGTAACTTCCCTATTGGTAAAAAACAACACTATCGCTGGGGTAAAGACCTCTTTGGGTATTGAAATCGAAGCCGATGCAGTGGTGCTTACCAACGGAACTTTTTTAAATGGCGTGATCCATATAGGCGAAAAGAAGTTCGGCGGTGGCAGAACAGCTGAGAAAGCAGCCACAGGTTTAACCGAACAACTGGTCGAATTAGGTTTTGATTCGGGCAGGATGAAGACCGGGACACCTCCAAGAGTGGATGGCCGTAGTTTAAACTACGCATTAATGGAAGAACAATGGGGCGATGAAGAACGTGGCCGCTTCTCTTATACCCATGTGGAACAGCCAACAGAACAACGTTGCTGCTGGATTACTTATACAAACAAAAACGTACACGAAACCTTAAAAGAAGGTTTCGAACGGTCGCCGATGTTTACCGGACGTATTAAAGGATTGGGTCCACGCTATTGCCCATCTATCGAAGATAAAATAAACCGCTTTGCCGAGCGGGATAGGCATCAAATCTTCGTTGAACCGGAAGGATGGAACACGGTAGAGATATATGTAAATGGTTTTTCTACCTCGCTTCCTGAAGATATTCAATACAAAGCCCTCACCCAAATACCAGGTTTTGAGAATGCAAAAATGTTCCGCCCGGGCTATGCCATCGAATATGATTACTTTCCGCCTACCCAATTGGGGCTTACACTGGAGACAAAACTCATCAGTAACCTCTATTTTGCCGGGCAAATTAACGGCACGACCGGTTATGAGGAGGCCGCTTCGCAAGGTTTTATTGCCGGTATTAATGCCCACCAAAAGATAAATGACAAATACGAACTGATTATGAAACGATCAGAATCGTATATCGGTGTGTTAATTGACGATCTCGTAACTAAAGGCACCGAGGAGCCTTATCGCATGTTTACCTCTAGGGCTGAACATCGGCTGCTTTTACGCCAGGATAATGCCGATATAAGGCTTAGTCCGATAGGCCACGAACTTGGTTTAATTAACGATGAGCGTTTAGAGAAGGTAAATTTGAAAGTCAAAAACTCTGATGATATCGTTGCCTACACCAGATCACGATCAATTGATCCGGGAAGTGTAAACGGATTGCTGGAATTACAGGGAACAAGCATCCTTACTCAAAACACCAAACTGTTTAACTTATTAAGCCGACCGCAAATTGGTTTTGAAGATCTGCGAAAAGCAGATGACACCTTAGACAATTTATTAATCAATTACGACAAGGAAACCATTGAGCAAGCGGAAATAAAAATAAAATACGAAAGTTATTTTGAGAAAGAAATGGACATAGTGGCCCGGATGAAAAAAATGGAAGACAAAGAAATAAATCCGGAATTTAATTATCATCATTTAGTATCGCTTTCTAAAGAGGCTCGCGAAAAACTAATGAAGATAAAACCACGCACTTTGGGCCAGGCATCGCGGATTTCGGGGGTAACGCCGTCTGATATTTCAGTTTTGATGGTTCACATCTCAAAATAGGCTGTAAAGTATTGATAATAAACAATTTAAAAAATATCGCGTAGAATCAATTATCTCGAATTTTTAATATACCAGTTCATTAAAATAAAATAATCGCTTATAGCGTTTAAAAACCATGTTAAATACAAAAGCCTATATTTTTTTAAAGACAATTAGCCTGTTTTTCGTCGTTTTTTCAATTTTCGGATGCGCGAACCGCCAATTACCCCAGGGAGGCCCCCGGGACCGCACTCCCCCAAAATTATTGAAGGCTACACCGGCAAATATGACCCGAAATTTTAACGCGAAACAAATTCGTTTAGACTTTGATGAATTTTTCAAATTGACCAATCCGTCCACCGAAATAAATATGAGTCCGACACCGGCCAAATTGCCGGAGTATAAAATCCGGGACAAAAGCATCATCATCGACCTAAAAGATACACTGGAAAAAAATACAACTTATGTCATAAACTTTGGTAAAGCTATAGCCGATGTTAACGAAGGAAATGTATTAAAAAACTTCACCTACGTTTTTTCAACTGGCACACATATCGACTCCTTAACATTATCCGGCACGGTTACCAATATAGTAACCCAGCAAAAAGAAAAAGACGCCACGGTAATGCTACTAACTTTAAAACAGGATACGGCGTTGTTTGGAAAAAAACGTCCGACAATTTATACTACCACAGATAGCTCCGGTAACTTCACCTTAAATAATCTTCATTCCGGTGATTATAGAATTTATGCCCTGCTACAAAAAAGTCCGACTAAGATATTCAACGCCGACAAAGATTTAATCGCGTTTAAAAAAGACACACTCCATCTTACCAGAGACATGGCTGGTATTAACCTAAAATTATTTAAACAGGAACCAGAAAAATTCCGCCTCGTCGACAACAAATTTGACCTCGACGGAAAGTTGTTCTTCACTTTCAATAAAAAATTAAAAAATCCTTCGTTACAAATTGTATACCCCGCAGCTCTGGATAAAGACAAAATTGTAGACATCAGTAAAACCCGAGATACTGCAATTCTCTATATGCGTAATATGGATTTCGATTCTATTAGAGTTGCTATCTTAGATAACAATATACCCATTGATTCTGTATCGCACAGAAAGGGTAGAAAAGAAACCTTCAGCAGAACACTTGGCTTTGGCTATAACATTGGCAATGATGCAAAACTAAAACCAGGTAGTTCTATTCAAATAAGAACAAACTTCCCGATAGATTCTTTCGATCCCACGCTGATCTCTTTAAAGGAGGATTCGACCGACATCACTAATTTCACTTTAGAGAAAGACAGCCTTACCGGGAAAACCTTCACTTTAAAGTATAGATGGAAACAGGCAGCCAATTATATATTAACAATAGAAGCTGGTGCCTTCGTCGATATTTACGGAGACAAAAACAAACGGGCCATAAAAAAATTCCAATTAGATAAAGTAGAAAATTATAGTCAGCTTACCTTAAAAGTTACGATACCAGACACAGGTAAATCATACATCGTCCAATTACTTAACGACCAAAAAATAGTTATACGAAGTACTGTAATACGTGCGAATACCTCGATCGAATACCGAAATTTTATTACCGGGAAATATCGTGTGAGTGTAGTTTACGATGATAACGAAAACGGTAAATGGGATAGTGGTAATGTGAAGAGAAAAGAACAACCCGAAAATATATGGGTTGATGACGAGGTAATAACTCTACGCCCAAACTGGGACCAGGAGACACCTATCAGCATACCTAAAGAACCATCTACTCCATAAACCACCCGGAGTACATAATGTAATTATCGGGCAGACGTTTTAGTAAAGCAATTTGTTCCTCTGTCAATGGTTTAATTTTTTTTGCAGGTATACCAGCATAAAGGAAACCCGACTCACAAATTGTTTTTTCTAAGACAATAGCACCCGCGGCAATGATCACAAATTCCTCTACAATGGCATGGTCCATCACGATAGCGCCCATGCCTACCAACACATGGTCGTGCAGTATGCAACCATGCACTAAAGCATTATGTCCGATAGAAACATTATTCCCAATATTTGTCGAAGCATATTTATAACTACAATGAATCACGGCTCCGTCCTGTATGTTGGTATGGTTGCCAATCCGGATATAATTAACATCGCCCCTGATTACCGCGTTAAACCAAACAGAACATTTGTCGCCCATTATCACATCGCCTACAATTGTAGCGTTTGGCGCGATAAAGCAATCTGGTCCCCAGGATGGATGTACATTATTAACAGGTAGGATTACGGGCATATATTTTATCTTTACTTGTATATAATTTAAACACATTTTAAATTATATTTGTTTACTCTCAAACATAACCATAAACATATCAATTATGAAAAAGTTGGCTTTAATAATTATTATGTCAATTTCAACTTTTCAATTATTTAGCCAAACGATATCAGATAGCTTAAAGTCGCAACTGACAGATACCAGTAAATACGCCGACGCACCAATATACGTAATAAAACGCCGTACAAACGGAAGCATAGAAACAACAAATATTGTTCTAAATATGTTCGATGTGGACTCCGTTAATTTATACACCGCTAAGTCACCCGGTGAATACGGAAAAAAAGTAAAAACTTTTTTGGTAGAATATAACATCAAAAACATAGCACCTATAGTAAATTTCGAAGACTTTTGCGCCATTTATCAAATATCGAGAGAAGACCAAAATCTCCCATTTTTTATCGACAGTTTATATGCTTACAAACCCAAACAAACATACTTCGAGCTTGGTGATATACTATCAGTTACAATTTCTTTTGAAAAAAGTAGCGGGATGAAATATGTAAACATCATAACTGTATTCCCACAGTTTAAAAACACCAGTCCATTTTAAATCCACCTTAATTTTGTTTAAATTTCTTAGTCCGTAAAATAGTATTTACATTCGTAAGAAATTAAGCGGAAATAGCTCAGCTGGTAGAGCATCAGTTTCCCAAACTGAAGGTCGCGGGTTCGAATCCCGTTTTCCGCTCAAACTATTCTTTCATTAACCTCCACATACCAAAAGGATTCCCAAATAAATCATCACCTTTGTATGGCTGACTTACTTCCTCCTTTATTCTATAAAATGGCGAATCTACAGCAGTTTGAAACGTCTGATTTGGATAAATCAAAGGCTTATCAATAACCTGATAGTAGTTAAAAATCCTAATAACATTAAGTGCATCTACAAATTTTTCATTAGATATAATTGTATCCCTATAACCAATATTGTGCATCCCACAAGAAAACGTCGTACCACCTTTCATCATAATTCCTTCAACAACAAACATTTCATAAATGTCCGCATCATTCAATCTTGAAGAAAAATCTAACCATTTATCTTTTTCAAATGCTTTACCGCTTGACTCAACTTTTATACCAATACCTACAGCTTCAAGTATAGCAGTAACGGTAACCACGAAATACCTCGCTTTTTCTAAACTACCTGTTTCTCCTGAAATATACGCAACACTACTATGCCTCTTAATATCTTCTAAAAAAGGTTCCGAAACCCTTGTTACTTTTCCGGCATGTCTAAAAGATTCATACATCCTATTATCGTGTCCCTCCATTTCGAAAGTATAGTGTCTTTCATTCTTTATATCCATCACTATATTACCGACAACCATATATGCACCGTCTGTCCTAGAAAATATTTCAATTTTATCTTCAATAAACATCGGCACACATACGACCGAAGTCACCAATGGTTCTTTTGAAACTACCTCTTTTTTATTAAATGGCCACATAATAACTATTTTAAAACACCTTATAAAATTCCTTTTTCTTTCTTAATTTTATCTATCGCTATCTGCGCCTCTTCAGGGTACTCTTTAAAATCTTTAAAAACCACTTCCAATTCTTCTGCACTAAATTTTATAAACTTATCGTAATAAAACTTCACCTTGGATTCCATTTCAACTTCTTGTTCCTTAGCCGTACCATAGCGCATTTTCAAATATAACGCCATCAAATTCTTTCTATTTATCAGAGAAAATAATAAAAGTAAGAAAAAACAATATGGATTAAAATGCAAGCCAAAAGCATTTACTAAACTCCAACTCGCACGACCATCCTCTAAACTGTAATTAGTCCCGAAATTTAACACATTAATCATCGATACCAATAAAAGCACGCAAAGAACTTTTTGGCCCCAACTGGAACTAAAGAAAAAAAGCCGAAGAGAAAAAACAAGTATTAAAATAGCAAGTATATCATTTGCCGAAAATGACATCGAATTATCAACGTCATAATAAAAAACATACCCTATTAAAATTGTAAGTATTATAAGTAAAGCTACATCGAAGATAGGTTTAGGTTTTCTTTCCATTTTTATTTGTCTATCAAATTATATCTCAATTCCTTTGTCTGAACCATGATTCACACGATTAAAAGATTATCAGCATGCTGAACGCTATTTTTATCATGGCTATCTTTTAATCCTAAAAATCATGGTCCAGACAATCAAACGAATCAACGGTCAAAACACCGTATCCTCAATAACATCCGCATGATATGGATAATCCGTAGTAGAATGCAATCCTCTACTCTCCTTCCGCAGCATAGCCGATTTCACCACCAAAAAAGAAACCTGAATTAAATTACGCAGTTCGCAAAGTTTAACCGACAATTTGGTTTTCTTATAAAAATCCTCTGTCTCCTCATATAGCAAACCTAAACGGCGCATGGCACGCTCGAGCCGGAAGTCAGACCGTACGATCCCAACATAGTCATTCATTATTTTCTGCATTTCGCGAACGTTGTGTGTTACCAGGATATCTTCGTTCGACAACTGAACACCTTTTTCATCCCAATCTGGTATATTATCTGGTATTACAATATCTGTAAACTGACTTACAGCATCTTCATAAATACGGTGAGCAAACACCAATGCTTCTAGTAAAGAATTGGAAGCCAAACGATTAGCACCATGTAAGCCAGTCGATGAACACTCCCCGCAAGCATATAACCTTAACAAAGATGAACGACCAACATGATCAACCATCACCCCACCACACATATAATGACTTGCAGGTGCCACCGGGATCATATCTTTGGTCATATCAATACCAATATCCAGGCATTTGGCGTATATATTTGGGAAATGCGCTAAAATATCTTCTTTTTTACGATGTCTAATGTCCAGATAAACAAAATCCTCACCCGATTTTTTCATTTCGGCATCTATTGCCCTTGCGGTGATGTCACGTGGCGCTAATGATTTGCGCTCGTCATATTCCTGCATAAATTCTTCTCCGTTCGTACGCTTTAAAACCCCACCAAAGCCCCTCACAGCCTCCGAGATCAAAAAAGATGGATACTCGCCCGGATTATACAGCGCCGTGGGATGAAATTGAATAAACTCCATATTACGCACTTTTCCTTTAGCACGATAAACCATCGCAACACCATCACCTGTAGCTATTGTAGGATTGGTAGTGATCGAATAAATATGCCCCGCTCCTCCCGATGCCATCACCGTAATTTTAGAAAGTATCTTTTCCACCTCACGCGTCTCGTTGTTAAAAGCATAAATACCATAACAGGTAATATCGGTAGTCGATTTACCAACCAGCACACCTAAATGGTGTTGGGTAATCAAATCGACAGCAAAATAATGGGTTAAAATCTCAATGTTTGGGTTTTGATGGATTTGTTCCAACAATGATCTTTCTATCTCAAAACCGGTAATATCTTTATAATGCAATACCCTGAATTCCGAATGCCCACCCTCTTTTGCCAGGTCGTAAAAGCCTTCGTTTGTTTTGTCGAAGTGTGTACCGTAATCAATAATCTCGTCGATTCGCTCAGGACCTTCCCTCACCACCGCTTCCACAACTTCTTTATCACAAAGCCCATCACCCGAAATTAAGGTGTCTTCAATATGTTTTTCGAAAGAATCATCTTTTTTATCCACAACTACGGCCACGCCGCCCTGTGCATATTTGGTGTTCGATTCGTCTTCATTACTCTTTGTAACTATCAGTACCTTACCATGTTTTGCCGCCTTTAAGGCGAAACTTAATCCGGCTATACCGGAGCCTATAACCAGGAAATCAACAGATTTGCTCATTAAATTAATATTAGATGTGTAAAAATACTTATAATGTTAATAAGCGGTACAAAAGGTGTTAACTTTATGTAAGCAAAAACCTAATAACATTTTTGTTAGTGGATAACCTTACCTTTGTGCCATAAAACGGATAAATTTTAAGCTACTTATCAGCACACAAAGCGATAAAGCTAACATTTAACAGGACAATAAACTATTAACATAAAACTTTTTAAATTAAAATTTGACTTTTACACCCTTCTAAAAATCAAGAGAATAAGCAATTAAAAAGTCACAATAAATGTTAATAAATTATTAAAAAAAACATTTTACCATATTTGCAAAACTACTTTTACACATAACTAACACCTTAATAACAATAGTTTATTTTATATATAAAAAGTAATTGTTATTAATTGAATTGTTGAAATGGATACCTTAGCAGAAATAAATACAAAGGGCTTTGCGGAAGAATTTATTGATCCGTTGCTCGATCTTTTTGATGAAATTGAAAAGTTAAAAAAAGAAAAAAATGCTGTTATACTTGCTCATTATTACCAGGAACCTGATATTCAGGATATTGCCGATTACATTGGCGATAGTTTGGGCTTATCGCAGCAAGCAGCAAAAACCGATGCCGACATTATTGTTTTCGCCGGGGTACATTTTATGGCCGAAACCGCCAAAATATTATCGCCATCGAAAAAAGTTTTATTACCCGACATAAAAGCGGGTTGTTCTTTGGCTGATAGCTGTCCGCCGCATTTGTTTAAAAAATTTAAGGAGTCGTATCCTGACCATTTGGTAATAACTTATGTGAACTGCACAGCCGAACTAAAAGCCATGAGCGACATCGTTTGTACATCGAGCAACGCGGTTGGGATAGTAGAAAGCCTGCCAAAAGACCAGAAAATTATCTTTGGACCGGATAAAAACCTTGGGGCTTATGTGGCCAAGAAAACAGGCAGGGAATTGGTTTTATGGAATGGGGCTTGTATGGTACACGAAATTTTTTCGAGAGAGAAAATAACCCGGTTAAAGGAACGTCACCCTGGTGCTAAGCTGCTTGCCCACCCCGAATGTGAGGATGTGATACTGCAAATGGCCGATTATATTGGCTCAACGACTGGAATTTTAAAATACGCGACGAATAATCCGGCCAACGAGTTTATTGTGGCTACCGAATCGGGGATTATTCATCAGATGGAAAAAGACAATCCGTCTAAAAAATTTTTTCCGGCTCCGCCGAATAATAATTGCG
>Ga0364867_10449_pt1 | contig 22486 bp, 15 predicted proteins | sample ExccelAu500001D4_3_FD_206915 | JGI IMG/M metagenome (GOLD analysis project Ga0364867, IMG submission 206915) | Enriched cells from Trout Bog Lake Hypolimnion, Wisconsin, USA - BchlTB.Aug13.5000.01.D4 | ecosystem: Environmental > Aquatic > Freshwater > Lake > Hypolimnion/Profundal zone | place...
GATAGATACAGGATAGATATAGGATGGATACAGGATGAAGATATTGAAAACAAACGAAAATCATTCTTTCACCTTCATTTTTACGATTGGACGATTGTAGAATTACGAATGAATTAAAGATTGTTGATTGACGATTATATTATAAAATAAAACCCTTAAATCGTAAATCTCACAATTCAATCGTAAATCATAAATCCTTCAATCGTAAATCAATCTATGTCTTCAGCACCTCAAAAAAAAATTTATTCTTGATCAACATGAGGATAACACAGCCCTGAATTCTCGGGAAAGGCAGTACAAAATACCTTAGTCAGGTAAGAAAATTGCAGGATTTTCTTGAATTTCAGGTAGAAAGATTAATATTACCGGGGCCGGAAACAGATCCAGTGAAAACTTAATTTATAATTTATCTAAATAAAATGACGGATCTTATAATGATTAAGTATCTTTAGCCGTTGAATTTTTTAATTGATATTTGCAGATTTCTGTAAATTTTTCAATCTCTCCCGGTTGATTCCCCGCTTGTTGCGAAACCAGGGGCCGGGTTTTGGAATTCATACAATGAATTAATGTTTTCGTTTAAAATTCTATTTTAACATGTTAAAAAGAATCATTTCCCTCATAACGTTCCTAATTACCGCCTGTTTTACAGGCATATTTCTTGCTGATGCACAGGTCCCCGGTAGCAGGGGAGGGCAAAACCCGGTGATTAAAGCTGCCATGCATGACAGTATTTACCATCCTTCTTTCGTAAGACAGGCCGTATATTTTGATGCTACTCCTCTCCTGCGTGATATGCCCCAGCTGAAACCTGTAAAAGGTCAGGTTGAAAGGGAGATCTGGAACAATCGCAACCCGAGATATCAAATATGGGGGCATCATCCTTTCCTGCTGCCCGAAGACCCCGTATGGCAGAAGCAGGACGGGACCTATCTTCCCCTGGTGCCGGGCCCGATTCAGAATTTTGACGGCACAAACAATTTATCTGGTGTTTATCCGCCGGATACACAGGGAGATGTGAGCAATGGGAATTATGTTCAGATTGTGAATACGAATTTTGCCGTTTATTCGAAAACGGGAACTTTACTTCTCGGTCCTTCATCCCTGAGCACGATCTGGAACGGAATACCGGCTCCATGGAATGGGACGAACAGCGGTGACCCGATCGTTCTTTGGGACCAGGCTGCGCAGCGCTGGATTATCTCACAGTTTTCACTGGTCACTGGCAACTTTGCAGAACTGGTGGCTGTAAGCCAAACCTCCGACCCCACCGGATCCTGGTACCGTTACGTCTTTCAGTTCGGGATTTTCATGCCCGATTATCCTAAATTCGGCATTTGGCCCGACGGGTACTATATGTCGGTTAACCAGTTCCTGCCCCAGGGCTCCAATTATAACTGGGAAGGAGTGGGGGCTGCCGTACTGGATCGCACAAAAATGCTGACAGGTGATCCAACGGCTTCAATGCAATATATAGACCTGGGAAGTTCCTCGAATCCTTGGGCTATGCTGCCATCCGACTGGGACGGGACCAACACACCGCTTACAGGTGAACCGGACTATTATACGTTTTACGACGACTGGTCTTCTTCATCTGTACAATACCTGAGGATCTGGTCTTTTACAACCGACTGGAACAATCCTTCCAACACGACTTTCACAGAGTCTTATGTGCTTACACCTCAGGCATTTAATGAATACATTTGTGCCGATGGTAACGGGCAATGTATTTCCCAGCCGGGGACTTCAGTTAAGCTTGATGATCTTTCCGACAGGCTGATGTACAGGCTTCAGTACAGGAATTTCGGATCTTACCAGGTGATGCTGACAAACCAATGCGTAAACGTTGATGGCAACGGGCATGCGGGGGTGCGATGGTACGAATTACGAAATTCAGGAAGCGGATGGGGGATTTACCAGCAGGGGACCTATGCCCCTGATGCCAGCCAGAGATGGATGGGCAGTATTGCAATGAACGGGCAGGGTGACATTGCCTTGGGGTATTCGGTATCAGATGCCACATCAACCTATCCTTCAATCCGTTATACCGGCCGCAGAGCCTCTGACCCCCTTGGACAGATGACAGTGACAGAGCAAAGCATTATTGCAGGTTCCGGCGCGCAAACAGGATCAGTAGGCCGTTGGGGGGATTATTCAATGATGTCTGTAGACCCTACGGATGATCTTACTTTCTGGTATACAACAGAATATATTCAGACTACAGGGGGAGCACCGTGGAGGACCCGCATTGCTTCATTCAAATTCAGCAATGTTCCTGCTGTCATCACAACATCTGCCTCAGGTGTTACTACATCTGCTGCAACCCTGAACGGTACTATCAACCCCAACGGCCTTTCATCAACTTACCATTTTGAATGGGGAACCACTACCGCTTACGGCAACAGCAGCAGCGCCGTTTCTGCAGGGTCAGGGACCTCGAATGTGAATGAAAGCATAGGCTTAAGCGGGCTTACTGCAGGTACAACATATCATTTCAGGCTGGTTGGAGTTAACAGCGACGGCACTACCAACGGAAACGACATGAGTTTCGTTCCCGGAGGGGCTATTCTCACAACAACTGCGGCCACTTCCATAACGACCACAACTGCCAGTTCGGGTGGCAATATCAGTACCGATGGTGGCGCAGCCGTAACCGCCAGGGGAGTATGCTGGAGCACATCTCTCAATCCGACAGTCGCAGGCAGCCACACTACCGACGGATCAGGTACAGGTATATTTACCAGCAGCCTGTCAAACCTATCCGGTGGTACATCATACCACCTGAGAGCTTATGCCACCAATGCCACGGGAACATTTTACGGTAACGACATGCCATTCAGCACATCCTGCGGTACATACGGACTTCCATTTACCGAGGGTTTCAACGGTTTTTCGATTCCTTTTTGCTGGTCGCAGACCGACCACCAGGGTAATGCCCAGATATGGCAGTTCGGGGTCATTCCCACGGCCAGTCCAAGCCCAGCTCTGGACGGGAATTATGCCTTTCTTAACAGTAACGGTTATGGATCGGGGAGTTCACAGAATGCTGACCTGGTTACTCCCACAATCGACCTTACCATTTATTCCAATGTCTACCTGAAATTCAGCCATTACTTCCAGTACAGTTCAGGTTCTTCGGCAACCCTTTCGTACAGTACCGATAATGGTTCCAGTTGGACCCAGATCCAGCAGTGGACTTCAACAACCTCAAATCCTGCGTCATTTAATCAGGTTATTGCCGGTGCCGGTGGTCACAGCCAGGTTAAGTTTAAATGGAATTATACCGGTTCCAACGGCTATGTCTGGGCAATTGATGACGTTACCATCTCTGCTTCAGGTCTCTGGATAGGAGGAGCTGTTTCCAATCCAACTGACTGGAATACAGCTGCAAACTGGGATGGTTCAACAATTCCGACAGCTTCAACAAATGTCACAATCCCGGTCCGGACATCCTTACCGGTTATTAATACAACCGGAGCGGTATGCAACAGCATAGTCTTCGGCAGCGGGGGCACCCTTACCATCAATCCAAACAAAGACCTTACAGTGAGCGGAAGCATTACTTTCAACGGTTCCAACCTGATTATTCTCGGAAACAGCAGCGGCAGCGGTTCCCTTATCGACAATGGTATCACAGGTACAGGGTCATCCACTGTTCAGCGTTATATGACAGGCAACTGGATCGGAGGAAACCCGGGTGCAACAACAATATGGCATACGATATCAGCTCCGGTAGCCAATCCATCGAACAGTCTGTTCAACGGTTCCCTGATGAACAAGTGGAATGAAGTCACCCAGAACTGGGACCCCCTGACATTGCCGTATGAGAATATGCCTGTAGGGAAGGGATATATTGTTGCACCTACTTCAGGTGGAATTACGGCCGCTTTTACAGGTACTTTGAATACAGGTAACACAACTATAAACAACCTGACAAAAACAGGAGCCTCAACCTGGACGGGGTTCAACCTCATTGGAAATCCTTTCCCGAGTGCCATCCAATGGAATACAGGTATTTCTGTAACAAATGTGGCTGATTATGCATGGGTGTGGAATGGCAGCGCTTATATTCTGATGACCCGTTCTGTGGGTACTGATGTCATACCGGCGGAACAGGGATTTTTTGTACAGGTTACAACCAGCCCGGGTTCCGTCACAATCCCTAATTCTAATCGTATTCATTCCACGCATTCATATTATAAATCGGGAATTGCAGATTTACTAACCCTGAAAATAGAAGGGAACGGTTACTGGGACCAGACCCAGGTACGTATCCTGTCAGGGTCTTCAGATACTTATAACGCAGATTATGACGGCCTTAAACTTATGGGCAGCGACATTGCACCTCAGCTTTATTCGTTCAAACAGGATATAAGTCTCTCTCTTATCTCCCTGCCTTCTTTAAGCGTATATCCCGTTATTCAGCTTGGCTTCAAACCCGGCGCTGCAGGTAATTTTATAATCACAGCCTCTGACCTGGAAACATTTGCTCCCGGGACAAATCTTTACCTTGAAGATATCCTGGCTGGCAGGAACCAGGATCTGAATGCCAGCCCGGTATATGAATTCAATGCTGTAACCGGTCAACCTGAGCATAGGTTTAATCTTCATTTTGCCGCCATGGGAGTAAACGATACAGAAACCAATGGGAACATTAAAATATATTCAAGTGAGAATGTTATTTATATCAACATCACCTCTTCAATGTCGGGGGACATCGTAGTTTATAACCTGCTCGGAAGTGAAGTGGCAAGGGCAACCATCAGGGGGAATTCGCTTAATAAAATCAGCCTGGATGTGCCTTCAGGGTTCTACCTTGTCAAAGTGAACGGGAACACGGCTTCAGCAAATGCCAAGGTCCTGATCAGGTGATTTACAAGGAGGAACTTAGGAAAATCAAACCGTTGCTTTAGACTGCCCTGTCCCTGCAAAATCATTTATGCAGTCTTGTTCCAGCGCCTCGATCTTTTCAAAATTCTTCCAGCGGAAATTTACCCGCCTGCCGCGTTCGTCCCAGGAATAGACATTATCGAACATCCTACCGAACCTGAATTTAGTGGAATCGTAATATACCGCATGGGCCACCTGTTCACCGGTGCTGATATCATTTCCGATGAATGCGTATTTAATGTGCAAAAGCATCTTTCCGGCAAGCGAATCTGCCAGGGCCTGGCGCAGTTTGGCAGTTCCCGGATCATCCAGGAAGATATCATAATAAAGGATGCTTTCCATGTCGGCCATCTCCTCTTCATACTGAAAAATCCTGACCCTGGAATTGTTTAGTACAATCCATGCTTCAAACTTACCTTTCATGTCGATAAGGGTCCTTCCTTTATTGCCCAGGCGTATCGACAGAAACCACTTATCCTTGCGCAGCCTTATATAAACATACCGTGTTGTGAAAATATCATCCCTTCTCCTGATCACGAAATAAACCAGGAAACCCGAAAAAATGGAGGTAAAGAAAAGGGAGGTGAAAGCTTCGGTCATCAGAATATACCTTCCTGATGATGTAAGGGGGTAGATATCCCCGTAACCGATAGTGTGAAAGGATACTATGCTGAAATAGATCGCTTTCTGGAAGTCGATAGGTTCGTATATTCTCTGGATGGGCCTGTAAAATCCGATGCTCCCGGTTTTGTAATAAAGGATGGCAAAAAGAAAGATCAGGCAGGTATAGATCGCAATGGTGGTGATCAGGAATTTTAAGATCTCCCTTGTTTTGGCGGTGAATTGCATTGTCGGGGGATAATGAAAATCAAAGGTAGGACTTTATGCTGACTTAACCAATATGGTAAACGTATCTTGGATTACAGCCTATCATCTTCATTTTCACCATTATGTCATTGATATGGAAAATTTTGTACCTTTGCACCCCAATTTGAAAAATATGGCATTAAATAAATTAAGAAATATAGGGATTGCAGCCCATATCGATGCAGGAAAAACCACGGTAACTGAACGTATTCTTTTTTTCACCGGGACTACACGTAAAATGGGGGAGGTTCATGACGGGCAAGCCACCATGGACTTTATGAAACAGGAACAGGAAAGGGGGATCACGATCGCCTCCGCTGCCATTTCATGCGCATGGAATGGATTTGCGATCAACCTCATCGACACACCGGGCCACGTCGACTTCACCATTGAAGTGGAACGCTCCCTACGCGTCATCGACGGGATGATCGCTGTTTTCTGCGCCGTTGGAGGTGTTGAGCCTCAGAGCGAAACGGTATGGAACCAGGCCGACCGTTACCGTGTGCCACGTATCGCTTTCATCAATAAGATGGACAGGGTGGGAGCCGATTTCCCTGCGGTTGTTGAGCAGATGAACAAGTACCTTGATGCCAACGCCTTCCCATTCCAGGTGCAAATGGGGGAGGAAGAGCATTTCGAAGGTATCATCGATGTGATCGAACGAAAGGCATATAAATTTGAAGAGATGGAACGGATCGAGATCCCCATCCCTGACGAGTATAAAGAAAAAGTTGAACTGGCCAGGGCAAAGGTCGTTGAAAAGGTCGCCGAATTCAACGAGGAGATCATGGAGATGTTCTTTGCAGAAAAGGATGTGCCTGCCCACCTGCTTAAACGCGTTGCCCGTGAAGCAACCCTTAAGTTGCTCATCACCCCGGTTTTCTGCGGAGCTGCTTACAAGAATAAAGGAGTTCAGCTGATCCTGGATGCCGTCACCGATTACCTGCCTTCACCTATTGATAAAGGAGCTGTGACAGGCACCGACCTGGATGATCCTGAAAAACTGCATTCCTGCCATCCGTCGCCTAAAGAGCCATTCTCGGCTCTTGCATTCAAACTGATCCATGATCCGTTTGTAGGTCAGCAAACCTTTACCCGTGTATTTTCTGGCACCCTGAAAAGTGGTATGCAGGTTTACAATTCGACCAAGAAAAAGCACGAACGCATTGGCCGTATAATGAAGATACATGCCAAGGAAAGGGTTGAAGTTGCCGAAGCAGGCCCTGGTGATATTGTAGCCCTGATAGGGCTCAAGCTGACAAAGACAGGAGATACCCTTTGCAGTGATGAACATCGTTTGTTGCTTGAAAATATTCACGTACCGCCTTCAGTGATTGAATTGAAAATAACCCCTGAAAAACGCGGGGACCAGTCGAAACTTGGCGAAGCGCTTCATAAGCTTACAACAGAAGATCCCTCGTTCAACGTAAGATATGATGAGGAAACAGAAGAAACTGTTATTGCAGGCATGGGTGAGCTTCATCTGGAGATCATTGTTGACCGGCTCAAGCATGAATTCAAAGTTGACGCCATCGTTGGCGAACCCTCTGTAGCTTTCCGCGAAACGCTGACCACCGAAGTAGAATCCAATTACAGGCATGTGAAACAGACCGGGGGCAAAGGCCAGTTTGCACATACCGTGATGCGCATCGAGCCAAACCCTGGAAAAGGTTTTGAATTCGTGGAGCATATCAAGGGAGGCGCAATCCCGGCCGAATTTATCACTTCAGTCAGAAAAGGCCTTGAAAAGAGCCTCGACAAGGGGATTCTTGCAGGATATCCCATAGTTGACGTAAGGGTGACCCTTCTCGACGGTAGCTTCCATGCAGTGGATTCATCCGACATGGCCTTCCAGACCTGCGCAGCTATCGGATTTAAACAGGGATTTATGAAGGCAAATCCCATCCTGCTGGAGCCGATCATGAAAGTTGAAGTGAACACCCCCGACGAATATATCGGCGATATTGTAGGCAACCTGAACCGCCGCCGCGGAAAGATCGAAGGAATGCGCCGTCACCGTAAGGGATCACAGAAGATTAACGTGTTCGTACCACTTATGGAAATGTTCGGTTATTCAAACCAGCTGCGGAATGTTTCATCCGGCCGTGCAAACTACGCCATGGAGTTTTACCAGTACCAGGCTTTGCCCAAAGCTATTCAGGAGGAAGTGCTGAAGAAAGTTGCAGCAGAAAAGAAATAACGATTTTTGCTATTTCGCTACCTAACTTCTCGCTTTTGCAAAATGCTTCGCTAAATATAATTACGTTATTTCATCACCTGATAATCATTTCAGGAAATATTTCAATCACGGATACGTTTATTCGGAAACAAAAAAAACAGCAATATGCGTTACAACCTACTTGGGAATACAGGAGTGATGGTATCCGAGCTTTGTTTGGGAGCCATGACTTTCGGAGGTAAGGGTTTCTGGACCAATATCGGCAAACTGCCGCAGGAGGAAGTCACGAACCTTGTAAAAGTAGCCATTGAAAGCGGAATAAATTTCATTGATACTGCCAATGTCTATTCCGAAGGACTTTCAGAGACATTTCTTGGTAAAGCATTGAAAGATCTCGGGATCAGCCGTCAGAACGTTTTCATAGCGACCAAGGTCAGGGGCAGGATGGGAGAGGGAGCCAACCAGGTTGGTTTGTCAAGATTGCATATTCAATATAGTGTCGATGACAGCCTTAGCAGGCTGGGCCTCAGCCACATCGACCTGCTTTACATTCATGGAGTGGATCCTGCTACGAGTCTGGAGGAGACCATGCGCGGGCTTGAAGAAGTAGTAAGGTCCGGCAAGGTGAGATACCTTGGCATAAGCAACCATCCCGCCTGGATGGTAGTTAAAGCCAATGCAATTGCAGGAAGCATGGGCTGGAACAAATTCGTCGCACTTCAGAATTATTACAGCATTGCCGGACGGGATATTGAAAGGGAGATAGTTCCGATGGCACTCACAGAAAATCTCGGAATAATGCCCTGGAGCCCTCTTGCAGGAGGTTTTCTTTCAGGCAAATTCACAAGGGAAAAAATGAAAGCCGGCAACAGCCGCAGGGATGAATTCGACTTTCCCCCGGTGAACAAGGAAAAGGCGTACGACATCATCGAGGTGATGCAGGAGATCGCATCTTCATATAAGGTCAGCGTTGCAACTGTCGCCCTTGCCTGGATGCTTCGCAAGAAAGGAGTTACAAGCATCATTATAGGCGCTAAAAAGGAAGAGCAGCTGCGCGAGAATATTGCTTCTTCAACATTAATGCTGACTGCGGATGATATGTCCCGTCTCGACGGCGTTTCGGAACTGGGCAAGGAATACCCCGGCTGGATGATCGAGCGCCAGGCTGACGGGAGGATGCCTAGAGTTTAACAGTTTCGCTTCCTCGCTACCTTTTTAAACTGTATACCCCCACACCAAACAGGTACAGCATACATGCGATAAGTACCCAGATGCCGGCGGTGACGGAGCTGAGGTCGCTAACCCAGCCCATGACCAGGGGGATGACGGCACCTCCGCAGATGGCGCTCATCATGAGTCCGGAAATCTCGTTGCTGCGGTCGGGGTATTTTTCAACGGCGATCGAAAAGACCAGAGGCCAGATGTTGGCGACGAACATCCCGATAAGGAATACCAATACCCATGCTGCCGCGGCAGAGGGAATGGCAAGAATTGCGATAAAAGCAAGGATGCCGAAAAACGAGGTCCCCATTAAAAACTTCCGGGAGGAGATCTTTGTGAGCAGGATGGCTCCTGCAAAAGTTCCGAGCATACGACCGAAGAAATAAACCGAACGGCCAGATTCCGCTGCTGTTTGTTCAATGCCGAAATGCCTCATCAGTAATTGTCCGGAATTCGAATTGAATCCCACGTCGATTCCAACCACCACGAAGATCGCAAGCACCATCAGCAGGATGAAGCCGTTGCCAAGCAGGCTGAACGCCGAGCCGAACGTGACTTTGATGTTTTCAGGTTTCCGCTCATCCACCTTCGTCATCCCCAGCCATAATACGGAAAGGATTGAAACAATCCCGAAGACCAGGAAGAGAAGTTTCCAGTCGCCGAATTTCAATGCGAAAAACCCCGCAAGCGGGGCGCCTATCATGGAACCAATGGCTTTGATGAACTGCGAAAAGCTGAGAAAGCTCGAGGTCCGGTTCGAGGGAACAACATCGATGATCAGGGGGTTGGCCGAGACCTGCACGATGGTGTTGCCTATGCCTAACAATGCGAAGCCGAACAACACCATCGAGAACGAATAGATGAAGAACGGGACCAGTAATCCGGCAGCAGTTACCAGCATCCCGATATTCAGCATCAGGCGTTTTCCTATCCTGGCCTGAATGATGCCGACGGGGACCGACAGCAGGAGGAACCAGAGAAAGGCGGCCGAGGGGATCAGTTGTGCAAGCGTATTGGAAAGGCTCATATCGCTTTTAACCTTGTCAACACCAATGCCAACCAGGTCGACAAAGCTCATGACTATAAAAGCCATCAGCACCGGCATCAGTTTCGGGATATTCAGTTTTTTCTCTTCCATAGAAATGTTTGTTAGGGCGATCAACAGGAAGCAAATATATAAAACTCCTGGAAAGAAAGAAAAAAGCCGCCTCCCGGGAAGAAGGCAGCTTTCATTCACTCTTGCATGAGATCAACGGCACACCCGGATAAGGCAATCTTTCAGTTTGTTCTTATCATGTATTCACACCGCAATATTGATGACGGTTAAAATCTTTCCGGAAATTATAAATATATCTTGTTTTTGCTTATATTTAATGCCTCAATGAATACATACTGAAATGGACACAATCCGGCTAAAATTGTTCATATGAAAAAATATGTTCTTGTATGTTTCCTTCTGATGCAGGGAGCGTTGTCGAACGGGCAAAGTATTATCGACACCAATAAAATATGGAGTAATTCATATTTCCATTATTCGACATTAACGTTCAGTACTGAATTCATCAGGTTCACAGCCGACACCCTCATCGGTACACAGTCGTATAAACGTGTGGAAGCTGCGACAGATTCAAATCATGCATCCTGGGCTTTTCACGGATATGCCAGGGAGACAGGGGATAAGAAGCTGTACTACAGGATTGCTGCGGCATCACCTGAAAAGCTCCTGTATGACCTGGATGTCCAGCCTGGTGATTCGCTGTTGGTTTACACATTATATAATTATCCCTCGGCCATCTTTGATTCCATGATGTATCACGTGACCTCGAAGGACAGCATCCTGGTTGGCAACTCATTCAGGGAACAACTGCATCTTAGTGTGAACTTAGCAGGTTATTTCATGGAAGTAGAACAATGGATAGCGGGAATGGGAAGCCTGGGCGGGATGCTGCATAATACAACAGGCAAAGTGGGAGGCGACAGTTTTACCCTGATGTGTTATTATGAAAATTCAGTGCTGCTCTGGCACCAGCCGTCCGGGTCGAATTGCTACATCCTGACCGGTGTCGGGAACAACGGATTCCGGTCAAACGCAATTTCAATCAGGCCGAATCCCCTGACCTCTGTTTCATTGATCAGGGCCGAAGGCCAATTTTCCAGGCTTCCCCTGGAGATCGACTTTTATGATCCCCTGGGAAGGTTAACCGGAAGCCAGCGCTTTACCGGTGAACTGCAGATCAGCAGGGATGACTTCCGGCAGGGAGTGTTTTATTATATCATAAGCAGCGGTGAAGGCCAGGTTGCCCGCGGCACAATGATGGTTTACTGATTTTTTTTGTTACTTTGCAACAGCAGAGATATAAATTATCATATAATGAGAAAGACAATTATAATTCTGGTCGTTGCCGCTTTGGCAACAGGGGGGTCTGTCATGACTTCCTGCAAGAAAAAGACCAAGGACCCGGCATATCCCCAGCTGGTCGGAACATGGAACGGGAACACTTCTCAAAACATTCCCATCCAGGTTGCCGTAGCCAACAATGGAGGGGATCTGTATGTCACCAGTGTTACATTCAAGTATTCAAGGGGGCCGGGAGACACTGTATCCCTTCACAGATACAGCAGCGACGGGCTTTCCATGCTTGCCGGGACTGCATTTTCGGTAGTTATGGACGGTACTGCTCCCTACCAGACCATCGTTACAGGAACCTTCCGCACCGATACCCTCAAACTGAACGGAACGTTTACAGGGTACACTTCGGAATTATTGCCGGTCCCGGGAACCTACACAGCCTTCAGGAGCAAATAATTCACGTGATGCCGCTCTCTTCATGAGCTCGTCGCGCCCGTCGCGTTAACATTACTTCACCGGCCCTTTTGCTGTATACATGTCCATCACATTATTGAGGCTCCTCTGGCAAACCTTGCAAAAATGCATGTGACGGGTATACATGATGCAGTCGAGCTGCGAGCGGTACATACCTTTCTGGGTGTAGTCGGCTCCCTCGAATGCCCCCACTGCATCCTTGTACTTTTCCTTTGAGAAATACTCATCCTCCTGCCTGTACTGCCTCATGAACAAAGCTTCCACAACTTCTTCTGGAACTTTTGCATTCCTCAGGCTGTCGCGCTCTTTCTGAACCTTGTAACCAAACTTGTCGAAAGCGTCTTTGTTCCAGGGAGTCGGGATGGGTGTGCCTGCCGTTACCAGATCTTTCCACTTCAGGTTATTTTTGTCGAGAAGCGCGGTAACATTGGGTTCCCAGGGTTCGACCTTGATATCCTGGGCTTCATAGGAAACAGAGGATGTATAGTATTCATCGGCCAGTCCGCCCAGGTGGTGGCCGAACTCATGTACCATGATGTATTCGCCATATTTATTATCGACCGAGACCGTGGTGTAGAGGTTGTAGATCCCTCCGCCTCCGTAAGTGCGTTCGTTCACCAGGATGATCATGAAATCATAAGGCACCTGCGAAGCAACGTTCCTCACGCTCTTATTGTCGAAAGTGAGGGCATAGCGCTCCGAATCGAAAACACCATACTGTACGCTGAGTGCACTACGCTTGAACACACCCGGGTGAGGTTTGCAAACACCCGATACTTCCGAAGGCGTTTCAACGGCCCGGATATTAATGTCTTTCACCCTCGATTTATAAGGTTCCTGGGCCATCATGAAGGCCGAAAGTTTTTTCGCATCGTTTTTGAACTTCCCCATTTCAGCCTTGGTATAACCATCGCCCAGGATCACGATGTCGACTTTTTCAGATGCCGGTCCGTTTTCCTGGATCACATCCACGATGTTCGTGTGAATGAGGTCAGCGGGATTGACTTCGCGGGATGCAGGGTCAATATCGGTGGTCCAGATGGTTTTGAATTTGTTTGTCTGTTGATCGCGTTTACCCATGACCACGGTCACCGGTTTCAGGGGCCATGGAAAGCGGAGCGATTCGTTGAACGAACCCCAGGTCTTTTCGGCTTCCGGGGTGCTGGACCATTCCCCGAAAATGTCGGCAAACCCCCGTGAATACAACAGGGTCTTGCTTTCCTTATCGATCATACTGAAAAAATACGGCCCCATTGCCAGCTTGTCGATGAGCACGAATTTGCTTCCCGGCCATGGCCCGTCGGATACAATGCGGTCAACGGCAAAATGTTCTTCTTTGGATGTGCCGCTATGGTCGTAATCAAGGCGCATGGTCTTGTCAATGAAATACTTATCGAAAGCGACATTGCCGTTGTCAACTATCTTGACTTCAGATTTGGTTGAATCGGATGCTGAAGCTTCAGCTTGCTGCTTTACCGGTTGCTGGCAGGATACCATGATTGCTGCCAATACTAAAAGAAAGAACAGTTTTTTCATATAAATGAGTATTAGAGTTCGGGATGGTAAAGATAAATATTCCAACCGATAGCTAAACCCGCTTCCTCATCCGCAGTGAAATAATATATAAAGGGTGCAACGAAAAGCAGGATTGATGGTGAATTCAGTTGAGGAGATGATCCCCGGATATGACTTATTTCAGTTTTGCCCCTCCTTCATACATCTGCAGTTTAACCAGTGCCGTAGTGTTTTCATCACTCCCCTGCGTCACACCGATGTACTGGAAAATGTCGTCTTCCTTGTGATAACGGATCTCCCTGAACGAGGATTTGGGGAAATTGAAACTGCTGTATTTAACATCCGCATCGAGTTTATAGACGGTCCCGGGTTCAAACTGCAGATCCACTTCGGTGTATTTGCACACCATGTCAATGCCGGTGAATTTTTTATCCACCTGTGTCACACTTACCTTGTCCTCGTAGCTGCTGGTCATTATAAGACGGCCGTCGAGCCGGGTGACTTTAAAAGAACTGTAGCTTGACCCGGCTTTAAGATCTCCAACCCGGCCGGCAATGAATTTGTCCTCATAAGCAGTCAGTGCAATGGCTTTACAGGAAATGAATTCAATATTGCAGTATTTGGCCGACATGGCGATAACATCCCCGATACCCGCCTTCAGGTTGCATTCATACAGATCGAAAGCGCCAATGTTAAAATCGGCCAGGTTGAAAGAAGTATATTTCGCCTTTAGGCTCAGATCGCCGTGTTTGGCCATGCTTATTTTATCCTCGTAAGAATTAAGGCTTATCTTGCCTGCGCTGACAATCTCGGTTCCTGAATATTTTGAATTCATCGTCAGGTTCCCGGCATGACCCAGTTTGAGGTTGGATTCATAGAGAGTGATTTCGGCATCACTTAAAGAGTCAATGGAGACCTTTCCGTATTTTGCCACAATAGACTGGCAGCCGGGAAGCTTGCCGGCAACCATGTTGCTTTCATACAGGTTAAGGCTTATGCTGCCGCTTAGATCGGGCAAGGTTACATCTTCATATGCCTGGGTCAGCTGCAAAGAGTTGTTTTTAGGAATGGTCAGAACAAATGAAAGATCCAGCCTCCTGAGGGTGACCACCTCGCAATCAGGCATGGTAACCTTGATCTGGTTTGTTGTAAAATGAAAGTTGGTAAATGAAATGCCCGAACCGGAATTCATGGATTTCCAGAACCTGGTGTCAAATATCAGAGTGTCACCCAACTGTTTGAAATTCATTCTTTTAATATAATCCATCGCTTTCCTGACCTGGTCATCTTCCCCGTCAATGATTATATCGATATCAACTTTTACTGCATTTTTCTCCCAGGTTTCCACCCGCAAAGGGCCGGTTTTGTTTTTAAAACTGATGACAGTGTTCGCAGTGATAGTCCGTTCGCAATTGTAAGTCTCCTTATTTTCTTTAACGGTCCTGGCTGAAGCTGTTAACCCGGAGGCGATAAACATGGTTAAAAAGAGGCTAAAGAGTATGCAATTCGTTTTCATTGTGCTTGTTTTTTGCAATTTCATTCAATGTATTTTCAATCACCCGGATCTTCATTTCGTAACAGCGGATGATGCCTTTCAGTATTTTCGGTTGATTTCCAAGCTCCTGCAGATCAGTCATATAAGCATTATACTGCTTGTCAATCTGATCCAGTTGTTCCATCATTACCAGGTAATCATAGCCTGTTGCACCGGATTTTTTCACTTCCTCAAGCTTCCTCATCACAGTTAACCTGAAAAAATTCTCCTCCTCTCCAAGCTGTTTAGAAACACTTTGCAGGGAATAATTCATCTTAACTGCGTTCTTTTGTTTGACTGCCATGATAACGGCTGCGCCGGATGAGATCAGAAGTAGAATTACAGCTGCAGCGCTTAGCAGCCTTATCCTCAGCCTCCGGGTTCTGTCCAGTTTTGCTGATACCCCCTTCCAGATCTTATCATCATCGGGTATATCAAAACCGGGAATCCCAGGTCCCGGAGCTCCACTGCCGGTTTCTGTCAGCCGGTTGCCGACTTTTTCTTCCAGCATTTCTTCAAACTTGCTCTTCATATACCTTTTTTATTAAAGATTCCTGTAGCAGTTTTAAAGCCCGCCTGTATTGTGATTTTGATGTGGATTCCGAAATGCTAAGCATCATTGCGATATCTGAATGCCTGTACCCTTCTAGCAAATGAAGTACGCAAACTACTCTTGCCCCTTCGGGAAGCCTCAGGATAGCGTGGTGGATCTCATCCGCTGTGATATCATTAAAAGAAAGATCTTCATCGGCAATATTGGCAACTTCCTTGACATCCAGTTCCGCTAATACAGGCTTTTGTTTACGAAGGTGGTTGAGGCATTGGTTAATGACGATCCGCTTCAGCCAGGCCCCAAGAGTACTTTCTCCGCGGAAAGAAGTAAGTTCCCTGAAGATCTTAACAAAAGCCTCCTGCATTATGTCTTCGGCATCAGATCTTTCGGAAACCATATGCATACACAGGTTGAACATGGCGCGGGAGTATTGTTTGTACAGGCGGTATTGGGCCACGCGGTCACCCCGTATGCATTGCGCAATCAGTATCTGGTTTATATCAGGGTTCTCTGCTCCCAATTAAGTCCTGTTTATTGGAAAGACACAACAGTTTCGTGAAAGTTGGAATCTAAGTTAAAAATTCTTTTTACTGAGAGCAGCAGCAAGCCTTCCGATAAATTTTGCCGGCCGGGCAGTTGTAAAGTATAGTTATTGCATAAACGGAGAGCCGCAGTTTATCCTGTAGGTCGAAAATAATTATCATGCAAAAGTGTAACTATTTTAAAAAACAGGCGACAAATACAATAGTACATATTATCAGTCAATAACCTAGATTTAAATAAACCAGGAGGTCTTATGAAAAAATCAGTATTCTTTTTTGTTTTTTTGTTTGCATTTATCCTGCAGCTGCAGGCCCAGGAGGGAATGTGGCTGCTCACACAGATCAACCAGCTCGACCTTGCGAAGAAAGGCCTGCAGATACCGGTGAGCGGTGTATACAGCCCCGGCAAACCGGCAGTATCCGACGCCATAGTTCAGCTCGACGGGGGAACAGCATCTTTCGTCTCGAAGGACGGGCTGCTGGTTACAAACCATCATGTGGCATATTCGGCCATCCAGCGCAATTCAAGCGTGAACAATGATTACCTGGCCAATGGATTCATCGCTTCCAAACGCAGCGACGAAATCAAGGCCCCGGGCTACCAGGCAAGGCTGATGCTCAGCATGAAGGATGTGACGGCCGAGGTGCTGGATGCAGCCAAGGGGCTGACCGATCCGACGGAAAAAAACAAGAAGATCAACGAAAAGATTGCCGAAATAACCAAATCCGCCAAAAACGGGAAAGAAGATATTGAAGCCAGCGTTTCACAAATGTACAATGGCAGGCAGTACATCCTTTTCGTTCACAAGGTGTTCAAGGATGTGCGTTTGGTTTATGCCCCGCCTTCATCCATAGGGAATTATGGTGGGGAGACCGACAACTGGATGTGGCCCAGGCATACGGGGGATTTCTCGTTTTTCAGGGTGTATTGCGCTTCTGACGGGACCGGCAAGGAATATGCAGCCGACAATGTGCCTTACCACCCGGCAGTATGGCTTAAAGTTGCAAAGGATTTTCTGAAGGATGGCGATTTCAATTTCATTATTGGGTATCCCGGCCAGACCACGCGTTATCGTTCATCCACCTCGGTGTATTATAATGAGCATTACAATTATCCGTTCTCCATCAGGAACTTCAAAGAGATCATCGATCTCTGCGACCAGCTGACCAGGAACAACCGTGAAGGGCAGATTAAGGTGGCCGGACAGGTCAAAGGACTTGCCAATGCCATGAAGAATTATCAGGGCAAACTCGACGGGATGAAGAAAACCCATTTCTATGAAAAGAAACTGGAATTCGAAAAAGAATTTGTAAAATGGGCCGAAAGCAAGCCCGAAACCAAGGTAAAATATGCCGACATCCTGCAGAAGGAAAAGAACGAATATAAGCTGATCGAAGCTACGAAGGAAAGAGACCAGGTATTTTCGCTCCTCCAGGGTTTGTCGGGGACCCCGCTGGCCATAGCGCAGCAGGTGATCGCCCTTGCCCAGGAAAAGGATAAACCTGAGGGTGAAAGGCAGCCGGGATTTTCGGATGATGCCATAGACCAGGCCATGGAAGGATTGCAATATGCCTATGAAGGATATTTTGAACCTGTCGACAAGGCCCTGATGGTGCGCTCGCTAAACATAGCCAGGGCATTGCCTGAAGGGCAAAGGATCACAGGCCTGGATTATATTTTCAACTCGGGTAAGACGAATGAGCAGTTTGTCGATGAGGCATTCAAAACTTCGAAACTGTCCGATATTGAATACGCAAAGACCTTGTTCAAAAAATCAACCAAGGAACTGAAGGACCTGAACGATCCATTTATCAACCTGGCATACAGCATTGATCCCATGGCAATCGAAATACAGAACACCGGGCAGAAATTCAACTATAATGTCACCGACATCCGCAAGATCTACCTGGATGGTCTTTATGAATGGAAAGGGAGTACGATGTACCCCGATGCCAACGGCACCAAGCGTTTCACCTGGGGTAAGGTCAAAGGGTATAAGCCTGCAGATGCCGTTTGGTATTATCCATTCACGACCCTTGAAGGAGTAGTTGAAAAGAACACAGGCGTGGAGCCTTTCAATGCTCCCGATGCGCTCGTGAGTCTTTATGAGAAAAAGGATTACGGCCGCTGGGTGAATCCTGCGATGAAGGATGTGCCTGTTGCATATCTCAATCAATGTGATATTACCGGGGGCAACAGCGGAAGCCCGGTTATGAATGCAAAAGGTGAGATCTGCGGACTTGCCTTTGACGGGAACTACGAATCAATGATCAGTGACTGGCAGTATGATTACAACCTGCAGCGCTGCATCGCCGTCGACATACATTACGTTCTCTTCATCACTGAGAAATACGGAAAGGCAGGATTTATCCTGGAGGAGATGGGGGTGAAGTAATAAATTGCGAAATGGTGAAATTGTGAAAACCATCATCAAAAGATTCTCAAATTTCACAATTTCACCATTTCACTATTTACAACCCATATGTATCGATAAGATACACCAATTCCGCCATTGCTGCGGCTCCGAGTTCGAGTTCACGTACATTGATCTTGTCGAAGGTATCCTGGGCACTGTGATGGTAGTCGAAATAGCGCTGGGGATCTGTAACCAGGCCAATGCAGGGGACTCCCTGTGATTTCATTTTCCCGATATCAGCCCCGCTTCCGCCTTTTTCGAAAAACCAGATATTGTAAGGGGAGAACAGTTGTTTCCAGCTTTTTATTTTATTTATCTGCTGATCAGGTGCATCTATGGAAAAGCCCCAGGGCGTCGCACCGCCGCGGTCGGCTTCAATGCCGGCAAGGTGTTTTTCGCCTTTCTTTTTAGCGGCATCGGCATAAACGGCTGCCCCTCTCTGGGCGATCTCCTCGTCCATAAACGCAACCGCCCTGATGGTATGTTTCGGCCTGATCCCGAGGGCTTTGTATATCCTGAGGACTTCTATTCCCTGCACCATACCTGCCCCGTCGTCATTTGCACCCTGTCCGAGCTCCCAGGCATCGAGATGGCCTCCAAAAACTATAACCTCTTCGGGATGTTCCGTACCGCGTATCTCGCCTATGACGTTGGCGCTTTCAACTTCGGGGAGGTTACTGCAGTTCATGACCAAATTCAGTTTCAGCGAAGGATCTTCCATAAGCCAGGCCGAAAGCAGGTCAGCATCGTTGGTGCTCACGCACATGGCGGGTATGGCTTTCACGCTGTCGGCATAATGCTGCACACCGGTATGCGGGAAATCATCGTGAACGGTTGTTGCCGAGCGTACAATGACGGCAAGTGCCCCGTATCGGGCCGCCTGCATCGCGCCCTGGGCGCGTTGGTTCACAGATCCTCCATAGGCCTCGAAAGTGTTGATGCGTGATGCATCGGCGGCCCGGTTGTAAAAGACGATTTTCCCTTCAATCATGTTATGGCCCAGGGCCTTCAGATCATCAAAGCTCTTAACTTCCACAACCCCTGCTTTGATCCCTGCATCGCCGGTACCTACCGAAGTCCCGAGCGCACAAACATGAAGGCTCTTCTGCACTTTCTTTTTTGAAATGACCGTTGCAATTTCCTTGCTGCCCCTCTCCCAATGCCTCACCATCACCGGCTGGAGGTACACCGTGTCGAGGTTCATCCCCTGGAAAAACTTCTCTTCATATTGCACCGCCTCCGCGGCTTTTGCTGTACCGCATATCCTCCCGCCTATCTTAGTGCATAAATATTCCAGGTTTTTAAATGCCACAGGGTTGGTCAGGGCTTCGGTATACATTTTCCGTATCGACAGCGAATCCTGGTTCTGTGCCCTGGTAACCTGCATCAGTACAGGCATTGTCAGGGCGAAGGTCATGTAAAGATATTTCCGCATAATCTGATTTTGGGAGGTAAAATTACAATTATATTGAAGCCGATGGTTCAACGAGCATATCGACGATAAATTCTTGAAATATTGTTCAGAATAACATCTAGAATTCCCAGGCGGGTGATTCACGCAACACTTCATGAAGAATTGATTTTCCCAGGGATGTTACCTGTTGTATCAAAGTACCGGTTCAGACGCAACCGGTATGATGCCAGGGACCCGGTCACAGTCCGAGTTCAGACGCAACCGGTATGATGCCAGGGACCCGGTCACAGTCCGATCTCTGATGCAACAGGCATCATGGAATCAATAGCCAGGGCCGCGAACTCATCGATGGGGATCCCGATCTTTTCACATTCAAGGATGTTCTCGCGTTTCACCGAAGCTGCAAACATTTTTTCCTTCATCCTTTTGACTACGGATTTCGGTTTCACACTGGCCAGCTTTTTATCGGGATAAACATATGTTGTCGCGAAAATCAGCCCGGTGATTGTTTCTCCTGCAGCCAGGGCGTATTGGAATTCAGTGCTTCTCTCTTTCCCCGATGAGTATTCATTATGCATCCTGATGGCGTCAAGGATATCCTCATCCACAGTAAAATCCTTAAGTAATACTTCGGTTTGGGTACCATGTACAGCCGGGTCCGCATTGGTAATCTCCACATCCAGGTCGTGAAGCAAACCGGCCATTCCCCATTTTTCCTCATCTCGTCCCAGCTTGCGGGCAAGTCCCCTGAGCACGGCTTCCGAAGCCAGGCAGTGGGAGATCATTTTCTCGTTCTTCACATATTGATGAAGCAGGGTAAGTGCGGTTTCGCGCGAAAGTTCCATAGTCTGAATTTTTATCGCAGCACAAAAGTAAACATTAATTTTGCGCCCATGGAAGAGAAAAAAAGTATCTGGACCGACCGGTACGCGGTAAGCTGGTACGATACCGACATTACAAAAACTGCGAATCTTGCAGCGATATGCAACTACCTTCAGGAAACTGCCTGGCATCATGCCGACCACCTGAATTTCGGACTCAGAAAAGGCAATGAGTTTGAATACATCTGGGCAATCGTCCGCCTTCTTGTGAAGCTCGACAAATATCCTGCATGGACCGATAATATTTCAGTTAAAACCTGGCACAGAGGCACCGAAGGTCTTTTTGCGATGCGCGATTTCGAGATCCTGGATGCTTCCGAAAAGCAAATAGGCTGCGCAACTTCACAGTGGTTTATCCTGGACCCGGTGACCCGTAGGCCGCAGCAGGCGGTGGTCGACCGTGAGATCCTCCGGCTTACCCGCCATACTCCCGTCATGGAGGAGCAGCCCGAAAAAGTGATGATTAAGGGCCCGCTTGAGCTTTTGTCAACCGAAAAAGCCCGCTTCGCGGAAATCGATATGTACGGGCATGTGAACAACACCCGTTATGTTGAATGGATACTGAACGCCATTCAACCTGGCATCCATAAGGAAAAATTCATAAGCAGCTTTACCATCGAATACCTGCACGAAACAAAGCTGGGCGATGAAGTCGATATTTTCGGGCAGGGGCTGATAAAAGAAGATCCATTAAAACCTGTTCTTCAGGTTCCGGGACCAATGCTTGTCAAGGGTGTGAGGCGTGAGGACGACCAGTTGGTCTTCCGCGCAAAACTGAACTGGAAAGGGCGTTAGAAAGAACAGCAGGATGCAGGATGCAAGATCTGAGATCCTCAATCCCGCATCCTTCATCCTGAAGCCTGTGTATCATGAATTCTCATACACATCGCGGAACACCAGCGCAAATTCCTCGGCTGTGGTTGGAGTTGTGTTTTCAGGAGTGCGGGTATGGGCTCCCTGTACAAGACCTTCATTCATTGATTTTACGAATTCAATCATGCGATCGGTAAAGCTTTCGCCCATTCCCATCATCATAAATGCTTTTTTTGCATCGGCATACGGGAATTGCATATACTTTAAGCCAGGTTTCCCTATGATATCTCCGTATATTGAAGCAATTTCATCGTAGGTATAATCCCTGGCTCCCAGGATGTATTCATGGCTTTTAGCTGTAAAATCGAGAGCCAGCAAGTGTTTGAGTGCAACCGCTGCAATATCCTTTGTTGCGACCATCGGGATTTTCAGGTCAGCGCGAACCGGGGTGCCGAGGATTCCCATCATTTTAACCATCCCGGTCATTCCCAGCTGGTTCTCGAGGAAATATCCGGCGCGGAGGTATAGCATGCTGATCCCCTGCAGCTGGTTGAAAATTTCTTCCATTTTCTGCAGGCCCTGCACCACACCGGCTCCGGAGGGTAAATGGGCGCCGACGCTGCTGAGTGCGACAACATGTTTGATGGAGGACGTTTTCAAGGCTTCAGCCACCGCTGTAACCTGTCTGACCTGGCTTGCATAAAAATCTGCTGCCTGAGGATCGATGGCTACCAGGGTATAAAGCGCATCGGCACCGGCAAAAGCCTTTTTAAGGAGTTCTGCATCACTGATGTCGCCCTGGAAAAGAACCGCTCCCTTATCGGTAAGTTCCTTTG
>Ga0364867_10450_pt1 | contig 22433 bp, 20 predicted proteins | sample ExccelAu500001D4_3_FD_206915 | JGI IMG/M metagenome (GOLD analysis project Ga0364867, IMG submission 206915) | Enriched cells from Trout Bog Lake Hypolimnion, Wisconsin, USA - BchlTB.Aug13.5000.01.D4 | ecosystem: Environmental > Aquatic > Freshwater > Lake > Hypolimnion/Profundal zone | place...
GAGCCTGACAAGCGGGGCTGTAGTCGTCGCGACAGATTGGCCCTTGAGAGTCGTGAAGCCGATGCCTAGGTTAAGACGAGATTGCGGATGCGACGATTCGTTCGCCACCTTGATCGTTCCGCTCAACACCCCGGTTGCGTTGCCGTTCTCAAAATGAACGGAGTGCACCAACTCGGCGACGTGGACATCTGGCACCCGGAACAGATATGGCGTGCGGATGATGCCGCCAAGCGGAAAGTCGGCGTACAGGCTCATGTGGTCGAGCTTGTCGCTGACAGTGGTGTGCTCTTTGACGCGAAGGGCGAGCAGATTCGATCCGCTCACGACCCACTCGGTAATGTCCGCCTCAAACGGAGTAAATCCGCCCTCGTGGTAAGCCACGTGATGGCCGTTAATCCAAACGTCGGCGCCGTTGTAAACGCCGTCAAAACGGAGTTTCAGACGTCCTGTCCCAACGGGGGCGGTGAACTGTCGACGATAGCCACCGACGTCGGTCCGAAAGCCCTGCATCTCCCAATGAGCAGGGACCGGAATTGGATGCCAAGACCGATCGATGAACTTGGGCTGCCAAAAGCCATCGGGCGGATTGGGGGCAAACTTCCACGTCCCGCTCAGGTCGGTACGGGCCGACCCAAAGCTGATTGGAGTCAGCCCTGATTGAAGGCTCGCCGAATCGATCGTTTTCTTGAGTCCGCCGGGTCCGGTTACGACTACTGCTCCTTTGAGTCCAAGTGGGAGGGGAGCTGTGAACGTGCCGTGCTGATCGGTCGTCGCCTTCTCGGTCCATGCTCCGCGGAGCGAATTGCCGGATAGGGTCAAGGTCACTCCGCCTCCTGGAGATGCTCCCAGCGAGTCGGTGACGATCCCAATGAGATTCCCGCGCAGATCTGATGCCACCTCGACGACTGCGGGATGCTCGTAGGGGCTCGCATACGCTTCGACTTCGTTGAAACTCGGGCCGTTGGCGATGTTCCCGATCCGAATTCGGCTCGTCTGCGTCGGCGTGATCCGCATGACCACGTCCTTGGTCAGCCTCTCGCTCGCGTTGCCGTAGTGTCTCTTCGTGACCCACTGGCCGTTCGCATCATCCCAAATTTGCAGGTCCCATTGAGTGGCGAATCGGTCATATTGGCGCACGAGTACTTCGCCGACAAGCTGAGGCGTTTGCCAATCGAGTTCGAACCAGACGCCGGAGTTATGCCCGGGGATCGTTCGCCTTCTTAGGCGGCATATCACCGAGCGACTCCGAAGCCGCCGCTGTCGCTGACAACGCGAGGTTGGTTCCCCGCTGAGAGAACGCCAAACCTCCCGCGACAAAGAACAGATAAACCGCAAGCAACGATTTCAACGAAACCATTGCTGCGGATTACCTCAGAACTGTCGGCACGCGCCCAATCTGTCGCGAGGCTCGGAAAAACCTAGCACATCGCCTACTGGTAGACCTTGACCGACCGTACTACAAACTGACTCGGGAAGATCTTGGGGTCTATCCCTTGCGCTCCGCCCCAGAATCCGCCGATGGCGAGGTTCAGGATCATATAAAACGGATCTCGGAACGGCCAGGCATTGAAAGTGTCTTCATCCTTGACCACTTTGTAGACGCTCTTTCCGTCGAGATAGAACGTGATCGAATCGGCCCGCCAGTCCAGACCAAACTTGTGAAACGCAGTCGGGTTTTCTGCGGCGGCAACCTTGGTCCGCTGCTTCTTCTTCATCCAGTTGTAGTCCTCAGAGTGAAGCGAGAAATGGAAGTTCTTGATGTCGTAGCCGACGTTTTCCATGATGTCGATCTCTCCGCACTTGGGCCAGCCAACTTTCTCTTGAGTCCCGGGGTTGCGCAGACGATCATTGAGCATCCAAAACGCGGGCCACGTTCCCTTACCGGGTGGAACTTTGGCGTCGGCTTCGAAGTAGCCGTACTTCCATGCCTTGACGCTCTGCAACCGGGTCGAGGTGATCTTCTTACCTTCCTGAAGGGCTTGGATGACGAGCCCTTCATTCGTAAAGAAGGCGTTCTTACCTGGCCCTGAGGCGTACTTCTCCTGCTCGCCGTTATAGACAGGGCCGTCATCGAATTTCCAATCCTTCAGTGCGGCCTGCTTCTGCTTCGCAAAGTCGCAGTTGAAGACAAGATGGCGCCCCGCGGTCGGAGAGCCTTGTAGAAGCAATGCGGATGCAATGAGTGTCTGAAAAACGATCATAGAGGTGGATTCCTGAGGGGATTACTATAGCGATACCTGGAATAGGATTTATTCATCCTAGGCGACGATGGTTTCGGGCCAGCAAGAACGAAGACTATTTGCTCGAAAGGAGACCGATGAGTTTGGCAATAGACTGGTTTGGGGTGAAGAAAGCCGAAGATCCGATGCTCTATTTGGACGATGTCTTTCGATATGCTTCCGTCCGGCTCGGACAGCGTGAAGATGCCGAAGATATCGCCATCGAAGTCGTCCAAGCGCTACCAAATCCATGTTCGAAATCTAATCTGAAGGCCTACATGATTGGGATGGCTCGGCGGAAAATCGCCGATCGATTGCGCCGCTCGCGTCCGACTCAAACTTCTCGCGAATCGGACGGCCAAGTTCGATTCGAACACAAGGTTGAAGAGGCAGCACTCGTCGGCTTCGCGATGAAGCAGATCAGCGCGGAACACCGAGAGGTGCTGGCCCTTAAGTACATCGTTGGCCTGAGCAGTGCCGAGGTCGGGAAGATCCTTGGTAAGAGGCCCGACGCAGTCGACAGCCTATTGCAGCGCGCGCGGGGCGCGTTCGAATTGGTTTGGGTGGGTCTCACGAGCGAAGAGGTGAAGTTGTGAATGAAAACGAAATCGAACGCCTAATGAGGGCGCACGGAGATTCACTCGGCGTTAGTTCCCGCAGGCATGTTGTCCCTCCTCCTCCACGATGGGGTAGAAGGATGACAATCGGGTTCGCGTCATTAGCAGTAGTTATTACAACTACTATGATGCTATGGCCTCGAGACGTGGTCGCAAGCACGTTAGCTCGTGTTAACCGGCAGATCACGGACGCGAAATCGTTTGAAGAGCGGATCTACATGCGTATCCAAAACCGATGGGTCGAACCAATCGATATCTCATACCAAAACAACATGTGGCGAATAGACTCGGCGAAAGGGATGTCTACGCTCGAATGCCTGAGGGTGTTTCGCGATGGCAAGGTTTATGAACGATACAAGGCCCTTGACTTCACGACGGTATGGAAAGCGCGCCCGAATGAACTGGGAGACCCCAACAAAGTCGGCGAGAGCACCCTTGAGTTCGTAAAAGGGATGTTTGCCGGTCCAGAGGGCACGAAGAAGCAAAAGGCTCAACTCGTCGAACACGAATCGGTAGACGGGAAGCCGACCTACATGCTTATTTTCGACCGACCTGCCGATCACTGGCGGCTTGAGATCTTGGTGGACAAGGATACAGACATGCCAATTCACTCCGAGTTGACCATGGTTGACCGATGGAATAAGCCGCTTCTCTACAAATCGGAGATCCAAATTAACCACCCGATCGATCCGCTCGTTTTTGCTCCACCGACCCAAGGGGAGGTCGTTCGTCTACCAGAAGATCTACAGGTTGCGGCCGATCAGTGGACCAAGCCGGTCGCCAAGGTTGAACACTCGGATATCCAAAACGTGTCGGTATCTGCCGATGGGACCATTTGGATCGCAGTCACTACTCCTCCTGGTCTCGAAAAACCGGCGATGCCCTCCACCGTCAGCGATTTGAACGGTACGAAGTACGTGCGGATCCAGGATATCGACCCGGCCTCGATGTCGTCGCGAAAGGAGATGACGATAGGTGGTAAGTCGATCTACATCACCGGGTTCGTGCCGATCGTTGACAATGGTCTACAACCGTTGCAGGTAAAAATCGGATTCGCCCGAAGAGAGGCGTACCCGCCGTTCTTCTCCGATTCGTTCCGAAAAGAGGGGCTTACGCTGAAGGAAACCGTCACTCTTCAACCTGCAGTTGAGTCTGGAAACTGGCCTCAGTATTTTAGGTACCTGGGAATTTCACACTTCCTGCTACAGATTCCGGTATCGACTTGGAGTGCAAGGGCCCAGGCGTTGGAATCCAACGGAGATCTCCTCCAAGCCGCCCGCGCTTACGAAAAACTTGCCGAAGCGAGATACAACTGGGTGAAGTACTCCGCATTTCAACCGATGCTCGATGCAGCCAAGCTCTATCGGAGATTAGGGGACACCGTCCGGGCTGCCGACCTTGAGGTCCGTGCCGAAGCCCTTAAGGAGTCCCGAGAGCGCTAACGCGGGCCAGATTACAGGGTTGTTTTGGGGGCTCGGGGGAGTTTTTCGAGGGCGCGAACGATGCTCGGAGGGACTCGCCGTGGGGGGACGGAGAGGATGTCTCCCCGCTTTTTACCTACTACGATCTGCCCCCCGGGGCCTTTTGCCCGTTCGAAAACGGGGGCAAGAGCCGAGTCGTCGCCTTCGGCCAAGTAGAACGTGTTCTGGATGACACCCCACTTGCCGTCACCCGAAGCATCGGAGACGTTCACGAGATCGTGGGGTGAGGTTCCGAGCCAAAGGCGATAGATCGCTAGTTTTGGTCGGGCTTTGTCTTTGCCGAGCCAATTCTCTAGGAACCCATTAAGTCCGCCTCCAAACGTCTCCACCGACACACTTCCGTCGTTGGGGTTTGAGATCGTCGCCTCATGGACCCACTTTTTAGCCTGCTCGTCCCGGTAGTACACGCGTGTTAGCGTGTTCGCCTTGGTCGCGTCTTGCTCCTTGGTGACGTAATATCGGTAGGTCTGGCCCAACTCCCAGTGATAGTCGAGGTGAGTATGGGCGCCGGTTCCCTCTCCGCCGAATCGGCTGAAAACAGCTTTCGGGTCTGCTTCTACCACCGAAGGGTGTAAGGTGGGAGACGTATCCCAGATCGAAAAGATCATGTTGTGGCGTCCACCGCCGGGATCTTGAATACCGGTGTAACCACCGGCTGGCTTTCCTGGCCACCAGGTGCAGCCGCAATAGTAGATTGCGTCGCTCGTCGAAAGAACCTCGATTTCGCCGTAAAGGCACGTGAACTTCTTTTCGCTCGGCTTTGGCTTCCACCACAAATGCTGAGAGAACGCCAATGGCGCCGCGCACGCAACTAAAACGCACGAAATTGCCTTGCTACTTCTCACACGATTACTCCTAGGGGCGTGCGACTAGACGCCTTGCTTGCGGATCCGATTCTTGTTCTGCTTCTTCGACTCGAGAGGTCGTTCCACATAATCGGTTCCACCAGTCCCTGGCTTCGACTCCTTGAGCTTGTCAAGGGCGGCCTTGATATCTTTCTTAGAAGGACGGTTCATACCTTAGCTTACCTAGCCGACGGCTTTACGAGTGCCGACACCTCTTTCGCGAGTTGGGATGCGGGCCTATTACTTCTTCCGCTTCGCGAACGTCTCGCGAGCCACCACGAGGAATTTCGGTGTCGAATCGATCAGTCCAAGCAGCGCGTCTTCCGGAAAATCGGTGTGCGTTTTGAACTTGAAACAGCTCTTTCCACTCGTGATTTTCTTCAAGGATGCCCCAAACCGCTCTTGAAGATCCTTGGAGCAGTAGTAGGCCATCGAGTGGAGAGTCGTCTTCCCTGCGCTCAATGGTCCCAATGCGAATACGAACACCTTGTCTGACGAGTGGTATGTCAGCAGCCCGCCGAACCACTTTCCGGTGTCGATCTCTTCGACGAGATCTGGGACTCGACCCAAAATGAGGCTGCGTATCGCTCGGATACTAGCCACTTGCTCTTCGGTCATCGGGGCCAAATAGGTGTCGATCTCTTCTGCGGATAACATCGTCTCGTATCGCTCTCCTCGAACTTTCGCAAATCATTCGACCCGTTGCCGATAGAATCCTGCTTCGGAAAGCGCGCTATAGACGAGTCCTGCTGAGGAAGCGTAATTACCGTTCGCTGCAGTTTTGGTATTTGGGTTGATCCACTCGAATGGCGCACCTTTCGATCGATTGGCGCGAATGTAACTCACGTATTCGCTAAGCAGCTTCGTTGCAGCCTGTCGATCTACTTTTCCGAGGGCGACGATGAGCCAGCCGGTTGGTGTTGCCCAGAAGCCGCCGTTCTGATACGTATCGTGGCCCGAACTAGCCTTTTCCCAATAGCCACCGAACTCACCGGAAGGAGGGAGATGCCGGACCTGCCCATCGATCACCGTGCCTCCCGCTCGGATCACCGCCAAGAGATGGCGGGCAACCGCCGACTCGATTCGTCTCGGCAGCACGCCTAGCCAGATCGCGAACGCAGATGCCCAGAGGTCGTCCTTCCGTCCTAGCTCGGTGGCTGAAACGAGCATTCCCTGCCGATCTGGTAGCTCTCGGTAGAAGGACTTCACGAGGTTCGCAGCGGTTAGCGAGGCTTCGGCTCGATACTGTCTTGTTCGACTCGGGTTCCCAAGCTTGGAAAACAGCTGCGACAAACGATTTGAAGCCTGCCACCGCAGAAGAGATGGCATGAGGCACACGCCTGACTTCGAAATCGAGTCGCAGAACCCCCAGTCGACTCGCCCCTTCCTCGGAATGTCACTGCAAAGGACGAGGCCCGTCTTCGGATCGGCTTCGACGGATTCGAAAGCTCTACCACAGACATCGGCCAGCGGCTGTTCGCCCCAACCGGTCCGCACGTTCGACTTCAGAAAGTCGGTCTTGCCGGTAAGCCGAACATAGTCCCATGCCATTTGCACGAAGTAAAACGCATCGTCGGCGGGCGGAAGAAAACCGTAGTTTCCGACTCCTTGGTCGGCATAGGCCCCTGGAAACCAGCACGCCTCACCTTTGAGCGTAATGTGGTCTGGCACGCTGTACGGCGGAATCCGAAGACCGTGCGGGAAGTCGATGCCATCCGGTCCGGGCTGAGTCGCTGCTACCACACGAATCCAACCTTCGAGTTCGTCGGCAGGAACGAGGTCGGCGCCTAGCATCATCGCCGCGTCGCGAATCCAGAACGCAGGGTAGTAATCCTGGGTGCCGCCGGGCACTCGAACCGTGTGCCCGGTGGTGTTCTTCCCCCCATTCGAGATCCCGGCTCCCGGCAATACCATCGCCGAATCCACCACCTCGTGCGCGACCTTCTTCAGATAAGCCAGTTCCCCCTCGATTGGCTCCGGTCTCACACAAAAAGTCAGCATCAGCGACGCAAACAGCATGCCCTCATTATAGAAAGGAGCGCGTGCGCAAGCTCGCACAAGGTCCGCAGGCGAAAGCCTGCCCCTACTGCCTAACAATTTTACGGGACATTTTAGTCTTGCAATTCTAGCTTTCATCTACTAAAATTTGTAGATGTCCGATCCTAGGGGCTGGCATTCCAGGGGATATCTTCCTCACCTTGAGATCGAAGGGGTTACGCAGTTCATCGGTTGGCGGACGGCCGACTCGCTACCAGCTAATGTTTTTGAATCTTGGAAGCAAGAGTTGATAAACGCTTCCGAACCGGAAAAGAGAACCGAACTTGCAAGGAGGATCGAGGCCTATTGCGATGAGGGACATGGCGAATGCTTGCTAAAGGATCCACGTGCTGGAAGAGTCGTCCAGGAGTGCCTTTTCCACGACCATCTGACCCATTACACACTCCATGGCTGGGTCGTGATGCCGAACCATGTCCATGTCTTGCTAACGCCGTTTCCTGGCGTGGCTTTAACCAGGATCACGACTCGGCTAAAGGCATCCTCGGCAAAAGACGCCAACAGAGTCTTCGGACGAGAAGGCCGTTTATGGCAACCAGAATACTACGACCGGTACATCCGAAATCCGGAGCACTTTGACGGGGTGAAGCGGTATATCGAGTGGAATCCCGTTAAGGCCAAACTCGTACCGGACCCAACGAAGTGGTCATGGAGTTCGGCCTGTCCAGACGCCTTAGCTCGCATGGAGGCTATCTTATCGGCTCGAGAACGTACCCGAGCCGACAGCTCGAGTCCGTTCCTCTGTCCGTAATGCAGGCTTTCGCCTGCGAACCTTGTGCGAGCTGGCGCACGCGCTCCATGGGATTGGTGCTATTTCCTTATGGCTAGAACGCAATCGGCGGGGAGGTCTTTGATCTCGAAGGCGCCTTTCTTGACTTCGACTTGCTTGTCGGATGTCTGCGGATCGGTGGCGTCGAAGACCTTGACTTTGTACTTGCCTTCCCGGAGTTCCAGACCTGAGATCTTCACGTCGGAGGTGTCGGATCCGAAAGTACGGACGAGAGCCCAGTTGCGTGTCCCCATACCGTGTCCGTTTGCGGCGGGACCGAGTTTGGAGACGGTGATGCTATCGAGGCGTACCCAGTCTTTGCCATGATTCTCGATACGCACCACTACTGGCCCGGCGGGAAAATCGACGATTGCCGGGGCACGAACTCCACGGCGTCCACCGGTAGCCGGCGGGGCGTACTTTTGGTCGAACTCCTGCTTGTCATTAACCCAGACCGTTAGGGTTCCGCCGGCGGCGGAGATCTGGCCGACGCCAAGCTGCATCTTGCCCGGCTCGTTCGCCTTGAACTTGACGATCAATGGGCTCGCCCAGGTCTTGTTGGCGCCGTCGAGGCTCTGGAAATAGGGTGACCAACCGCCGAGTGCGCGTACGTCGACTTTCGGCAGATCTAATTCGGTAAGGGTGGATTTCTCCCAACCCCCGCCGGCAGAAACCTGCAAATCCGCACGTTTGGGAGTATCGACATTGAGCGTCCACGGCTTGGCATCGGGGTGAGTCAGCAGCCCCGACTCGTCGATGACTTTTCGTGCGGCAAGATAGCTCGGGCCCAATTTGGCTCGGTCGACTTGATCCCAGAACCAGTATTCGCCTGCCCCGGCGTGGCCCGCGAGCATGCCGCCGTAGATGCCGTCACGGACCATCTTGTTGTAGTTACTGCCGGGTCCGCCGGGAGGGCCGAATTCACCGAAGAACCCCGGCTTACCTTTGAACTTGGTTCCCCCGATTGAGGCAAGAACGTTTGCAGGATAGGTATGAGGTTGATAGTAGTCAACGTCGTCGAAGATCCCGGAGTTGAGCGACTCCGAACTGCTGCTGGTTACCAAGTGATGATAGGGGTCGATCGACTTTACAAAGGCGATCATCTCCTTATGCCATGCTGCGACGTCCGGTGTCCGGCTTGGATTTTTCTTGATCGCATCAACCCACTGAACTTCGTTGAACAGCTCCCAAGCCATGATTGCGGGTGAGTGGGCATACCGCGCCACCGCATAGCGGAGCCAGATCTTAGATCGCCGCTTGGCTTCGGGATCGACGAAGAAGTCGGTCGGATCCTTCAAGAAGCCGCCGTTTGCGGTATTCCAAGGGTGCTCTGCCCAGTTCGAGTCTGTTGTGGTGCTGTACGGTCCGTGGTGGAACAGAACGAACTGGAAACTGACGCCAGCTTTGTTGGCGGCATCTACAATCTCATCCCACGTTTTCAGCGGTTCTTGCCTCAGTTCTCGGCCCGGTAACTTCTGCCCCTTTTCGGGGAAGAACGGATTCTTTGAGTCCCAGTGGCTCGTCCAGATTCGGGACCAGTTTCCACCGGCCTTGCCGATCTTGGTAACACCCTGTGCGACGGATTCCCGAGGAATCCCTTGCCAGCCGTAGTCGTATCCCAGAGGGAAGTAGGGGGTACCGTCCGTCCAGGCAAATCGGCTGCCCTTGACTCCGATAAACCCGTGCGGTAGCGTTTTCTCGACGTCGACGGCATTCCTTACTTCAGCCGCCATCTTGCCGTTCAGCATGAACCGTGCGCTGTATTTCCCCGGCGAAGGAGCGACTAACGTCGCTGCGAATTTTCCGCCACCGACGAAATAGGCAAGTCGCCGCACGGTGGCTCCGTGCGGTCCAACGAAATCGACCCTGACGTCGTTGACTTCAGGGTCGTATGGATCGCCGCTATATTGAAGAGGGACAGTGACCGTCGCCGGACCATACCAGGCGGCCGAGATGTTGCCAACGACACCGGCAACGAGAAAGCACAGCATTGTGCTTGAAGCCTACCTGCTGGATTACGTGAGCGCGTTAACTTTCGTGCTAGGGGGTCGGACTTGGGTTGATTGTTGTGTCGCCGATTATCCTCGCCGATACGATCGCGACCAAGTCGCCGCCCTTTCCTGGGGCACCGGGTTTACCGATCACCATGGTTGATCCGCTCACCCCTCGGTAGACAATCGACTCAGTGAACGTTGACGCAGCGCCGCCGAGTTCCATATTGAAATAAACCGTGATCGAACCATCCGCATTGACCCGAGGGGTCATCACAATCTTCTCCAAGTCCTTTTCACCAAGCGAAGTCCTTATCGATCCAGTTTGTTTATCGAGAGTTCTGAGAACCGGCGCGGATACGACGAGGTGTTTCTCCGTGAGCTTCTCCGTCAACAACTTGAAGGCCGCATCGGATAGCTGGAACGCCGTCGCCTCCGATGGCTTGTCCGTCTTCTTGCTGGCCGCCGACATAGGCGGCGTAAGCCCCACGCTTGCGAACGAAGTATTCTTCGCCACGACCTTAACGCTGATTTCGATCTGAGCGGGAACCGACGTTCTGACCGCGTGTGAGGCGGGGGCGATCGGGGCCTGGCGAGTAATGGCCAAGCAAGCGATGGGTGCAGCCAATAGTGCCAAACCAATTCCTGAAACGGCTAGCGTTGCGAGGCTTACTTTCCCGCGTTGAGTTTCGGTGTCTAGAATCATTTCAATCCTCCTGGCGACATCGGTGCTTTGTGCCATACAAACTGCGGGCTCGAAAAACGTCGCCTTTGTTTCGCGAGCAATCTCTAGTAGATCCTGTGCATAGGTCGTTGAGACGGTCCCCGATGCAAGGACCATATCGTCGGCGGCATGCTCGGCCAGGTTTCGGCACTGTCGGCAGAGCATCCACGAAGTAGGGTTTGGCCACATTAGGGCACACGTGAGTTGGGAAACGATCTGCGTGAACCAGTCGTGCCGAGCGACATGCGCCAACTCATGTTGAATCGCCGAGTTTCTTCGGTCTTGACTCCACGATTCCCAATTGGGAGGAAGCAAGATCACGTGCCGCCCAAGCCATGCCGTCATCGGAACCGAGACCGATGGAGACTCGATTGCGTATACGCCAAGAGAGTCGATTTCTACCGGCGTTCCGCTCTTTGCCCACCTGCACAGGGTCACAAACCCAAACAGATACCTTCCAACAAATAACACGGCGCCTATCGCCCAAATCGCGACCCATGGGTCGATGGCATTCGTTTCGACGGGGCGATTCACTGCCGGTCGGACAGGACCGATCGTTCCGAACTCCGGCAAAGCAATTTTCGGCGACAGCGCCGCGATCTTCACCGGGGGAGCCGGAAGCAAAGGCACTGCAAGAGTCGGAACCGCAAAGCGTATAACGGGAATCAGCAGTAGGGCGAAGAGCGACAACGCAGCCACGGCGTGCCGTACGGCAGCCGACCGCCTCCGAACGAGCCAAAGCACCCCTAAAGCAAAGAGCCCAAACGCGAACGAGCGGATCAAGGTGTCAAGCAAAAATAGCTTCATCGCCCTTCCTCCCTTGCGTCATCGATCAGCTTCTGAAGCCGATCGAGTTCCGATTCGCTGACCTTCGGCCCCTTTTCGGAAAGCAGGCATGCCACAACGTCTCCGACAGAGTCGCTGAAAAACGTGCGAACGACCCCTTGAAGCGCCCGTCTCGCCGCCGAAGTTAGGGGAACCACCGGTAGGTAGACGTAGCGACCGTCCTCTTCCGAATGCGTTAGCTGTCCCTTCTCCTCCAATATCCGCAATAGCGTGCGTACGGTGGAGTTAGATGGGGCGCCGGTCAGCATTTCAGTCGCTTCACCGGTGGTGAGGCGTCCATGCCGGTAAACGAGATCCATGATCTCTTGCTCCCGCTTGCTCAAATAGTTCGAAGATCGCATGCCCGCTAAAATATTAACGGACAAATCGATGAAGTGCAAGAGGCTCCGTCAAAATTTTAACGGAAGTTTCCCGAACCAGCCGTATCGGCTCTGGCGGTACCCTCTCGGGGTGAATCGCATCCTCTTCGTTTGCCTCGGAAATATCTGCCGAAGTCCTCTCGCGGAGGGGATTTTGCGACGACAAGCGGAGGAAGCAGGAGTCTATATCGAGATCGACTCGGCAGGAATCGGAGATTGGCATGTGGGCCAGACTCCCGATCCGCGTGCGATTAAAGTGGGCGAGGCTCATGGCTGCAAGATGACGATGCGAGCCCGTCAGGTTCGCACCGCCGACTTCACCGACTTCGATCTCATCGTCGCCATGGATCACGCCAACGTCCGCGAGCTGGAAAGATGGCATGGTAGCGATCCAACCAGAATCCGATTGGCACGCTCCTTCGACCCAACCGCCACCACATCCGAAGTTCCCGATCCGTACTACGGCGACTACGAAGACTTCATCGAAGTCGAAGAAATGCTAGAGCGGGCTTGCGCGGGGATGCTCAATGAAGCGCTGAACCGTTGAAGCGCTGGAGCGTTGGAGCGCTGAAGCGTTCGAGGGAGACTGGAAAAAGACGCTTTCCCTTGAACGCTACAACGCTCGCGAAGCAAAACGCTTAACGCTGTTATTTATGCGCTGAAGCGTTCGAGGGAGACTGAAAAAGCACGCTTTCCCTTGAACGCTCCAACGCTCGCGAAGCAAAACGCTTAACGCTGTTATTTATGCGCTGAAGAGTTCGAGGGAGGCTGAAAGAACACGCATTCCCTTGAACGCTCCAACGCTCGCGAAGCAAAACGCTTAACGCTCTTACTTAATAGTCGCCCGTGCGTTGTCGACCATCATGTACAGCTCTCCACGCTGCAGTTGGGGATGGTATTTGCTGACATCTTCACGCGCTTTGTTTATCATGAAGATGGCTTGATCGCGCTTTCCGAGGGCGGCCAGGGTTCGGGCGTGCCAGGTCTCCGCGATTGCGATTTCCCAATCGGAGCATTCACTCACGAACTTCGCAGAGAGCCGCGCGGCTTCTTCCCGCGTGGCATCGACCTTTGATGCAAGAACGATCTGAAACAGCAAGTTGCAGTAACTCGAGAGCCATAGCTCGTCGGTCCTGCTCCGAACCTTCTTGAGATAAGCGAGGGCAAACTCGGGATTGCCTTTTGACGCTTGATAGATCGCCGTTTGCATTGCGTAGCTGCGTGGGCCATCTATCTTCCGAGTTAGGCCTTCGACCAAGGTTTCGTTGTCAGCCTTTGCGGCCTCAACGATGTCTTTGCAAAGCTGGACGTGGGTCAAGAACTTCTCTGCCGAGTCGTCGAATTGTCGCTTGAAACTTCCTCGATCATAGGCGTTTCGGCAAATCTTGACGAGAGGTCCTTCCATCGCCATCGGGTGTCCCATCCAAGCAAGCTCGCCCCGCTGGTCAACGATAGCTACTCGGGGGGTCTTCGAGCCGCCTGTGTTCGGAATCCAACTCAGGGCCAAACTGTTCTTCGCGTCGTCGATACAAATGCTGTACGGGAACTCTGCTTTTGCCCCTTCGAGGTAGTTCTCGACGCGGAGCCTATGCGCTTCCGCAACTTCAGGTCGATTCGGCGGCTGATCGAACGTATTGATACTGATGAAATGGACGTTCGCCTTCATCTTGTCAGTCAAGTGCGAGATCCAGGGAGTGTATGGGGAGAATCCGATACTCCAGAACACCAGGACATACACTTGGCCCTTTTGAAACTGGTCGACCGGCGTACCTTTGATCCAAACTTCCGGCGTCAGGCGTGGAGCTTGGGCGCCGATATCAAGAGGGATCTGTCGAGCTGCCGAGATTGCACTAATGGTGGCCATTGCCAGGCCTGCAACAAGGGTTTTGATATGCATTGCATTCGCCATTACAGCAAGCTGCCTACAGAATAGTTCCGGCACTTTTTGCCTCAAATTTTGCGTACGTGGCACGGATCTCGATCGTGATAGGCGTCTGGTCCCATCCGAAATGGAATGACAGTCATTACCGAAAACCTCCATTCTTGGCCCTCCATACGGCTAGAATCCAGTCATGGTACTCGCAGCGATTATCGCGTTAACTCTCGGGCAAGACGCCCTCGGATTACGAGTTGAAGAGGCGATCCACAAGTTGCCCTTAGAGCGGAAACTGCAGATGATCGGCGGTTACCAAGGATTCGATATCATGCCGATCCCAGAGCTGGGATTGCACAAGATCCTGATGAACGACGGCCCGCTTGGGGTTCGCGGCGACAACGTATCGCGGCCGGCAATGGCCTACCCGGCGGGCGTCAGCCTCGCAAGCGCTTTCAATCCCGATCTAGCTCACGAGTTCGGTGAGGCAGTCGCCCGGGACGCGCTGGGAAGAGGCGTCAGTATTCTCCTCGGCCCTGGAGTGAACTTGGCAAGGATCGTTCAGAACGGGCGCAACTTCGAATACATGGGCGAAGACCCTTATCTCGCGTCTCGAAGCGCAGTGAACATGATCGAAGGGCTTCAAGGGATGGGAGTCGTCGCGACGGTGAAGCATTTCGCGGCAAACAACCACGAAAACAACCGGATGAAGGACTCGTGCGACGTCAGCGAACGCGCCATGCGCGAGTTGTATCTCCGTGCCTTTGAAGCTTCGGTGAGAGAAGCAAAGGTCGGCGCCGTTATGTGCTCCTATAACAAGCTGAACGGGGTCTATGCCAGCGAAAACACTTGGCTCCAAAAGCAGGTCCTCCGCGAAGACTGGGGGTTCAAGGGCCTGCTTATGAGCGACTGGGGCGCGGTTCACAGTACGGCAGAAGCCGCCCTCAATGGTATGGACCTTGAGATGCCTTCTGGAGCCTACTTCGCTCCCAGCAAGCTGTCGCCTCTCGTCGCTAGCGGCAAAGTCCCCGAGTCCGTCATCGACGAAAAAGTCCGACACATTCTCCGCACGATCTATAGGTTCCACCTCGACGCACCTCTTCCGACGGCGATTCACGACGACCCGAGAAACGCCGACGTCGCAAGGAGGATCGCTGCGGAAGGAACGGTTCTCCTCAAGAATGCCCATCAAGTGCTTCCATTCAACACCGTAAAGAAGGAGACTGTCGCCGTCCTCGGATACAACGCCCTTGAGCCGGTCCCGGTCGGTGGCGGAAGTGCAGAGATCGTTCCACTCCATCAGGAGAGCCTTTGTACAGCGTTGGAGCGGACGCAACTCAACGTGGTACCGTTGCCTCCCGCGGATCCCGATGTGGAAGCAGCGCTCTCATCCCACGATCTCAAACAATGCGGAGTTCGATTCCGCGGAGCAGACGGTAGTCGAGGGCAGCAGATCCAAGATAACCTCACAACCCGAGACTGGACTTCCGCGAATCCGAGCCCGGTCGGAATGGGAACCTTTAGCGGCAACTCCTTCGCGACATTTACACCGAAGGAATCGGGCGCCTATTGGCTGATTAGCAAGTGCCAAGGCAAAGTCAGCGTCGGTTTGGGCTGGAGCCACAGCGTCAATCACACCGACGAAACGAAATCAACCGTGCTCAAGCAGTTGGTGTTTCTGACCGCGGGACACGACTACCAAGTCACGGCTCGGTTCCAGCATGAGTCTGGCGATATGCATATCGCCTTCGGATTCGTGAAAGCGAAATCCCCGCTGGAAACTCCCAGTTCCCTTGAGAAGCTGCTAAAGGCTGACAAAGTCGTTATCGGCGTTGGCTTCAACCCCTATCTTGAGTCGGAAGGCGCCGATCGGCCGTTTGAGCTCCCTGTCGACCAGCAGGCTTTGATCCAGAGCGTGATCAAACTCAAGAAGAAGATCGTTCTCGTCGTCACCTCCGGCGCCGGGGTCGATTTATCTCCGTTCGCGAAAGACGTCGATGCGATCGTCCAGGCTTGGTATCCGGGCCAAGAAGGTTCAGCCGCGATCGCCGACATCCTCACCGGTGTCGTCAATCCGAGTGGCAAACTCGCGACATCGTTCCCTAAAACCTTGAAAGGAACCTACTACGATGAGGCGTATCCACCCAAGGCAGGACACGTCGCCTATAAGGAGGGTCTGCTGATCGGGTATCGGTGGTTCGACACGATGCGACAGGAGCCGCTCTATCCGTTTGGCTTCGGACTGTCCTACACGACCTTCTCGGTGAAGGGAGTCAAAGCCAAAATCGAAGATGGCATCTTGTCACTAACGGCAACTCTCAAAAACACCGGCAAACGAGTCGGAGCCGATGTTGTACAGGGCTATATCGGACCCAAGATCGCGACGGGAGGCTATCCAGTCAAAGAGCTTAAGGCGTTCAAGAAGCTCAACTTGGAACCGGGAGCCTCGTCGATCGTCACGCTCCGAATTCCGGTGAAAGATTTCGCGCACTGGGATACGCCAAGCCAAACTTGGAAGGTCGCGAAGGGTAGCTACATCGCCTACGTCGGAGACTCGAGCCGCAACGTAACCGCGATTCCGGTCGAGGTCGAGGAAGAGATCCAATACGGACCATAACCAGTGAGGCGAAGGGCTGGCCTCAGCCCCTCTAATCTGGCCAATGCCATGCTGGCGCTATCTTTGCTAACTTTCGAACCGAGAGGTCCCATTCTCGGCCCGGCGAGCGCGGTGCATGGTAGATTCTGCTGGGCAACGTCGCCGGATTCTTTTGGAGCCTTTATTACATGTCGAAGCACCTTTCAATGTTCGTTCTTGGACTCGTTGCGATCGCCGGTTCGGTGACAATTTTCGGATGTGCGGAAACGGTCGTCGACAAGCCGGTCAAGCTGGCAAGTCAGGCCGACGTGGCACAGGCGAACGTCTCCAAGGCAAAAACCTTTCTCGACCAGCTTGAGAAGATGCCGAAGAAGAATCGGCAGGCAAATGCGAATAAGCCGAAAATGGCGTCCGTCCTGAAGGCAGCCGCATCCGACCCCGATACCAAGAAGCGGATGGACGATCTCGGCGTTACGGTGGAATAGCCGACGATCGCATTGCCGTAGTGCCTCTGCTTAACACCTCCTTAACATTCTGGCAAGGAGGGTTTCAACATAGTCTCGATGCAGGACCGGCATCCAAGGCGTCTTCGCGCCTTGAGACAGTGCCCCTTCCAACCCCGCTTCCGATCTCGATTATTAAGAGTAGATTAAGGATCAGGCGAGGGCGCATTATCCAGATTGGTTCATAAACAGGGCAATGTCTGCCATCGGGATACCAGGCAATATTCTTCCTTTCAATCGGCATTTCACAAGTACGCCCCTGTATTTAGGTTCAAATCCACAATCAGATCGGAAAATCGCTCCATTTCGAACAGACCGCGCTTGCGGCTCTCTCCCTGCAACCACTGCTTTTAGCCGAAATCTACATTTCGATAGTTTAATGCGTTCTTAACAATCGACGGATAGCTTATCGCCGTACGTTCTTAACACAGAAGAAAACCGGTTTCGGAGCCATTCCAAATATGAAAAAAGCCTTTACGCTGATCGAACTGTTGGTAGTCATTGCCATCATTGCCATCCTCGCAGCTATCCTTTTCCCCGTGTTCGCACAGGCAAAAGAAGCAGCGAAGAAGACCACGTGTCTTGCCAATACAAAGCAGATTGCCTTGGGTCTCTATATGTATGCCGGCGACGCTGACGATACGCTTTGCCAGACGAGCTGGGAGCAGGAAGCCGCAGGCGGTTACCCCGGCACCTATAACCCGGCAAACCCAGTCGGACAGTATCAGGTTCACTGGACGTTCTTGATTCAGCCTTACATCAAGAACTGGGGCATCTTCGTTTGCCCGTCCGACCCGGCGCCAGTAAAGACCGACAACCCGGCCTGCTCCACCGGCCAGTCCGGAGCTGGACAGCTCACCAATGGTCTCATGACCTGCGACTGGGAAGCCGAATTGAACAGCTACATCCCGGTTTACAACGCGATGCCGGCACACGACTGGACAGTTGTAGGCTTCAGCGCCTTCAATTCCCCTTCGAGCCAGATCGTCGTTGCCGAGCACCGAAACGACGGCATCACCGGTAACCAGCACAAGGGTACGAGCGGCTTCCAGCCTTCGCAGCCTTGTCCGAACTGGCCGATCGTTGCCTATCCTGCAAGTGGAAAAGCTTATGCGAAGATGCCGGCGGCAGATACGCTCAAGCAGCTAGCCATCGCTGCGATTGGCGGATATGCCGCTAACCCCAAGCAATTCAAGAACTTCGACATCCTCCGAGTAGCTTTCGACCGACACACCAGCGGCCAGAACGCGAACTACTCGTTCGCTGACGGTCATGCAAAGAACATGTCGCTTGGCGCCACGTTGGATCCGAACAACTACCTGTACGGCGACCATTGGTATCCGAACTCTCAGCCTTGGAACTCCAGCCCCTGCCAGTAGTTCTGTGCTCACTTTGGAACCCCCTGTTCTTCCGAACAGGGGGTTCTCTGTCTTTTAGAAAACTATGATCTCAACCCTCGTTTGCGCCCTCGTTACTCAGACCACTATCCCTTCCATCAACTCCAAAACTCTGCCTCCATCCAAATCCGATTTTTGGTTCGTCGGGCTTGGTGACAATCGCCCCGCCGGCGCCGGCCTACCCCCCACCCATACGTTTCGCGAGTTGCTCAAGGAAGTGAGCGCGATCGGCCCCGAGTTCATTCTCTCGTCGGGAGATTTACTGTACGGAAACGAAGAGACGCTCGAACAGTACAAGCAAGAGATCGCTTGGATGAAGCCTCTCATTCAAACGCTTCCATGCCCTTTCTTCAACGCTCCGGGCAACCACGAGATCAACAACCGACAGGATTTCTACAAAGCGTACACCGCGGCGTTCGGCGCGCCCTATGGGGCATTTGAGTTCGGCGGAATTCGATTTGTGGCGGTGTGCACCGAACTTCCGGCCGAGAAGCCCTCGATCTTCGGGCCTCAGTTGGAGTGGCTGAAGAAGACGCTAGACGGGAAGAAGCCGGCAGTCGTATTCCAGCACCACCCTGTCTTCGTTCGCGGTAGCAACTCGGAGAAAGAGACTGCGCACGTCGATCAATCGGCGATGATCCACAAGATCTACCTCCAAGGCGGCGTCAAGATGGTTGTCGAGGGCCACGATCACATCTACAACGCTCAGGTACACGACGGAATCGACTACCGAATCGCGGGAGGAGCAGGCGCGCCGATGGACGGCGACCCGGAAGAGGGCGGCTACTTCCACTTCCTATTGGTCCACGCCCATAACGGCAAACTGGATGCCACTGTGATTCCGATGGGTACGTTTGAAATTGTCCCTCTGAAGGACGGCGAGGCCGCTGTCTGCGATTACGCAAACACTGAATTACCGCTGAACAATGTGGTGATTTCGAGCAGCTTCAAGCCTAGTTCACTGACAGCATCGTACACGACAAAGAAGAAAAAGACGGTTGACGTCGAAGCGAAAATCGTAAGCACGACGAAGGTCGGCAACGGATACGAAACAAGGATCGCGCTAACTGCGCCTCGGGCAAAGGCAACGATCGTTCGCCTTCACAAATAGGCTCAAGCCATTGAGTTCGCTATGACTTCTTCGGCGCACGCGCGGTGAAGATCTTAGCGAACTCGGGGCGACGAATCACGTCCTTGATGTCGACGCTTGATGCCTTTGCGACCGGCTTTTTGTCGATGAACAGGATGTAGGTGGGCGTTTGGGTTACGCCAAGGTCGGTCCCGATCTTGATATCGTTTACTACTTTCTCGTGGGCAGCGTCTGCCGTACGCAACCGCTTGCCTTTGAAGGAAGCGAATAGCTTGTCGAGTGCGGCCCGATCCGGTCGCTCCTCTTGCCCATATACTTTGCTCACAAATCCCCAAAAATCATCGGGGTTGAGCTGTTCGCTCAATTCTGCCGCGTACTGCGCCTGTTCATGGCCCTCGAACTTCACCATAGGAAAGTGGTGGAACATCAGCCGAACCTTTCCGTTGTTATGAATGAGGAACATCATTAGACGTTGGTGCATCTGTTGGCACGCGGGACACATGAGGTCCGAGAATTCGACGATCGTCACCGGCGCCGTCGCCTGCCCTAGAGGTCGCGACGAATCCGCAAGTGCCGCGTACGAGACCTTATTGAGGTCGATCGCGGACAAATCTGGAGGCACCGGTTTGCTTACTCCGCCGAAAGTAGCGATCGCCGCCACTATGAGTACAGGAACAATAGCCCATGGCAAAGCTGATATCGGCTTGCCTTCATCCTTGATCCCTTCCGATGCTTTCGGGGTCGCCAGATAGGCGACCGCAGAAAGAACCATCATCGCGGCCGAACCTAAGCACCACAAACAGGTTGCATGGATCTTCGTAATCGAGTGGTACGTGAGCACCCCGCTCAGAACCACGCCCATCAGGGAGACCATCAACCCGACAAACGAGCTAATTCGAAGCTGAAAGCCCTTGATCCGGAAAGCTCCCGCGACGATCAACACCGCATAGGCAGCCATCCCAAAACCTGAGACCGGAATCCCCATGTAATATGAGCTTGGATCTTGCGCGACGCGATCGCATCCGCCGCTCCCACCGCACGGCAACGGCATATTAGAGGCGTGGGCGATCGTGAGAAAAGATGCAATCGCGAAACCAGCCGACGCACACGCAAGCGCTACGCGATTCAGAAGGCTGTAAATCATTTCCGGTTAGGATAATCCGTTTGGCTTTACGGTTGGAGGTGGCGCGTTATTGGGATTTGCCGGCGGGCGAGCTCCTACGCGAAGAATGTGCAATTCGCTACCCTGTTGGATGACCACTTGAGTGTCGGAGACTTCCTTCAGTCGAAGATCTCTTCCGAACTTGTTGCCCTTCTCAACGACGTACTGTTGCGCGCCGACGCGCACGACTGCAACCGGATTTGCACCGGTAATCACACCCATGATTTGGAGGGGCTCTACGTCGGGTTTGATCTCGATGGGATCGGACTTGCCTCCAGGAGGCGGCAGGATTGCGCCCGTCATACCACTTCCTCTCCGGGGACCTCGAATGGGTTCGTTGGGAGCCGGCCCTGTATCGATCGGTGCTGAGGCGATGGGGCCGGAATAGCCGACGATGCTCTTGTGAAACGGGCTCGGCGTATCGGCAAGGGCGAACTTCGGAGGATCGATCAGATCGTCTGCCGGCTTTGCGGGCGCGGGCGGTGCGGGCCCGCCGATTGCGACGGTGTTGCCTCCGCTTGGCGCAGGCGGTGGTGCGGCTGCCCCGCCTTCAGCCGGCGCCGACGAACCCGACATCGAGACGACGGGAGCTGGCCCTGGAGGGCCGCCAGCCGCCGCGCCCATCACGTTCTTAATCACGAGGCCAAACACCACAACGACGGCCACTCCCAGGCCGATCGCCTTCTTTTGGTCTGCCGGATTGGCTAGTGGCTTCATTTTGATCCTTAAGGAGTTTCCTTCACGATATGCGGAGTGATGCTGACAAGGATGTCGATTCGCGTATGGTTGCTAGTCCTGTTCTTAAACAGCTCGCCGATGATCGGAATGCTGGAAAGGAAAGGTACGGCGCTGATCGTTTTCGTGTCTTGATCTTGGATCAGGCCACCGAGCACCACCGTCTGACCATCTTTGATAATCATTGTCGTCTCTGCTTCGCGTGCCGATGTCTGAGGGATTCCCTGCGCATTGAGCGAGCTAATTGTACTTACGACGGGATTGACGTGCAACGTTACAGTTCCATCCGGGCTAATGCGCGGACTCACCAACAGAATAATACCGACGGGGAACTGGACAATCGACTGATTCTGGGCGCCAAGCGCTCCGGCGGAGTTCAGCTCTACGGAAACGGTGTTGCCAATGAAGATCGAGCCCTGGTCGTTATCGATCACTTGCAGGCTGGGTGTCGCAAGCAGCTTTGCGGTCTGCTTGGTGACCATTGCGTTCAATGTTGCTTGGAAGTTCAGCGGCGTACGGCTAAAGGAATTGCCGCTGATCGGAACGGTTGAACCTCCCGTAAGGCCGACCGAGCCTGCCGCATTCGTTAATAGCGTCCCTGGATTGACGTCATAGAAGTTAACCGGCGAGAATGTGTAGCCCACTCCCAACTGCTCGGAGTCGGTTGGCGAAGTCTCGATAACCTTGACTTCGATCACAACCTGACGAGGCTTGACGTCGATCTCGGCGAGGAGCTTGAGCGCGGTTTCGACATCGCCCAATCGTCCCTTGAGAACGATCGACTTCGCCCGATCGCCTACTGCACCGGTACGCCCTTGACCACCGCTCGCGCCGCCAGTTGCGGCTCCCCCAGCTCCGCCTGCAGCTCCTCCACCGGCGCCGCCCGATGCTGCGCCACCACCGGAGCCCCCGCCGGATGCGCCGCCGCCACTACCTGACGACTGCGCGGTCGAGATCTGCGAACTCATCGGATCGAATATTCCACGGAGGGGGCTGATCTGTTCGGGCCCGACGAATACTTCTAGCTCCGGCGTTGCTTTCTTGAGAAAGTTGTACAGGCTCGGTCCGTTCGAGTACTTCAGTTGATAAACCCTGACAACGATTTGGTTAGGTCCGTCTGCTTTCGCTGGAGAGTCGAGTTTTTCTAGCGTCACTCGAGCGCTCTTAACCA
>Ga0364867_10453_pt1 | contig 22363 bp, 20 predicted proteins | sample ExccelAu500001D4_3_FD_206915 | JGI IMG/M metagenome (GOLD analysis project Ga0364867, IMG submission 206915) | Enriched cells from Trout Bog Lake Hypolimnion, Wisconsin, USA - BchlTB.Aug13.5000.01.D4 | ecosystem: Environmental > Aquatic > Freshwater > Lake > Hypolimnion/Profundal zone | place...
CTGGCGCACGTAAGCTCGAGGCTGCTCCAAAGCCTCCAGTAAAGGTTGTTCCTAAAGTTGCTGCAAAGCCAGTTGTAAAGGCAGCAGCCAAGAAGGCAGCACCCGCAAAGAAAGCTGCACCTGCTAAGAAGGCAGCACCAGCTAAGAAGGCTCCTGCAAAGAAGGCTGCACCAGCTAAGAAGGCAGCACCTGCAAAGAAGGCCGCACCAGCTAAGAAGGCTCCTGCTAAGAAAGTGGTCAAGAAGTAAATTAATCTGACGTTAATATGGGGAGGCGATTTCGCCTCCCCATATTTATTTGATCCAGTGGGGTAACCACTAAACTCGTGGTGTGGCTAATCAGGGTAGCGAATTACAACCCAAGTACAGCCCACCGCGAGGTCGCCCGCTCGGTGCTAATGCAACTTGGCATGTGGGGGCTGCAATTCTGATTCCTCTATTGCATCTGATCTCAAAACCGCATTGGAAGGGGAGTGAGAACATCCCCAAGTCGGGAGCAATGATTGCGATCAGCAATCACATCTCATATGTAGATCCTCTGATATTCGCAGAATTTTTATATCGTAATGGCCGGGCAGCCCGATTCCTCGGAAAAGCCTCGCTCTTTCGAGTTCCAGTTGTTGGTTGGGTGTTGCGCCATGCCGAGCAGGTTCCTGTGGAACGTGAGGTGAAGGGAGCCGGGACGGCGGCGCTCTCTCATGCTCTAGCTTTCCTAGAGGCTGGCCACTGCCTTGGTGTCTATCCAGAGGGCACGTTGACTCGGGATGCCAATCATTGGCCGATGGTGGCGAAGACGGGGTTAGCGAGGCTCGCCGTGATGAGTAAGGCACCGGTTATTCCGTGCGCACAATGGGGGGCCACCGAGATTCTCAAGCCTTACAGCAAGAAGCCGAAGTTATTTCCGCGTACCAGGGTTACGGTCGTTGCAGGAAAGGCGCTTGATTTTTCACCGTGGTACGGCAAAGAAGACGACCCTGAGGCCATGGTGGAGGCGACCGCGTATGCGATGGCCGCAATCACTCATCTCTTGGAAGGAATACGCGGAGAGAGCGCTCCGGCCGAAAAATATGATCCGCATCTTTCTGATCTACCGCGCATCGGAAATTACAAAAAGAGGAAGAATAAGTAGATGGCTCGTGTGAGTGTTTTAGGAACTGGCGCTTGGGGTACGACACTGGCTCAAGTGCTCTGCGATGCTGGCCATGAAGTTTTGCTCTGGGGCAGAAATACAGATGTGGTTAATGAGATCAACTCCTCGCACACCAACAATAAATTCTTGCCAGAGATAATTTTGCCGAGTAATTTGCAAGCCACCGCAGATATTGGTGCTGCATTTCATTTTGGTGAATCTCAAGTGCTGGCAATCCCTGCGCAATCGTTACGAGAAAATCTTCGCAATTGGAAAGATGGTTTTCCTAAAGAGCGACCAATCATCTCAACGCTTAAAGGCATTGAGGCCGAGACCATGTCTCGTATGACAGAGGTGATTCGCGAAGAGCTTGATACTGATCTTGCAGATATAGGTTTGATTACCGGACCAAATTTAGCGGGGGAGTTGTCACTCCGCGAGCCTGCCGGCGCAGTTGCCGCATCTGAGAGTGCGAGCATCCAGATGTTGATGGTCGACCTGTTCACCACTCCTTATTTTCGAATTTATCCTTCTGATGACCTTGTCGGATGCGAACTAGCCGGCGCAGCGAAGAGCGTCGTTGCGTTGGCCGTAGGAATGACGATCGGAATGAATTTAGGCGAGAACACTCAGGCGATGATCATTACTCGCGGACTCTCGGAAGTCGCCCGCTTTGGTCAGAGTTATGGCGCAAATCCACTTACTTTCCTAGGTCTTGCTGGAATGGGAGATATCGTCGCAAGTTGTGGTTCCGCCCTCTCTCGAAATCGCCAGTTTGGTGAGGCATATGGCCGAACCGGAAGTATTGAAGGTGCGCGTAGAGAAGTTGCTAAGACAGTTGAAGGCGTAGCTTCGGCTCCTGCGATTCGCGAGTTAGCACACCGAGTTGGGGTGGAAGTGCCTATCATTGAAGTTATGGCAGATGCGGTGACGGGATCTATTACCCCACATGAGGCGATGCAACGACTCATGTCGGTCAGCACGCTGGCTGAGCTCTAATGGCTAAAACCCGCGTTGCGATTCTCTTCGGCGGACAATCTTCCGAACACGAAATTTCCTGCATCTCCGCTGGCGGAGTGCTTGCTGCCATCGATCGGGAACGATTTGATCCCATCCTCATCGGCATCACTCGTAGCGGCAAGTGGGTCTTGGTAGATCAGAACACTTCACTTGCTATTCGTGATGGAAAGATGCCTGAGGTCGATGAGTCACTTCCTGCAATCAATGCCGATATCCACGGTTTTATGGTTGATGGAGCACCTCTGAAGATTGATGTTGTATTCCCACTCCTCCATGGTCCCTATGGCGAAGATGGAACTCTGCAAGGTTTATGCGAGATGGCAGGGATTCGATATGTAGGTTCAGGGGTTCTCGCTAGCGCGGTTGCCATGGACAAGTCTTTTGCCAAGCCAATCTTTGAAGCAGTTGGTCTGAAGGTTGCTCCCGGCATTGTTTTAAAGAAGGGGGAGTGGACGGCCGATCAGATTGAAAACCTTTCATACCCGCTCTTTGTAAAACCGGCACGCAGTGGTTCAAGTCGAGGCACTACCAAAGTTAAATCTTTCGCAGATCTAGCGGCTGCCATTGATTTCGGTTTTCAATTTGATACAAAAGTATTAATAGAAGAGGCGATAGTGGGCCGCGAGATCGAGTGCGGTGTCCTAGAAATTTCGGGTAGAGCTAATGCATCCCCCGTAGGGCAGATTCAATTCCTAGGTAACTACGAGTTCTATGACTTCGAGGCAAAGTATTTGGATGATGCCACCACGGTGATCTTCCCTGATGATCTTCCACAAGGAGTTGAAGCTGAGATTCAGCAATCTGCAATCACCGCTTTTAAAGCACTAGGTTGTGAAGGTTTGGCGCGCGTTGATTTCTTCTACTCAAATGATGGAGAGATCATAATCAACGAGCTCAACACAATGCCAGGTTTCACACCAACATCTATGTATCCAAAGTTATGGAACCGCGCAGGAGTGAACTATTCAGAGTTAATTACTTGCTTAATTGATGCCGCGCTGATTCGCTCAGCGCACGTCACGCGTTAAAGATCGCTAATCTCGATTGCGAGAGTCGCTCGATCAACTTTCATCAACTTGTGGTTAGGAAGTTCTTCCCAGCCAGTTTGAGTCCAACCGCTAGAGGCGACAAGAACCTCTTTGCCATCGTTGCGGTAGAAGAGGTCGTAGTAACCAGGTAGCTCACCATGTGGGATGCGCTCATCATTGTGCTCGTTCACAACATAGAACTCGGTAGGAGTGAGGAACATGCAGTTAATGCTGGAGTAGACCGCATTGGCTCGGATGATATTGATTGCCGAACGAATGCCTTGTTCGACTCCAAACTTTTCGATCTCGGTGACAATCAGATAGAAGTAACTTTCGCTATCGGTCTGGCCTCGCTTGAGAGCGGCAAATTTAGGCTCGATAAATGAATCAATCGACTCCGGTGGGATCAACGCCCCATTGTGCATGAATGAATAGTCACGATAGGTGAAGGGGTGGGTGTTGCCCTCGTTGATCGCGAGGTTTCCGGTGGCCCAACGTAGATGGAGTAAGGCGCCATTTGTCTTGAGATTGTGAGCCGCCTGATCGAAGGCTTTGCTCTCTTTAGCTCGAGTCGGTTCAATTAAAAGCTGCGGATGTTCCTGCTCATTACAAGCGGCAATTCCCCATCCATCGCCGTGGCGAGCAGATAGCGCGGCGAACTCAGCGAACTCTTCGCCTGCCGCCTCCACCAAGGTCTGCTCTTGAATCGAGACAAAGCCCATTAGCCGACACATCTTTAACTGATCCCTTGCTTAGCTATTTGTATCGAAGAAGACGTTCTTGGTTTCGGTAAAGGCATCCAGCGCATCTGGACCGAGTTCACGGCCAAGGCCTGATTGCTTGTATCCACCAAATGGAGTCCAGTAACGGACTGATGAGTTGGAGTTGACTGAAAGATTTCCAGCTTCAACGGCGCGTGAGACGCGAACTGCACGACCGATGTCACGGGTCCAGATAGAACCTGAAAGACCGTATTCCGAATCATTTGCGAGCCTGATCGCATCGGCTTCATCTTCAAAAGGCAGAACCGAAACAACTGGTCCAAAGATCTCTTCACGATAGGTGCGATCTGATGTCGACTTGGCTAGAAGCACGGTTGGAGCCATCCAGTAACCATCACCGCTTGGCTTGGTACCTTCGAATGCGATCTCGCTCCCTTCTGGAACATATTCACGCACGCGCGCGAGTTGACCAGCGGAGATGAGTGGTCCCATCTCTGCTGTTTCAAGTTCAGGGGATTCGACACGGAACTTCTTGACTGCGACCTCAAATTTTTCGAGGAATGAGTCGAGTACTGAGCGTTGCACCAAGATACGAGAGCGCGCGCAGCAATCTTGTCCGGCATTATCAAAGACAGCGCCGGGTGCTCCCGCCGCGGCTTTCTCGATATCGGCATCGGCAAAGATGACATTGGCGCTCTTGCCGCCGAGTTCGAGCGTGAGGCGCTTAACTTGATCGGCGCATCCGCGCATGATGCCCTTGCCGACAGTGGTCGAGCCGGTAAATACAATTTTGCGGACGAGAGGGTTGGTGACAAAACGTTCACCAACAACGCTTCCCTTACCAGGGATGACATTGAATACGCCTTCTGGAATTCCGGCAATGAGGGCGAGTTCACCCAAGCGGATCGCTGTTAATGGGGTGAGCTCTGCAGGCTTGAGCACAACGGTATTTCCGGCAGCAAGTGCGGGAGCAAATCCCCACCCCGCGATTGGCATAGGAAAGTTCCATGGAACGATGATTCCTATTACTCCCAGTGGCTCCTTGAAGGTGATATCGATTCCATTTGGAACTGGGATCTGACGTCCAAAGAGGCGCTCTGGTGCGGCGCTGTAATAGTTAAGACAGTCGCGCACATTGCCGGCTTCCCACCGTGCATTGCCAATGGTGTGGCCAGAGTTGAGGACTTCTAGTTGTGCTAATTCTTCGATGTGCTCATCGACGACGCGTGCAAAATTACGCAGCAACTTGGCGCGGTCTCCAGGATTTACTAAACGCCAACTTTCAAATGCCTTATTGGCCTTTTGAATTGTGGCATCGGCTGCTGCAAGATCTGCGAGCTCAATATCTTTAACAGGAGTCGCGGTGGCAGGATTAATGACGGTATATGTGCTCATGATAAATAGATACTTTACATGCGTTCGAAGTTACGGAAGCGCTCCCAGTCGGTGACTGCGCGCCCAAAGGCATCGATCTCGGTGTCGGCCATGTGGGTGTAATGCTTCTGCACATCAGCCCCAAAGGTCTTCTTGACCCATTCGCTATTAGCCCAGAGATCACGAGCTTCTTGCAAAGAGGTAGGAACGCGAGCAGTATCAAGCGCATATGCATTGCCCTCAAAGGCTGGCTCAAGAACGAGTTCGTTCTCAATTCCATCAAGCCCTGCGGCCACCATTCCTGCAACAGCGAGGTATGGGTTGGCATCGCCTCCCGGAACACGGTTCTCGATACGAAGTGAATGGCCTTGGCCAACAAGGCGAAGCGCACAGGTGCGGTTGTCGCGTCCCCACTTAAGAGCGGTTGGAGCAAAGGTTCCGTATTGGTAGCGCTTATAGGAGTTGATATTTGGAGCGAAGAGCAGGGTGAGCTCGCGCGTGTGAGCCTGGATTCCAGCCAAATAATTGCGACCGAGAGGGGAGAGGCCATCGCCAGCATCCCCAGCCAGCACAGCGCTGTCATCCTTGCCACGGAAAGATAGGTGGATGTGGCAGGAGCTTCCTTCGCGCTCATTGAACTTGGCCATGAAGGTAAGGGAGCAACCTTGTTGGGCGGCAATCTCTTTGGCACCCATCTTGTAGATGGAGTGGTTGTCGCAGGTACGGAGGGCATCTTCATATCGGAAGGCGATCTCATGCTGTCCGAAATTGCATTCGCCCTTTGCCGATTCGACGATCAATCCTGCGCCATCCATGTTGAGGCGGATTGCACGGAGCAACTTCTCGACACGAGCGGTGCCAATAAGTGAGTAGTCAACGTTGTATTGATTGGCTGGGGTCAGGTCTCTGTAACCCTTGTTCCACGCCTGCTCAAATGTATCTTGGAAGACGATGAATTCGAGCTCTGTTCCGCAGAGGGCCATCATTCCTGCGGCATCAAGGCGCTCAAGTTGATTCTTGAGAATGGTGCGAGGGCTGACGGAGATTCCATGCTTATGGTGATCGACAAAGTCGGCGATCACAAAAGCAGTGCCATCGTGCCAAGGCAGGTAGCGCAGGGTCTCAAAATCTGGGTGCAGCCCCATATCGGCATAGCCGGTCTCCCATGAGGAGACGTCGTAACCCTGAACCGTATTCATATCGATATCAACGGCTAGGAGATAGTTGCATCCCTCTGTTCCATTTTTGATGGTGTCGGCAACGAAGAAGGGTGCGTGAATTCGCTTCCCCTGCAATCTTCCCTGCATATCTGTCGCACCGACTACTACGGTGTCGATTTTTCCGTTAGCTACATCTTCCTTTAACTGCTCCAAGGAGAGAGACACAAATACCTCCGATAGATCGAACGGCCGCGTTCGAATGGGTGAATGCCGTGAGGCTACTAGGGGTAAATGGAGCGCACAATAGGCTAGAAGGAGAAGATGAACTCAAAAAAATCTCTGTGAAAACCCGCCGAGTTCCCTTCCAAATTGATGTGTGACAAGGCACACTTCTGTTCAATCTGCGGCAGTCGCGCCCCTGGCGTCGCCCGGAATTCGGATCACCGACCTAACGGATGGGACGCAACAATATGAGTAGTGCTATGGACGCAGATGCGAAAAAGCTAGCGGAGCTCGGTTATAAACAAGAGTTCGATCGTAAGTGGTCAGGCTTTAACAACTTTGCAATTTCTTTCTCAATCATTTCGATTCTCTCTGGTTGCTTTACGACCTTTGGACAGGCTTGGAACAACGGTGGCCCAGTGGCTATCGCTCTTGGCTGGCCACTTGTTGCAATCTTCGTGACGCTGGTCGGGCTTTCAATGGCCGAGCTCGTTTCTGCAATGCCTACTGCAGGTGGAATTTATTACTGGTCTCTCCGGTTGGGTAAGCCAATCCATGGATGGATCACTGGTTGGCTCAATCTCATGGGTCTAATCGCAGTGACCGCTGGTGTTGACTTCGGTCTGGCTCTTTTCGCTCAAAATGCTGCCGCTCAATATTGGAAGTGGTTCAACCCTGCTAACTTGAAGCAAGCCTTCTTCCTCTTCGCAGTTATTCTTCTTTTGCACGTCATCATCAACGTATGGGGTGCAAAGTTGATCCACCAATTCCAAGGTGTCAACGTTTGGTGGCACGTCTTTGGCGTAGCACTGATCATTGTCATCTTTATATTTGTCCCCAAGCACCATGCAACTGCTTCTTGGGTCTTTTCTCACCACATTAACAATGGTGGATTTGGTACTGGCAACGGCAAGTTCTGGTGGTACATCTTCCCACTCGGATTCTTGCTATCTCAGTACACCCTCACTGGCTTTGATGCATCTGCCCACGTATCAGAAGAGACGGGCGGGGCTTCAACAGAAGCTGCAAAGGGTATCTGGAAGTCAATCGTCTACTCCGGCGTTGCTGGTTGGGTCATGCTCCTTGCAATGCTCTTCTCTGTAGTTGGTCCAGAGGAGCAAGCAATCACCAAGGGCGGCGGATCTTCTGGCGCTCTTATCTTCACAGTCCTTGGACTTGGTATCTGGACAAAGCTCGTTGTAATCATCAGTTGCGTTGGACAGTTCCTCTGCGGAATGTCTTGCGTAACTGCGGGTTCACGCATGCTCTTCGCCTTCTCTCGCGACAAGGCAGTACCAGGAAATAAGTTCTTCTCGAAGCTTGATAAGAACCGTAATCCGTCAAACGCTGCTATTGGCCTAGCTATAGCCGCGCTGATCATTACTCTTCCTGCTTTATATGCCCCTAAGGGAGCCCCTGGTTATCCAGTCGCTTTCTTCGCCGTAACATCGATTACGGTTATCGGGCTCTTTACCGCCTTCGCAATTCCTATCTTCTTGCGTTGGCGCATGGGCGATAAGTTCATTCAGGGCGATTGGAATCTGGGTCGTCATTGGCGTTGGATCGCACCGCTTGCAGTACTCGAAGTAGCAATTGTTTCGATCTACTTCATTCTGCCAGCAACTCCAACTGCTATTCCGTTCCGCAAGGGATTCTCCTTGGTTAGCTTCAACTACACCCCAGTCGCCGTCATCGTAATTCTCGGTGGAGCACTTATTTGGTGGTTCGCTGGAGCCAAGAACCACTTCAAGGGTCCTATCCGTACTATCGATCAGTAACAGCACAGACTAAGTAGAATTCACCCGTCAGCCCCAAAGGTTGGCGGGTGAATTTTTTCTCTTGGATTAGGAGCTGAGAATGTCAGGTCGAGTCGCAGGTCGAGTCGCAATAGTTACGGGTGCAGGTTCTGGAATTGGTCAGGCGAGTGCTGCTCGATTGGCAGAGGAAGGTGCGACGGTTGTCTGCGCTGATATCAATGAGGCTGCTGCTAAAGCAACGGCAGAATCCATAGGAGCTGCTGGCGGACGAGCTATTTACGCGGCGATAGATATTTCTGATTCTGATGCCTGCACAACGCTCGTTAATGAAACAGTGCTCAATCACGGCAGCATCGATATCTTGGTAAATAATGCCGGGGTTAATCTTCCCGGTGTATTTCATGAAGTTTCAAATGAGACTATTGATCGCACACTCAATGTGAATGTTAAAGGCGCTATGTATCTAACGAGAGCGTCGATCCCTTACATGCTAAAGAGCGGTAACGGCTCGATCGTAAATATGTCGAGCGTTAATGGCTTGGTTTCCGAACCATTCTTGAGTGTCTACTCCGCCTCCAAAGGTGCGATCGTGATGTTTACTCGCGGAATCGCGCTCGATTACGCCAAGCTTGGAATTCGATGCAATGCAATCTGCCCTGGCTGGGTAGATACTCCGATCAATCACGCTCATGCCAAGATGCTCGGGGGATTGGATCACGTCTACGAGACAATTGATTCATTCCAGCCAATTGGTCGTCCGGGTACGCCTCGCGAGATCGCAAATCTAGTTCTGTTCTTAGCCTCCGATGAGGCATCGTTTATCACTGGTTCGATAATCTCTGCCGACGGTGGAATGACTGCGCAATAATTTTGGAATTAGAGTCCTGCTAGAACTTCTCGGCCCCAACTCTGGACGATTGGTCTCCAGGTATTAATAAGTTCCTGCTCTACAGCGGCCATCTCAGGCTGAATCGTCTTCTTACCAGAGTCCTTGAATGCGTTATCCGCTTCTGCTTCCCACCACTTAACAACTTCTAGATCTATCTCGGGATGAAACTGCACTCCGTAGGTCTTGGAGCCGATTCGATAAATCTGATTGGCGCAGCGTTCACTTGAAGCCAGGAGTGTGGCTCCTTGCGGAAGCACCGTTACTTGGTCCTCGTGCCATTGTGCGGCAGGAGCGGAATCGAAATTGAAGACGGGATCTGCAACATCCAGCCGATTGATCTCATAAATTCCGACTTCACCCTCTGCTGCTTTCTCGACTCTGCCTCCGCCTGCAACTGCAAGGAGTTGGGTACCTAGGCAGATGGCAAAGATCGGGATATCGCGATCAATTGCATCTTTAAGAAGTGCGCGCTCTGGGGCGAGCCAAGGGTGCAGATGATCCTCTTCTGCATTCATATGTCCACCGAGTGGAAGTAGCGCAGAGGCAAAATCTGGAACACGCGTGGGAACTACTTCTCCGGCGTAGGCGTGAAGTACTTGGATCTCAAAACCGATCTCTTCGAGCCAGAGCCCAACTAAATGTGGAGCATCGGTCTCGTCATTTTGGATCGCGAGAATTATTGGTTTCTGTTGCGCCATGCCTTGTTGACTCAAACCTCTAGTAAGAGGTCACCGGACAAGTAAGTGTGCGTGTGATTCCAGGGACTGCTTGAACTTTTGCAAGTACTCCACGGCCGAGTTCTTCCATGCTGGGAGACTCTGCGCGCATGATGACGTCGTAAGGACCTGTAACTCCTTCAGCCAAGGTGACGCCTGCAATCTGTGAGATCGCTTTAGCAACGCTTGAAGCCTTGCCGACATCTGTTTGAATCAAGATATAAACCTGAACTGACATGTGGACTCCTTCACTTGCGCTTTTTGCTAAGTCTACGGGAGCAACTCTGGCCCCATGGGCTCTAGGCTACTCCCAGAACCTAGGGTTGAGGGAAGAGTATTTTTAATGGCCAGCGAAGCAGAGCTCATCGCCGCACTTAAGGCGATCTTTGAGGCCGATGCTGATGAGAGAGTTCTTGTAGGAATTGGGGATGATGCAGCCGTAATCTCACAACCTAAGGGAAAAGTGGCGCTCGCCACAGATATCGCAGTCGAAGGTGTGCATTTCAATCGGAGTTGGTCATCACTCTTTGAGATCGGCGCCAAGATAACCGCTGCAAATCTCGCTGATATCTATGCCATGGGCGGAAAACCAGAGTATTTGCTGGTGGCAGCAGCGTTGCCACAAGGTTTTGAGGTATCCGAAATTCAAGAACTTGCTCGAGGGATCGTTGATGAGGCGGCAAAGGTTGGTGCTCGGGTTGTCGGTGGGGATTTAACCGCGTCGCAGTCACTAGTCATATCTATTGCGGTCTACGGATCCATTAAAGATCCTGTCTTGCGCAGCAGGGCAAAGGTCGGTGATCTTGTAATTATCAATGATCTTCCTGGAGCATCGGCTGCTGGTCTAGCTCTCCTGCAACAAGGAATCAAGGATGAGCGAACTTTGCCGCACCGCAGACCGAACGTTGATTACACCGCAGCTCGTGACTTTGCACTTGCAGGAGTCTCCGCCATGGCCGATGTAAGTGATGGGCTTATCTCTGAACTTTCACACATCGCAAAAGCGTCTGGGGTCGGAATCGAGATTCGCACACATGAACCAATCGATTTTCACGGGGGAGAGGATCATGTCTTTGTTGCAACGATCTCTCCGCATCTGCCATTTCCGCGCCAAGCGATAGAGATTGGTCGCGTTGTATTAGGTAAAGGGGTTCGCATTAACGGTGAACCTGCCTCACATAAAGGCTTTACGCACTTTCCAGAATAGATCTCGCAAAGGCCGGCCTGTCTGTCATCATGACGTCGACCCCCTTGCTCTTGCAGAGCAAGACTTGCTCTGGTGAGTTTGCGGTCCACACAAATAATTTATGATCTTTATTTTTTCGAGGGCTCCACTTTGTAAGTAGGTAAACACCAGGACCTATGGAGGGTGCGGGATTTACATATGCGAACCAACGGTGAGGAATTAGATAGACGGTATTCCATCTAGACCTTCGCAGACGCGCAATTGCAAACCACGAGAATGACATGATTGATACATCAATCCCGGCCTCAAGAATTCGCGATTCATAAGTGGCCAAAACTTTAAGAAGTTCGCGTTCTATCGCGCCATGTGTGGGTACGGGATGTTTAGTTTCTAGGGCTAAGTTTTTGTGATGAGCTAATGCAAGTTCTAGGAGTTCGACCAGAGTTAAGACGGGATAGGCGGCTCGTAATTCTGCATATGTGGAGTCTGCAATCACTAGTTCGCAATCGGCGACTCGCTTCATATCTGCGTCGTGCCAGCAGACGATCACGCCATCTTTGGTCAGTCGAAGGTCCGTCTCAAATCCATCTGCGCCTTGTTCGATCGCAGCCTGGTAAGCCTCAAAGGACATTTCGGGATGGTCAAGAGAGGCCCCGCGATGGGCGTAGATAAGAGGTTGTTGCTTTGGAGCCACGTGCCTACTCTAAAGAAGAGGGGGTTAGCGGACTACCTTTCCAGCCTTGAGGCAGGATGAACAAACGTTCTGACGCTTGGTTGCGCCTGCTACGAGGGTACGGACGCGTTGGATATTTGGGTTCCAGCGGCGGCGGGTCTTACGCATAGAGTGCGAGACGTTATTGCCAAAGCTCGGGCCCTTGCCACAGATGTCGCAGTTTGATGCCACGATGGCTCCTTTAAATTCAGGTACGGTGAAATTCCAGTACGGCTAAGTGGGGAAGATTACCGCCCCGCGCGCCTAAAAGGCTAATCCAGGCCCCACTCCTTGGCACAATGGCGCCATGTCCACCCTCCAAACCCCGCTCAAGCGCGAATTGGGAGATCGGACGGCTACCGCCCTCTCAAAGGCCTTCGGCATGGAGACGGTGGGCGATCTGCTCCGGCACTACCCCCGGCGTTATGTGCTCCGTGGGGAGCTGAGCAATATCTCCGAGTTGGCCGAAGGGGAAGAGGCCACCGTCCTGGCTGAGATCGCGGCGGTCCATCTGCGCCGGGCCACCGGCCGGACGATTCTCGAGGTTGTCGTAACAGATGGGTCGGCGAAACTGTGGCTCACCTTCTTTAACCAGCCGTGGCGCGAAAAAGAGTTACGGGTAGGTCGGACTGGGATGTTCGCCGGCAAGGTTGGGCTATTTAATGGAAAGCGCCAACTCTCACACCCCGATTATCAGTTGATTCCCGATGGTGATGACGTTGATGAAGCTATCTCGGGCTTCGCTGGAAAGTATCTGCCGGTCTATCCATCGGCCTCTAAATTCCCATCATGGAAGATCTCGCAATGTGTCGAGATTGTTTTGGATGGATTGGAGGAAATTCCCGATCCACTTCCAGAGAAGATTGTGAAAGAACTCGGATATTTGAGTCTCACCGAATCAATTCGCGAAATCCATCAACCCACTTCACTGGAAAATTCTGCGCTCGCCCGTGAGCGACTCACCTTCGATGAGGCATTGCTTCTTCAACTCTTATTAGCACAACGAAGAGCGCAGTATCGCTCTATGCCTGCGATTGCGCGGACAGTAAAGAGCGATGGATTAGTTTCAAGGTTCGAGTCCTTACTTCCATTCACATTAACCAAAGGTCAGCAAGAAGTTGCCGCAGAGATTGAGTTAGATATGGCACGGACTCATCCCATGCATCGATTGCTGCAAGGAGAAGTTGGTTCGGGCAAGACAGTAGTCGCTTTGCGAGCTGCACTCACTGTCGTGGATTCTGGGGGACAGGCTGCGCTACTTGCCCCAACTGAAGTACTAGCACAGCAACACTTTAAAACAATCACAAAGTTGCTCGGTCCATTAGCTGAAGCGGGAACATTGGGCGGCGATGTAGGTGGCACTCAGGTTGTTCTCCTTACAGGCTCAATGAACGCTGCATCACGCCGCGAGGCCTACGCAAAAATTGCATCGGGTGATGCGGGGATTGTTATTGGCACGCATGCTCTACTCACTGAGGCCTTGGAATTTCGCGACTTGGGGCTAGTCATAGTTGATGAACAGCATCGCTTTGGCGTCGAGCAACGCGATGCACTTCGGTCCAAAGCCAAAGTTCCCCCGCATGTATTAGTGATGACCGCAACTCCAATCCCACGTACTGTAGCGATGACGATATTTGGAGATCTTGAAATTTCAACCTTGCACGAACTCCCTGCTGGCCGCACGCCGATAGCAACCCATGTAATCCCTGTTCTAGAAAAGCCGCACTACCTTGATCGCGCGTGGGAGCGCGTCCGCGAAGAGGTTGCCAAGGGCCATCAGGCATACATAGTCGCTCCGCGTATTAGCGCAACGGAGAGCGAGCCTGAGGGCATGACCGATATAGATCGAGCTATCGCTAAATTGCTCGATGGAGATAAAGAGGAGAAGGTCCCACTTACATCTGTCGAGGAGCTGGCTCCCAAACTTGCGCTCGGGGCTCTTAAAGGGCTGCGGGTGGCACCCTTGCATGGCAGACAGAGCGCCGAACTCAAGGATGCCACGATGCAGGCTTTTGCCGAGGGCAAGATTGATGTCCTGGTCGCGACGACCGTGATTGAAGTCGGTGTTGACGTTCCTAATGCATCGATGATGGTCATCATGGATGGTGATCGCTTCGGTGTTTCACAACTACATCAATTGCGCGGTCGAGTGGGACGTGGCGGAGTTCCTGGTTTATGTCTGTTGGTTTCCGCTGCTGCCGAAGATTCAAGTGCAATGGCTCGCCTCAGTGCGGTTGCTAGCACCCTCGATGGTTTTGAACTATCCCGGATTGATCTCGACCAACGAAGCGAGGGAGATGTACTTGGAAAGGCGCAATCCGGAGTTCGATCACATTTGCGACTCTTAAAAGTTTTGCGCGATGAACCTTTGATCGAGAAGGCACGAATGGTGGGAACTAAACTTATAGATGCAGATCCAACCTTGGCTTCACTTCCAGAGTTGGCCGCTGCAGTAGCAGAACTCGCAGCCGACGAGGCGAGCACATTTGTAGATAAGGGATAGAGATGAGAATTATCGCGGGATCGGCAAAGGGTAAGGTCTTGAATTCGCCTCCAGATTCCCGAACCCGACCTACCTCGGATCGTGCACGCGAGGGACTCTTCTCCTCACTCGATTCGGAGTTCTCATCACTCGTCGGACTCAACTTCCTCGATCTCTACGCCGGAAGCGGAGCGGTCGGAGTCGAGGCCCTCTCTCGCGGAGCTGCCGTTGTACATGCCGTTGAATCCGAGGGAGATATGGGATCGATTGCGATCTCAAATTTTCAACTCGTTAAAAACTCAGCAGGCTCATATCGCGTCTTTCACACAAAGACAGAACGCTTCCTTGAATCTGATCATGCAGCCGAAAAAGGGAAGTACGACATTATCTTCATGGATCCTCCATACGAGATATCGAATGCAGTCATTGAAGAACATCTCCAGACCATCATCGCGCGCGACTTGCTACAACCGCGCGGAATTGTGGCGATCGAACGCGAGAGCAAGAGTGCGCCATTTACCTGGCCACATCCATTTGAGGGGATCAAAGTGCGCTCATATGGCCAAGGCAGTATCTACTACGGGGGCTACTCTGCTACCGTTTTATCGTGAAACGCGTTGTCTGTCCTGGTTCTTTTGATCCAATCACCTTTGGACACCTCGATATCATCGAGCGCGCCAGCAAGATGTTCGACGAGGTGGTCATCGCGGTCCTGGTTAACAAGACTAAAAGCACCCTTTTCACGGTACCCGAGCGGATCGAGATGATCACTGAGGTCACCAAGGTTTTCCCCAATGTGCGAGTTGATTCGTGGTCTGGGCTCTTGGTCGATTATTGCGAGGCCAATCAGATCGACATCATCGTCAAGGGTCTTAGGGCCGTCACAGATTTTGATTACGAACTTCAGATGTCTCAGATCAACCTGCAGTTAAAGGGAATTGAGACTCTGTTTATGTCTACCGCTCCGGCGCACTCGTTCTTGTCCTCATCACTTGTTAAAGAGATTGCCAGTTATGACGGAGATGTTTCAAATTACATTCCAGCTCCACTGCTCGATAAATTAAAGGCTCGCTTGTCGCAAGTTCATGGAGGTAACTAATGGAGACTATTGATCGTGTACAAAGCGCAATCTCTCTCGTCGAAGAGGCTCGAGGAGTCCCGCTCTCTGCGAGCTGTGTCGTTCACCGTGGTGAGTTACTCGAACTCTTAGATGGAGCGCGGAACTCATTCCCGTATGACTTTGCTTTAGCGCAACAAATTATTGAAACCAGAGAACAGATTTTGGAAGAGGCTCGCATAAGCGCCGATGCCTTGATTGCACATGGCCGCGAGGAAGTGGCTCGTATGGTGGAGCAGACCGAGATTGTCGCTGCTGCTCACGCCGAGGCGAAGCGCATTTTGGCAGCGGTCGAAGAGGATGCCCGGGCAGAGCGAGAAGAGATCGAGGCATATATCGATTCACGTCTGGCCACTCTTGAAGTAATTCTCAATAAGACCCTCGATGTAGTTCATCGCGGCCGTGAGACGCTCCAAGGCTTCGAGGAGAAACACATCCTCTCTGAACTCGCCGAGTAATTACGAGTTAATCTCATGAATCAGAAGAATCCATTCCTATTTAGTTGTCATGATCTGCCCCGGCGCGCAGGGGAGATGCGCGAGTACGAGCTCACCTTCGATGATCATGAGCCAATCGGAGTTCCACTTTTAGCTGTCCCGAGCGATGGGGCAATTTATGTCGATCTTCGTATCGAGGCTGTGGCTCAAGGAGTTTTAGCCACGGGCCAAGTCTCAGCAGATGCGATCGGTGAATGCACTCGTTGTTTGGATCCAGTCACCTTCGATATCGATGAGACATTTCAAGAGCTCTTTCATTATCAGGTGGATTATCGGCAGAAAGCCAAAACAAAAGAGGTCGAAGTCGGGGATGAGGATGAACTCCTTGAGATGGAGGGGGATTTCATCAATCTTGATGGCCCGATCCGCGACGCCCTGGTTCTCAACCTTCCGGTTAACCCGCTCTGTTCAGAGGATTGTGAAGGGCTATGCCCAACGTGTGGGGTCAAATGGGCCACCCTCCCAGAGGATCACGCTCATGGGGCGGCAGATATCCGGTGGGCTGGGCTATCTGATTGGAAGGGGCCCAACTCCTGATTTCCCTCGTTTTTACTATTTTGGGGCTATGGGGGATACTTTTCCTCTTGAAGAGGCTTCCGCCCAGCGGTCGTCGCTAGAACTTTATTAATTAGCTCGTAACAGCCAGCAGTATTAGAAGGAGTAAAACCATGCCAGTCCCAAAGCGAAAGATGTCGCGCTCGCGCACTCGCTCACGTCGTAGCTCATGGAAGACAACTCCTGCTGCCACCTCAACTTGCGCTCAGTGCCAGCAACCAAAGTTGCAACACACAGCATGTCCAACCTGCGGTACCTATAACCGCCGTCAGGTCATCGAGGTCTGATCTGTCCGCTGGCCTCTCCGAAAGCCTACGAAAGAACTTGGGCATTTCGGTATCAGCCGACCTGCTTGAACTTGCATTAACTCACCGCTCGTTTGCATATGAATCGGGCGGTCTTCCCACAAACGAACGCCTCGAATTTTTGGGCGACAGTGTTCTGGGTTTAATCATTACGCAAGAGTTGTATTCAAAATTTCCTGATTTAGATGAGAGTCGTCTCTCGCCACTTCGATCTGGCGTTGTAAATACCAAGGCCTTGGCAGTGATTGCTCGCCAACTTTCACTCGGCGATTATGTGCGCATTGGTAAGGGCGAAGAGTCCTCTGGCGGGCGCGATAAGAACTCCATATTGGCAGACTCCCTTGAAGCGCTTGTAGGTGCAATTTATTTAGAGCATGGGCTTGATATTGCTACCACCAAAGTTTTGGAATGGTTTGGTCCACTTATTGAATCTGCCAATGCGCAAGGCGCCGGTATCGATGGAAAAACCGCGCTACAAGAATTAGCTGCCGCGCAAAACTTAGGTGTACCGGAGTACGAGATCGAAGAGTTTGGTCCCGACCACGACAAAAGTTTCACTGCGGTTGTGGTGCTTTCAGGAGAGAGATTTGCACCGGGTTCTGGAAAGAGTAAGCGCGAGGCAGAACAAGTTGCCGCAAAGTTAGCGCTTGAAGTTTTACATGCCCGAACTTCCTGAAGTAGAGACAGTTCGCTTAGGCCTGGAGCATTGGGCACGTGGCACCACAATAGTTAAAGCGCAGACCTTCCATCCGCGAGCGACAAATCCGAGATCGCTTGCAAGAATCTCTTCTCTCAAAGGTGCGCGGATTACTCGTTTATCTCGCCGTGGCAAGTTTCTCTGGTTTGAGTTAGATCGACCGCAAGCCCTTGTGGCTCATTTAGGGATGAGCGGACAATTTCGAATTCAAGATCCATCAATTCCGGCGGAGAAACATTTGCGGGCGAAGCTCACTCTCGATACCCAGAAGGAACTTCGTTTTATCGATCAGCGGACTTTCGGTTGGCTTGCAGTCTCGGAGATGAATGGTGAAGTGCCAGATCTTGTCGAGGCGATTGCTCCAGATATCTTCGATCCGGCCTTTGATGCTGAAGCCGTGGTTGATCGAATGCGTTCTAAGCGAACCGAGATTAAGCGAGCGCTCTTAGATCAAAATCTGATGAGCGGGGTAGGAAATATCTACGCCGATGAGTCGCTCTGGTTGGCAAAGATTCATCCGCAGCGCTCGTGTGACTCATTGTCACGAGCCAAAATCAAAGCGCTATTAAGTTCCGTAGAGTCTGTAATGTCTAAAGCACTACTTGAGGGTGGCACATCCTTCGACTCTCTCTACACAAATATCAACGGGGAGAGTGGCTACTTTGAAAACTCACTCGAAGCGTATGGCCGCGATGGTGAAAATTGCTCACGTTGCGATACCCAGATTCGACGCATTATCGTCGGAGGTCGCTCCTCTCATTTCTGTCCGCGCTGCCAACGGCTCTAGCGGTTCTTGGCTGGAATTGCCCTCGGATAGAGATAGGTTTTCCCCGTGTATTTGAAGAGCGTAAACCTCAAAGGATTTAAGTCCTTTGCCTCCTCCACGACCCTGCTCTTTGAGCGTGGGATCACCTGCGTGGTTGGACCAAACGGCTCTGGAAAATCAAATGTGGTCGATGCCCTCTCCTGGGTCATGGGTGAGCAGGGCGCTAAATCTCTCCGCGGCGGCAAGATGGAAGATGTCATCTTCGCCGGAACTAGTGGCCGCGCACCTTTGGGCCGCGCCGAAGTATCGGTAACGATCGACAATTCAGATAACGCCCTACCTATCGATTTCGCCGAAGTCACGATCTCAAGAATTCTCTTCCGCAATGGAACCAGTGAGTACCAACTCAATGGGGAGACCACGCGCCTGCTCGATATCCAAGAACTTTTGAGCGATAGCGGTATCGGCCGCGAGATGCACGTGATTGTGGGTCAGGGTCAGCTAGATGCGATTCTGTTGGCAAATCCCGAAGAGCGACGGGCCTTTATTGAAGAAGCTGCGGGAGTTCTCAAGCACCGCAAACGTAAAGAGAAGGCGCTGCGAAAATTAGATTCTATGCAGGCGAATCTCGCCCGTATTCAAGATCTGACAGTCGAACTTCGCCGCCAACTTAAACCTCTGGGTAAGCAGGCTGAGGTAGCTCGCCGCGCATCAACGATCCAATCAGATGTTCGTGATGCAAAGCTTCGACTCTTGGCCGACGACTTAATCTCCCTCAAAGAGAGCTTCGATGCTGATGTGGCCGATGAGACCTCGCTACGCGCTCGCCGCGATCAGGTGGAGGCTGCGCTCGCCGATTCACGCGCCCGTGAAGAACAACTTGATGCACAAGCGCTTATAGAAAATCCGCAACTTGTACAAGCGCAAGAGAATTTCTATCGCCTCACCGCGCAACTCGAAAAATTCCGTGGAATTCAATCCCTCGCTTCAGAGCGCGCCAGATTCCTTTCAGAAGAACGTGACGAGGCGAGAGCGAATGGCCGCGATCCCGAGAGTATGGATTCCGAGGCAGCAGCCCTCCGTGAAGAGGAGACCTCTCTTCGTCAGATAGGTGCGACCGCTCGCGCCTCACTCAATGAGATCACCGAAGCCCTGCGCGCTACCGAGGCCCAACTCGCCCAGCAAGAGAATCAAGTCTCTGCCGCACTACGGGCTATCGCCGACGCTCGCGAAGGTACAGCGCGACAAGAAGGTCATATCAATGGTCTGCGAGCTCGCATCGATGCCACCAACGCCGAAATTTCACGCCTCACCGCTGCTCGCATCGATGCAGAGACGCGACTTCACAATTTCAGAACTGAATTTGCCTCTCTGGAAGCAGAGATCGCCGGAGTAGATCGCTTTGAGCCAGAGCTCGATGCAGATTATGAGAAGGCGCTTGCTGAACTAACGGCGGTCAATGCAACTCATGCAGCGCTTCTTGAAAGCGAGCAGAGCGCCAGCCGCGAGCGAGCCGGGATTACTGCACGTCTAGCAGCACTTGAGGAATCTCTTCTCCATCGTGATGGTGGTGAAGCAATTCTCACCGGGCGCGGGGGAGCAACATCTCGCGGACGACTATCTACTCTCATCTCAGTCGCATCTGGCTGGGAGGCAGCAGTTGCTGCAGCTCTGGGACCTCTAGCCGAGTCGATCGTGGTCTCAGATTTATCTGCCGCAGTTCATGCAGTTGCCATGCTTAAGACTGAGGATGCTGGCCAATCAGAGTTGCTCGTCGTTGATGGCGAGTTCATTGCGCACAATTCAGTTCCTGCAGGACTCTCATCACTTGCCTCTCTGATTAAATCTGACGGCCTTGAGGCGATGATCGAGGCTCTGCTTGGAGGGATCGTTGCAGTTGATGATCTCGCAGATGCTGAGCGAGTGGTTTCGCAGAATCCCGGACTCATTGCGGTAACGCGCGACGGAGATTTAGTAAGTCGAAATCGGGTCCGCGGGGGATCGGCTGCCTCAAACTCTGCAATCGAAATCTCAGCCTCGATTGAAAAAACGCGCACTGCACTCAACGAAGTTGTCTCTCGGTGTGACTCATTGAAATTTGAACTCGCTAAATCACTCAGCGAAGTTGAGATCGCACAGAAGAAGCATGATCAAGCCTTAGCCGGACTCAATGAGTCAGATGCAAAGATGTCTGGACTGGCAGAGCAGATGGCTGTTGCGGGACAGAATGTTAAGAATGCTCAAGCCGAGGTCGAACGCTTTAATGCATCCATTAGCGCCGCTAGTGAGCAACGCGCTAAAGATGAGAGCGATCTCGCCTCTGCAATCGCGCAATTTGAATCTCATCAAACACCACCGGAGCCCGATCTCAACTCGCTAGAAGAGATTCGAAACCGAGTCAGTGCCGCACGCGCCGTTGAAGTAGAAGCCAGACTTGAGCTTCGCACCATGGAGGAGCGGATTACTGCAGTTGCAGATCGCGCCAGGACTTTGGAACAGAGCGCACAAGCAGAACGCGATAATGCCGTTAAGGCAGTTGCTCGCATGCAAGAACGCACTATTGCCGCGACCAAGGCGCGTGAGATTGCTGACCTGGCCTATGAGGCGCTTATTCAACTCGAAGTGACTCTGGCCAAAGCGCTAGCCGAGCGTGAACGCTTAGAGGCTTCACGTACCGATCGCGAGGGCGAGACACTCAACGTCCGTGGAAAGATTCGCGAACTTACAACCGAGCTTGAACACCTCACTTCCAGTGTTCACCGCGATGAGATCGTTCGCGCAGAACAGAGATTGCGCATTGAGCAGCTCGAACAGCGTGCGGTCGAGGAGCTTGGCGTTGATATCGAAACTCTTGTTAACGAGTACGGACCTCATAATGATGTGCCGACCGTTGTAGAAGATGAAGAAGGAAACTTCGTTCCAGGTGATTTGATTCCGTATCGCCGCGACCAGCAAGAGAAGCGTTTAGCGCAAGCAGAGCGTGGGCTTGCGATGCTCGGCAAAATTAATCCTTTGGCCCTCGAGGAGTACACGGCTCATGAAGAGCGCCTCAAATACCTTGCAGAACAATTAGAAGATCTCAAGAAGACCAAGAAAGATCTCCTGGATATCATCAAAGAGGTTGACGAGAAGGTCGTTGAAATTTTCAACGAGGCCTATCACGACACCGCGCGCGAGTTTGAGAAGATCTTTGCTCGTCTATTCCCAGGTGGAGATGGTCGACTGATTCTCACGGATCCAAGCAACATGATGACAACTGGCGTTGATGTAGAAGCGCGTCCTCCTGGAAAGCGCGTGAAGCGTCTATCGCTTCTTTCGGGTGGAGAGCGTTCGCTCGTTGCTGTCGCAATGCTTGTGGCGATCTTCAAGGCACGACCAAGTCCGTTCTATGTAATGGATGAGGTTGAAGCAGCTCTCGATGACACAAACTTGAGTCGCTTGCTCGGAGTCTTTGAAGAGTTACGCGAGAAATCGCAACTCATCATCATCACTCACCAGAAGCGCACTATGGAGATTGCTGATGCTTTGTATGGAGTCACCATGCGAGGCGATGGAGTATCAGAAGTTATCTCGCAGCGTCTGCGCGAGACCGAATCCGTCTAACGAAACGGATTAACTCATGGCGCTTTTTAGCAAGATCCTTGCCAAGATTCGTGGCGGCGGTGCAAGCGCATCTGATTGGGAAGAACTTCGTAGATCTCTTATCGAGGCAGACCTCGGTGCGGCACTCAGCGAAGAGTTGATCGCTGCGGCACAGAGTTACAAAGGCGATGATCCGGTCTCGGCCATTTCAACCGCGCTTCGTGGAGCCCTTACACCGAGTTCACGTGAGTTGGCATTTGCTGGAACACGGCCTACAACAGTTTTAGTCGTCGGCGTTAATGGAACAGGTAAGACGACTTCAGTTGCAAAGTTAATGCAGTCACTCACATCTCAAGGCAAGAAGGTCGTTGTAGCTGCCGCAGACACTTTTCGAGCAGCTGCGATTGAGCAATTACAAACGTGGGGTCAACGCATCGGCGTCCAAGTC